>Ga0326512_10000192_pt1 | contig 53057 bp, 73 predicted proteins | sample 1_2617_0518_D_FD_203652 | JGI IMG/M metagenome (GOLD analysis project Ga0326512, IMG submission 203652) | Bovine rumen microbial communities from UC Davis, California, United States - 1_2617_0518 | ecosystem: Host-associated > Mammals > Digestive system > Stomach > Rumen | place: USA...
ATGCAAGTAAATTAACTGGTACAATTCCTACATCAGTCCTTCCAGGCTCAATTGATGAAATTAAAGAAGGATATTTATATAACAATAAATTTTATGCAGAGTCTGCACATACTACTGAAATTGCAGCTGCCGCAGATAAAATTTATGTAGATGTATCTACAAATAAAACTTATCGTTATGGTGGATCAACTGCAGGGTATGTAGAAATTAGTGCTTCTCTTGCTCTTGGAAATACGGCATCTACTGCTGCTAAGGGAAATCATAAGCATACTGTAACTGCAACTGGTACGGTTGCAACTAGTACTGCTACAACTGAAAATAAAACTGCTACAGTTAGTGCGGCCTCTAGTGGAACTACCACATATACCCCTGCGGGTACGAATAGTGCACCAACATTTACAGGTACGGCCGCTACAATTTCAGTTAGCAAATCATATACTCCAGCAGGTAGTGTTGCTGCACCTACATTTACAGGTACAAAAGCTACTGGTTTAACAGTTAGTCCTGCAAGTAGCGGTACTGCAACATATACTCCTGCAGGTACAGTATCACAACCAACATTTAGTGGTACGGCTGCAACGATTTCAGTTAGTAAATCTTATACCCCAGCTGGTACAGTTAGTACCCCAACTATTTCAGTTAAAACTGCGGGCACAACTACAACTGTTAATAGTATTACTGCTGTTGGAACATTACCTACTTTAACAGTTACAAATCAAACAGTTATTACAGGAACTTCAGTTTCAAATGAAGTAATGTCATTTACAACTGCAACTAACGGTTCTGCTTCTGGTTGGTCTGCCGGTACACTACCTACTAAGGGATCTAATACAACCGTTAAAACTGGAGATGCAGCTTATCAATCTACGCAGCCTACATTTACAGGTACAGCTGCAACCATTACTTCAACCGGATCATATACTCCAGCCGGAACAGTTTCTCAGCCTACATTTACGGGCACAGGTAAACGACTTGTTCTTCAAGATTATACTCCTGCTGGAACGAACTCTGCACCTGCATTTACTGGTACAGCTGCAACGATAACTTCTACTGGCAGTTATACACCTGCTGGTAGTGTTAGTGCTCCTACCTTTACAGGTACAGCAGTACGACTTGTTACTGGTAATATTGCAGTACCTAAGACTTATACTTCGACATTTACTGGAACATCCGCAACAACTAGTGTTCCTGCATAGAAAGGTGGTGGCTTTTAAATGGCAGTTATTTCTCAGATAAAAGCCACCTCTGATAATGTTAATTACAATATCAGAGACGATTATTCTATATGGGGCGGCCGCAATTATGTTCAAAAAGGCGGTCCAGGAGTTGTAGTTTCTCATTTAACTTCTGGTAATGAATATATAGCAATTAATATTGGGACTGCAGCAAATAATATTCCTTCTGGATCAACTGTAACAGTTTCTTTTGATTTAGAAATGAAAGTAACTACAGCAAATCCAACTTTATTAGTATATAATACAAATAATAAAGGACCTATGCAATTTACTAATACTAGTAAAACATATACTGCTGCAGCAAATACAACTTTGAAACAAAAATGTGTGTATATTAATACCATAAGAGCAAGATCTGATGCAACTTTAACAGATAATTATCTGGAATTTTATAGCACATATAATACTGGAAATGTTTTTAGTATTTCTAACTTAAAAATGGAAATAGGTAATAAACCAACTGATTGAAGTCCCGCACCAGAAGATATTGCAAGATTTATTGGTAACGAAACAATTGAATTATATAGTGAGTAGGTGACATTATGGCAGATTTAATTTCACAGATTAAAGGACTAAATAATGTCACTTATGATTTACAAGATAAAGTTTCTAGTTATGGCGTAAATAATCTTTTAATTAATACTGGTTTTCTTGTACATACTTCGCAGACCACTGGTTGAGATACTTCTAAAAATGGTACTCTACTAGCCACATCTTGGGGCGGATATAATGGTGGAGTTACAAATGCCGCAACAGTATATCATGCTCATTTAAAAGAAGTGGATGGTGAGTATGTATATGAATTTGTTAAAACTGCAAATGAAACATGACTAGGAATATCTCAAGGCGGACTCCAAACAAAATTAATAGCTGGAAGACCTTATACCTTCTCTTGGGAAGAATATCATGTATCTGGAACTAATAGGGTTGGTACAGGATTATATTATTATTTACCAAATGCAACGTCTGCATCATTTCATCTTGGCATTGATCAAGATTCAGACGCTACTAGAGAATTAAATAAATGGCAAAAATTTAGTTATACTTTTACAGCTCCTACTAATGCAGATTGAAGTAAAAGTATAGCTTGATATATATATGGTCATTATAATAATAATGGAACATTTTATTTGCGGCATCCTAAATTAGCAGAGGGTTCTAAGCCTACTGATTGAACACCAGCGCCGCAAGATTTAGCAACTTATGCTTCAGAAACAATTACATTTTTCCAATAGAAAGGAGTAGTACATATGGCAGATATTAAAGCTATTAAAGGTACTAACGGTACTACTTATTCTATTGTTGATAGATATTCTAAATGAGGTGGATACAATTATTTACCTGCTTCGAAAGGTGAATTTACTGGAACAGTACCTTCTTCTGGTTATTCTGATTTTAAAGTTTGAAGTAATATTGCAACGGTTCAACCTAATGATGTTTGAACTTTGTCTTTTGAAGCAAAAGCATCTGTAGCAAATACAAAAATGATTTCTTATTTTTATAATAACGCATCTGGTATTGTTCAAAATGCTTCTTGTGTTAATAGTCAAGGTATTACAGGAACATCTTCTGATGGTAATTCTACCTTTACTTTAACAACTGAATATAAAAAATATTGAGTAACATGAACTTTTAATAGTGGTGCAGCCGCATTAAAAAATTGTATTGCTGGAAGATTAGGTGCAAGTGGTAATACAACTGCGGGAACCACTGTTACTATAAAAAATGTAAAATTAGAAAAAGGACACAAAGCAACAGATTGAAGTCCTTCTTGAAAGAATTTATTCACTTATGCAAGTGATACAATAACAATGAATATTTAGGTGGTGAGATTAATTGGCTGATGTTTCAAAAATAAAATTAGGTAGCACTACCTATAATATTAAAGATTCAAGTGCAGTACATGGTACAGTATCTAAAGGAGATTCTGTTACTGTAACTACTGGCGATTCAGTCACAGTTGGTACAGCTTTTACAGTACCGAATGTTACATCTGTAGGTTCTGCTCCAACTTTAGGTACAGCAATTCCCGCAGATGATATTACAGCATGATCTGCAGGTACATTACCAACTCTTGGAACTGCGATTCCTGCAGATGATATTACTGCATGGAGTGCAGGTACATTACCAACATTAGGAACGGCAATTCCTGCGGATGACATTACAGGTTGAACTACAAATACCCCAACTGCAGTAACTCCAAATACAGTAGTCTCTGGTGTTAATGCAGTACAGATTACTTATGATTCAACAAATGAAAGAGTAATTTTCCCTGAATATGTTTTAAATGGTGGAGAAGACCAGGTTACAAATGGAGCTTCTGCTACCGTAACTGCAGGCACAGCTGCAAGTTTATCATATAGTGCAAAATCAATTCCAAATGTTACAGCAGTTGGAACTTTACCAAGTTTATCTTATACAGCAAAGTCAATTCCAAATGTGACTGCAGTTGGTACATTGCCAAGTTTATCTTATACTGCAAAATCTATTCCAAATGTTACTTCTGTTGGATCTGCTCCAACTTTGGGTACTGCTTTTACAATTCCAAATATTTCAAAGAAAACTGTTGTAACCGGAGTTACTAAAAAAACTGTTGTTACTGGCATTTCATAAGGAGTTAAAATGGCAGATATTCAAGTAATTAAAATAGGTGATATGAATTATTATCTTTGTGATGCCACTGTTCAATCAGGTCTTTCAGGAAAACAAAATACTATCTCTGATTTATCTACGATTAGATCAAATGCTTCTACAGGTAAAACTCAAGCAGCAACAGCAATTACTAGAATTGGTAATTTTAGTTTTAGTGCCGTAACAGCAACAAATGCAAGTAAAATCACTTTTGCTGCTTCTAGTGCTCAAGGAGCATTAGGCGCTGAAAGTAGATTAACAATGAGTACTAAAACCGCGCCTTCTGGGCATAAGTTTTTAGGAACTGCTGGATGATATCCTGGATCGCCAGCAATAATTACTACAAAGTTAAATCATTCAGCCGGTATTAGTTATATAAATGGTAGAAATATGACTACATCTGCTGTAACAGTAGCAATAGGTGATGCAAGTTGTAGAGATGTATATTTTAAAAAGGGATAAAAAGGAGATGAATTATGGCAGATGTTAAACAACTTCAAATAGGTAATACAGTATATGATATCTGTGACGCTGACAGTCGTACAAGTCTTGCTGGAAAACAAAATACTATCTCTGATTTATCTACAATTAGAAGTAATGCTTCTACTGGAGCTACAAATGCTACAACTGCAATTAATAGATTAAATAATTTTGATATAACCTATAAAGCTGCAAAAAATAGTGCTCAAGTAACTTTTGCTGCAGGTCCAGCTGCAGGACGATTGGGAACTGCAAAAACTATAACTTTAGATGATAAAACAGCTCCATCTGGATATACTTTTTTAGGAGCTACTGGTTTTAATCCTGGCGCTGCTTCTCTTATTGTACAAAGAGTATATTATTCTGGCGGTAATACAATACTTTATTCAAGAAAAGTCGGAACTGGAACAGTAACAGTAGCAATAGGTGATGCTAATAGTAAAGATGTTTATATTAAATTAGGATAAAAAGGAGAAGTAAAATGCCATATATTAAACAACTTCAAATAAGTGAAAATGTTTATAATATACATGATGTTACTGCACGAGCTTCTCTTGCTGGAAAACAAAATACTATTTCTGATTTGTCTACAATTAGAACTAATGCTTCTAATGCAAAAACAAAAAGTGATACTGCTATTACCAGATTAAATAATTTTAAAATATCTGTTAATAAATTTCTTGCATCAGGAGTTACACCTCTTCCAGGAGTATCTACTGCAGGTTTAATAGGGGTACAAAGACAAGTCGCATGTTATCCACCAGGTTCGGGATACCTTCTTGATGAAGATTACGAAGAAAGTACGGAAGGTGTTTGATTAGGAACATTAGGATGACATACTGTAAATACAGTAATGGTTACGTATATTACTCATAGTTCTGGTTTTCAAACGAATTTATTTATTAGAAATTTAGCAACAAATGAATATAGTATTGATGGTGCTAATACATGAAGTAGAGAAGCTTTTATAGTTTTAGGATAGTTAAGGAAAGGAGCTATAAATGGACGAGCTCTTAGAAGAAAATATTGAATCAGTAGAAGACACTGGTTTTTCATATGAGTATCCAATTTTAGATCAAGATAACCAAGAAATTACTGATCCAGATCTTAAACTTGGCTATCTTAGAAAAGAAGAATTTAACATTCATCACGAATCTATCCCAGAGCAATGACATTATAAGGTTGTCTCTTTTAGATTTACTGATGGAGAAGTTTATAAAATTGAAGATGAAAATGATCCTCATGTTAAAATTATTGATAGTCAAAAGGGAATTTTTAATTATCAATCCCTAGATGGTGAACCAGAACGAACTATTGTTGGTCAAACTATTGCTCCTGTAATTGATAATGTTCTAGTTCCTGCATGAGATGAAATAAAAACTTTTTATAGATATGTTCCTTATACAGAAAAAGAACTTTCAGATAAAGAATTTTTAGCTAATGGTCCCGCATCATTAGCTGAAGCTCAAGAAACAATTGAAGATTTATTATTAGTTATAGCTGATTTATTAGGTGGATCAGAAGAATAAATAATTGAGAGGGGTAAAAAATGACAGCAACTCCATATGAACAATTAGGGGATTTACCCCTCCCAAGATTACATATTCCTACTTGATTTGGAATTACGTCTCCAAGTGAGAATAATGATGCTTTATTAGATTTAAATTTACTTGTTAATGAAAATAATAATCCTATGTATACCATAGATAGTAATATAATTCCCGTAGAGGAAGATAAGGGAGAATATTTGCTAGATATGGGCGGAACTCATGTAGAAGATCATATTGGTTATAAATTAAGTTCAAATTTTGAAGAATATACTACAAATATAACATTAAATAATAATCTTACTATTCCAATATGACATACATTAGAATATAATGATACAGGAGTTACTTATATAATTTATGCAATAAATAAAGATCTTGCTTGATCAAAGTGATATCAATATAATTGGAATCAAATAATTACCACATCTAAAATAAGTTCTGTTGCAAGATTAGTAGAATCTTTTTGAAAAACTTATCTTAAAAATTTACTTGATGCAACAGAAGACGTGGCACAATATAGTAATGCAATTCAAACAGGGTGCCCATCTAGACTAGAATTTTTACAAAATCAAGTTAAAAATTCAGATTATTTAATTGATGGTAATGAAGATTCTAGATTAGATCCTATACAAATCATTGAAGTATCCTATTTAAAAGATCAACTAATTATAGGAGATAATCCTCCAAGAGAAGGCAGTATTATTGCTTATAGTAGTGATTTAGAAAATTATTTAGAAGATACTTCAAGTGCGCATGTATTATATTTTAAACATGCTGATTTACATAGATTTAATTTTACCATTCCTCATAATCATGTAATTGATCGTATTGAAAAATTATATAGATATGATAAAAATAATAATAGTATAACTAATCTTGATACTACAGTTGATACTCCAGATATTTCAAGTTATAAATTAGTAATTAATTCAACTAATGATGGTAGTATCGTTTCTGGCACTACAAAATTAATATTAATTGAAGGAGGTTATTAATTTATGGCTAATCCAACGATTTCACAAATTAAAGTGGGTAATACAACCTACGATATACAAGATGCAGGAGCTCGTGCAAGTATGGTACAATTAAATGAGGCAATATTAGATACTTTTGACAAAGCAACAGAAGCTCTTGATACAGCAACTACTAATGCTGCTACTATAGGCAATCTTACAGGTACCGTAAATCAGACTCTTTTTAAATGAGTTAGAGTTTGTAATTATTCTAGTTCTACTCATTTTCCTAGTAAAACAACAAGCAGTATTACTTTAAGAACTTTAAGTTCGGATCATACAAAAAATATTCAAGACGAATATTTAAAAAAGGGATATCATCAATTAGGAGTGGTAGGTATTGAAGGTACACCTACAGATTTAGTATTAACAGAAATGGCCAATGCATCAGAATCAGGATCCACTGGTGGAGGATGTGTGTTATCTTTTTATAATTTAAGATCTACTACAATAACTCCTAATTCATTTCAAATAAGAGCTAGAATGCTTTTATGAAAGACAACTGCTAGAGTAGTTGATATTTCTGATGATTAATATTAAAGCAAAAGAGAGGAGTTAATAGTTCCAATGGATAATCAATATCGAATTTTAGATAATGAAGGAAATGAAATTTTTGATCCCGATTTAAATTTGGGTCACTTAGAAAAAGAAAAAATTATTCATTATCATGAAATGGTTCCTGAAAAAGGTCATTATTTTGTTAGTTATCTTGAATTAAATACAGGAGAAACTCTTTTCTTAAAAGAAAATGATCCTCGCATTAAAATAATCAATGAAACAACGGGTGCTTTCAAATATCTCCCTAGTGAAGAAGATCCTTCTATTCAAATAAAAAGTGCTTCTATTCGATATGTAATTGATCAACCTAAAGTTGAAGCATATGAAGAAGAAGAGATTATTCTTCGCTATATTCTTTATACAGAAAAAGAATTAGCTGATAATGTCTTTTTAGCAAAAGGTCCTGAACGACTTAATACAATAGAATCTGACACTAATGATTTATTTGAAGTCGTAGCAGAACTCGCTGGTAGTGATATTGAAGATAGAGTTGCAGAAAATCAAGAAACTCTTGATGATATTCTACTTGTTATGGCCGATCTCTTAGGTGGAGCCGAAGAAGAAATTTAATTTATTTCAACATTAAGAATAAAGAATTTGATTTAGATTAAAACTAAAGAAAGAAAAGGAGAAAATAATGCCTATGTTAAATATATATGGAACGATGCCGCCATACATAGGAAGGATTGAATAAAATGGCTGAAAATACAAATAAAATTTCTCAAATTCAAGTAGGGGATACTACGTATGATATATGTGATGCTATTGCTCGAGATAAATTAAATAACATACAAGATAAAAATGATTTTGTTCTTTTTAATGAAAATAGTGATACTGGTATAACAAATACATTTTTTAATTTTTCTTCTGGTATTACTCCTTCTTTAATTCGTTTTGCAAGATGAAATTGTTTAGGTATGTTTTTTATTATATTAAAGATTAGCCAACCAACAACTGCAAATCAAACAGTCACGATAGCTACTGGTACAGATATAGTAGCTCCTATTTTTGAAATAGATATATCAACAGGTAAAACAACAGATAGAGCATATTTACATGGAGGAACTGCATATACTGATTCAACTCCATTAACGCCTAATTTATACTGACAGACATCAGAGCCTATGACTAGTACTTCTAGTGATTATTATTTTAGAGCTTCTGCTTACATATTACAAAATCCAACTGTATCAATTCCATTATAAATGAAAGGTAGGTAATAATTATGGTAACTGCTGTTGCTTATAAAATTATTAAAAAGGCTGTTATTCTTCGAATCAAGCATGGTGAAAATGCTGTTGATGTAATTGATTCTTATCCTAAACTCTCTGATACTCAGCGTGCACAGATGCTTCTAGAGCTTGAAGAAGAAGGATATATCACTCCCGTAGAAGAGGAAGAAGATTTACCAGAAGAGGAGTAGTTTATGGACCTCTCAACTATAACTAATTATATATCACCAATTATTTTAATTGCGTGCTTAGGTATTGGATATACCTTACATACTTTACACAATAAAATTTTAAATAGTTTTATTCCTATTATTTCTGCAATTCTTGGAGTTGCAGCTGCTGTTTGAAGTTTTGGAACTTTAGACTTACCAACTATCGTTACTGGTATGATTAGTGGTCTTGCTTCTACTGGTATGTACGAAGCATTTAAGAATATGATTGGCCTTCCTGCAACATATGCAGATGCAATGGCTATTCCAGAAATTCAATATGGCGATTCTGTAGATGATACAGATGACTTCCTTCAAGGAAAACATTTCACAAAGGAGTAAAAATGGAACGTAAAGCCGTTATTGATGTTTCTCATTGAGACGGTAATGTAAATTACGCCTTGTGGATAAAAAAACATAATCTATGAGGCGTAATTGTTAAATGTGGTGGTAATGAAACTAAATTAGGTCGTTATACCGATTCTCAATACGAAACTAATTACAAAAAAGCTAAAGCCGCAGGTCTACATGTTGGTGCATATTATTACACCGTATGTACTTCTGTAGCTGAAGCAAAGAAAGATGCAGAGCATATTATTGGATTACTTAAAGGACATGATTTTGATATGCCCATCTATATGGATGTAGAAGATCCTCGTCAATTTAAATTATCCAAGAGCACACTAACTGCAATAATTAAAACTTTCTGCGATGCTCTTATTAAAGCTGGATATTATGCGGGACTCTATATACAGGGTTCTGCTTGATTAAATAATGTTAACAAAGATGAATTAGATGAATATGCTAATTGAATTGCTTGATGGCAGCGTGATTGACCAACTGCCGCGGGTGACATTGGTATGTGACAACAAGGCACTAAACGTTTAACTGATGGTGCTTTATATTATGATGACGTATCTGGTTGTACAGATTTTAATTGATGTGTTATTGATTATCCTTCTCGTATTAAAGCTAAACAAAATAAATTAGAGAATGATAAGAATGAACAGAGAGTTAAAGATTCAGATAAACTTACTAAGTTTTGTGAATGAATGTATACTGCATGTGCTGTATGATCTCTTGGATATGACCAATATCAGCGTCAAAATATTTATGATGGTGGAGAATGTGATTGTTCTTCCCTTGTAATTTGAGCTTTAAAGAAGGCTGGATTTGATACTGGAAGCGCAAGTTATACTGGTAATATGTCTAGTAATCTTACAGCTCGAGGATGGAAACGTATTCCCGCAGATTTATCTAAAGCACAGCCCGGTGATATTCTATTAAATGACAATTACCATACTGCCGCAGTTATTTCTGGAAATGGTTGAAACGCTAAAATTGCTCAGGCATCTATTGATGAACGTGGTCGCGCAACTGGTGGCCAAACCGGTGACCAGTCTGGTAATGAGACTAATGTAAAGAATATTTATACCTATAGTCATGGATGGGATTGCATTCTTCGTTATCAAGGTGCTACTACGGGCGGAGCTAAAACAACTACTTCTAGTTCTACCACCACTAATAAGACTACAACCTCTACTAAACTTGCAGTAGATGGTATTGGTGGATATGAAACAATCAAAGCTTGACAGAAATCTTTAGGAACACCTGTAGATGGTGTTATCTCTGGTCAGCTTAAAGGTAATCAAGAATATTTTAAAGGTATTGTATCTGTTACATGAGAACGCACTGGATCTGCTTTAGTGAAAGCAATTCAAAAGAAAGTCGGTGCAGATGTAGATGGATATTGGGGACCAGATACTTCTAAGAAGATTCAAGAATTTTTAATTAAACATAAGTTTAGTGTTGGCCCAGATGGTGCTGATGGTTATTTTGGTCCTAATTCAGTTAAAGGATTACAAAAGTCTCTTAATTCTAAGAATAATCCTTGAAAATAAAATAAGGGGTATACTCTTACGAGTATACCCCTCTTTTTTATTAGCTTTAAAAAGCAGATTTATTTTTTTCGTCCTCTAATATTCCTGCGTACCCCAAACAAATCGCATCTGCTTCATCTTCAGTAGCGTTAATATTAAAATGTTCTTTTACAAATTCTTGTGCTTTTTGTTTTTGTTCAGCTCGTGAACGACCAAATTTAACTCCATGTTTATCTTTAATAAGACTTCTTCAATGTGATGGAGTTAATTCTAAGATAGGCAAATTATGAACAGTAGTATTATATATAATCATAGCTTGAATATATGCTAATTTTTTATATGTTTCAATATTATTTTGATATTGAATACCTTCATAATAAATTTTTTCTACATTATATTTATCAATTAATTCATTTAAATGATCAATAAAAGATAACAATCTTTGTTGCATAGTTTTATTTGCGGCAATTGAAAAATGACCACTTGTAACTAAATTCTTATTATCGTAAATAGCTCAGCCAGTGACACGACTAGCTTGATCTAATGCTAATGTTCGCCGCATTATAGACCAGAGCTCCCTAGCCCGCCGCGGTCTTTCTCTCCAAGAGTCTCAACTTTATTAAATGTAATTTTAGGTTGTTCCTTTTGGATTCGGAATTGACAAATACGTGTTCCTGCGGGAATTGTTATTGTTTTAGTTGCATGAGCAGGAAACATCCAAATGTCATTATCTCCGCAATAAGTAGAGTCAATAACTCCAATACTATTGGTCTGAGTAATTCCCCAATTTTTAAATGTAGAAGAACGTGGAGCTACAATTGCTTCATATCCTTCTGGTAATTTCATTGCAATACCAAGATTAATATATTTCTGATCACCTTGCTTTAAACTCGTTTCTTCATAAGTATAAAGATCAATTCAAGAACCTCACTCTACCTGCTCGAGCTCATGCGCACCTGGAAGATATTTAATATTTATAATAAAATCATCAGATTTATCCGTGCAATGTATTCTCATAAATTTCATTACGCCTCATCCCAAGGAGAAATATTATCCATAGAAATAAGTTTTTGCATATTAAAATCAATATTATCAAGAGGAATATCAGGAGCCTTAGCATCGTTAAAGATTAGAACAACTTTACAAATCCACCATTCTTCTACAATTTCTCCGCCAGACTTTTTAGTACGATAAGTTTGCGACCAAGAATTTAGAATATAAGCATTATCACGAGCAAAATCTTCATATTCTTTATGAAGAGCATTGGCATCTTCTTCGGACTCTACACGAATTTCTGCAGTATTCTTAATTAGATATTTAATCATTTATCCTCCAATTTCATTCATATGCGCATATACATATTCAAGATTATTAGCTTGACTTATAAAGTAACGAATATAATCTGTAGGTCCTACATAAGTTACATCTACTTTTTCTTTAACACTGTTAGAATAATTTTTAATAAATTCAACAGACTCCTGCGGAACTTTTAACTGAGAAATTTTATGTAAATCTCCCATTGAAGTAACTTCATAAATTTCTGTTTCCTGTAAAGGATCTGCTATTACAACTAGTTTGTACATTTTAGTCACCTTCTTAAATTTCAATTACCATTCATCCCGCAGAGAAAAGCATAAACATAAATACTTCTTCATCATTTTTTACTCAAATCTCAAAAGCATCTTCACCATGTAAATATTGAATTGCAAGGATTTGACCACGCTCTTCTAGTACTTCTTTCAACTCTTGGATAGCTTTTACAAATTGATGGTCTGTAATATGAAATAAAGTAAAATCAGAACGTTCTTTACACATTAGCATGAACCATCGATCTTGATCTCTACCAAATCAATCTCCAATAATTGTTCAATTGCGATTTAAAATTTCATCGCTCTGCGGTGGAAGTTGTGCCATAACTTGCTTATTAAGTTCATATAAATTACCAAGTGCTACATCAGCCATAAAAACACTCCTTTCATCATTTTCTATATATATTATAACAAAAAAATTTTTTTCTGTCAATAGATAAAAAAATAGAGGGTAGATATTTCAAATATCTACCCTTTTATTATTTCTTTTTCTTCTTCTTTTTTTGTTCTTGGATTATATAATTGTAATTAATAATAATAGGATTGTTTTGAGTTTTTTTAATATCAGGAAAAGTTGTATTAGTTGAATAACTATAGCTACCTGTCCTATTAAAACAATTATTACAAGCTGCTGTTCCAGCTAAAGCACAACAACAAACCATAGAAACTCCTAACAAATCTTTTTAGCATATTGATTAGAACTCGCTAATGTTACGCCTAAAATTTCATCAAAACGAGATTGTTGATCTGGAATAAAACGGCCAAATTTAATAATAATATTTTTAAATAAGCGTTTTAATGTTTCAATTTCATAATCAAGTTCTGTTTCAGTATATCCTGTATAAATAACAATATCATTATTAGTATATTCTCTAAATACTTTTATTAATTGATAGAGATCATCTTTTGAATCAAAAGGTTCTAGTCCTTGAAAAACAATTGCTTCAGTAATATTATTATTCATATATGTTTTTACAAGATTAGTTATAGAAACATCTTTATTAGGAGCTTTAGCTAACTTAGAATTTTGACATACTTGTTGTCCACATTCTTTATCACATTTAAAATTACAATATGGAAACTCAATTACCATAGACGGTTTTTTGTAATTAATAAAATCTTCAAAAATAATACCTTTAATTTTCATTTAAATTATCCCATTGACGAAGGTTAAACTCTGCTTTACGCTGTTTAGAATAGCTCTTTGTTGGAGTATAAAAACCAACTACACGAGTATATTCTGTTTCTACAGGTTCGCCGCATATTGGACAAACTTTTCCATAGAAACTGTGATAATTTTTACATTGAGCTACTTTACCATTAAAAGCGAAATAAGTAACACCTTGTTGTGCAACCCAATTTAACATGTATCAAGCTTGATCAAAATTAGTAAAAGGTGCATCTACATTGATATGTTCGATTGATCCACCATTACAATAACTATCAAATGCCGCACAGATTTTTGTTCTCTCTTGGATAGTAGCCTTAATTCCAAGAGGAATCCATTGATTACCGTATAAAGGTAAATCTTTAACAACTTGATCGGGATATAAATATTCATCAGCTTTTTGAAGTTTTACTGCGGCCTGCTCTGCAGGAACTTGCTCAATATTAATTTTATAATCTTTATCTAAAGCAAAGTTATCAATGCAATTTTGAATTACTTTAAAAATACGCTGTCCAAGATCGTATGCTTGGTCTGTGTAGCTATAATTACCAAAGTCATCTACTTCTGTATATCCAAATGTCTTCATTGTTTCAAAAATACCATTTACTCCAACTGTAGAATACATGGCATCAAGATTCATTAAACCACAAGAAATATTTGGTAGCAAACCTTTTTCTACATTACGATAAATAATACTACGTTGAACATCTAGAATCTTTAAATTAAGTTTAGTTAAATCGCGCAATTTAACTAAGAAATCTTGTTCGCTTTCACTTTGATAAGCAAGACGCGCAATATTAAGAGTAGATACTTTAGCAGAACCAACTTCAAGAGCTGTTCCTCCAATTGAATTAAAATAAAGATCTGTAATATCACTCTTTAATCTGCAACAATTAGAAAGACTATTAACTGTAGAATCAGTAAAGAAATTAAAAATATTCCATTTGCGGGATGCTTCACAAGCCCATTTTGCAAACTCTTCATCTACAAATTTTCCATCTTGATAAAGTAAAGATGCAGTAAGGACAGGGAATGTAAATACATTCTCTTCACGAATTTCGTTTACGACATTAATAAAATCTTTTTGAAATTCAATGATTTCATCTTCTTCATCAATCATAAAACTACCATCAGGAAACTCTCCGCCACCAAAGATAGCTTCAAAATAAGGATGATCAAATACACTTACATTAGTAAATGCAGCTTGATCTGAACGAACCCAAGGCTGATTTAAACGATGAATAAGAGCCTGGATTTGTTGCTTCTTATAAGTTTCTGGGTCTTTGGTATAATATCCTTGAGCTACATCTCTACTCCAATAGTAGTAAAGATATGGAATTAAATTAGGTAGGCCGCAAGCTCCTGATTGTCTGCGACTAAGGAAAGCAATTGCTTCCATTAAAATTTGAATAAAACTATCTAAATGTTTTGCGGGCTTAGCATTATAGCCTTGAATAAAGAATAGTCCTTTTTCTGCTATTGGTTTAATATCATATGCAAAACAATATGGAACTAAAGTGGCAGTATTAAAATCGTGCATATAAAGAGAATATGACCACATAGCTTCCATAGCTTCATTGGCAATTTTATATCCATATTTTTTATTAATCTCATAATAAAGTTTGTTAAAGACTAATAATTTTTGATCTGGTTTAGACATTTCAGAAAGTAAAGTTACAATATCTTTCTGAGCAATATTAGCATTTGCATCAATAGATGTATTAGCTACGTTATCTGAATCAATAAATCCTTCAATAAAATCTGTGAAACTAAGAGTAGCTTCATCAAAGCCTTGGAGTTTTAAAAATTCTTCTCCATATTTCTCAACCATTTTATTAAATTGAGTTTGAAAATTCTTATTTAATTTTACATTAAGTTTCATATATACTCCTTAAATTTGGCAACTATCACAATCAGATTTCATAGCAGCTTCTTCGTTTAACCAAGTAACAGCTGTTACAAAATCCATGTAATCGTCTCCAAGTTTAAGAATTGGTGCGGACATAAAACCTTTATCTATTACTTCTTGCATATCATCACAAATTTCAAAAGCAATATTTTGTTTATTTAATTTTTGCTCTAACACTCGACATTTAGGGCAACCAGTAGAAAATAATGTTAACATAGATCTCCTATCATTTTATATCGAATGATTTTTCCTTACTTATTAAATGTATTTTTATTTATATATGTTATTTAATTTTGCCCAGAACATCGCGCATGACATCATCTATATTATAATCTCCAGAATAAGTTAAAAGATTACCACTCTTATTTAGAATCTCCCATGGATTTTTAAAATCTTTGTAATCAGTGAACAAGCGACGAATCATTTCAAAAGTTAAATGTCCCTCACGTTTAATAGATCGCCGCAATCTTTCTTTCCAAGGAACTTGAAGATAGATTGGAATAATTCTAAAATCAGTTTGATTATTTAAACTATCAATTCCTTGGAGATTAAAAACTCCAATATTAATTGCTTTAGGTTTATCACTAATTGATCTTTTTTCTGTTCCATATTTCCAATTATGAAAAGGAGCCCATTCTAACATTTCATTATTAATAATCTTATGTAGAAATTCTTTGTTAGTGATAAAATGATAATCCCTATCATTGATTTCATTTTTTCTTGGCGGCCGAGTAGTTGAACTAACTATATAATATACATCTGGATAATTAACTAATTTTTCATAATCTTTAGAAAATTCTCAATACAACTGCCGCATTAAAGTATCTTTACCTGCGCAACTAGGCCCAGTAATTGCTATAATAATTGGTTTCATTTTCTTCCTTCCGTTCTTTATCTTTGACTGTCTTTCTTAAAGAACTTACAAATTTATCCCAATTTACTTTTTGAAAATCTTCTGCAAGAGCTTTTTCCCAATCTGCATGACCAATTGTAACAGCTCCAGTTTCTTCATCTAATTCAATATAATCTCCATCATAAAGATAATGATCATCGGTATCATCAAAGCTATCTTTGTAAACCATAAAGAAAGTAATTGCGGCAGATTCTCTAACAGCTTTAATAAGCCCTTGGTGGACCAATTTTTCAACCCACCAAGGAATCATAGGATCTCCTACATAATATTTAGTTTTCATCGTCACCTTCTTCTCCCCATCTCCATGCTGTCATATCTATTTTACCATTATTTTTTACTCCCGTCAAGATACGATAACACTGATGAGATTTTGTATGACGATATGACTTTGTGAAGAACATTCCAGAACGTTTAAATCCGTTCACCATTACTAATGTTCCACGAGTAAACCAACCTTTTTCCATTACTTTTTTAGTACCATCTGGTTGGACCTGACTCATTTGTCGATTTAATCTTGCATAATAATCTCTACTCATTTTAACTGTGACTACTCCACTTTCAGGAGTTAGAATACTAATACAAGATTTATTATCTTCTTTTGCAACAACCGCACCTACAATTCTACAAGTTTTAAACAATGGAATATCAATACCATTACGTTTAAAAGTTCTTTCAACTGGCGGAGTATCCGGTTGTTGATTGTATGGAATTACATTATAACTTAACTTATCAAGATTTTTTAATGGATGATCATGGTAATAAAATCCTAGACTATCCATTTCCCATGTAGCTAATGTACCAGCCGCATATTTATTCCAAACTTCATTAAATAAAGTTTGATTAAGCTGATTTAGCAATTCATCTTGATGTTCTCTAAAATAATTACGAGCTTTATCCATACCTTTTGTATATATTTTTTTCCATGTTGTCTCTTTGATTGCTAATCCTTCTTCAAAAGGTTCAAGCAAATCTACGTCGAAAAACTCTTCATAAAAATCATAGAAGTTATCATTTACCAAAAGATAATCATTAACTCTACAATATTTTCTAAGAGCCTTATTAAATACGAATAATCTTTTTTCAAATGTTAATTCTGCGGGGATAAGATTTCTTTCCATTAATCCATTAAAATTTTGTAATGTAATTCTCTTTTTTGGTTCACAAATTGACCAAACGTATTCCCGCATTATATCTTCTCGATTTCCAAATTTATCAAATGCACCACTCTTAATTAGCGAAATCAAAACTGGCTTTTTAACTTTGACTTTCTCTTGGAAATCAACTAATCCTTCATATGGGCGATTTTCAATAATTTCTTGAATAATCTCTCCACCAACACCATTTAATCCTTTAAGTCCATATACAATACTACCAGTTTCTACATCTGGCTCAAACATATATCCAGACTTATTAATATCAATTAATGACATTGGAATACCACGATGAATAATATTACCTACTGCTTTTGCAATTTTACCATAATTACTACTTGCATCTTCATCAAGTCCTGCATCTACTCTAAGACATGCAGTATTCCAATAAACAGGATCAAAATATGTTGCAAGATAAATTGTTTGAAGTCCTACAAAACTATATGCCAAACTATGAATAAGACTAAAACTGTATCCCATTTGCGGCTTAATTGCAGTCTCCCAAACATATTCACCAAGCTGTCTTGAAGTTGCTTTTGATAGAACTAATTCATGCAATTCTTCAATACGATTCATTTGTTTCTTTGCACAAATCTTGCGGGCATCATTAGCTTCTTTAAGACTAAAATTACAAATATCTTCATCCATCAAAATCATCATCATATCCTCTTGCTGTGCGGGCGTCGCATATGTTTCAAGATAATACTTTTCAAGAATCTTTTGATCTGACGAAGAAATTCTCCATCGCCGCATTTCATCATACCACTGAGACATATTATCTTTCATTCTCTTATATCTCTCAGTTGGAGTTTCTCCACCCTTTTCCGCAGCCATCAATCTCATTACAGAATTACAGTTTGCCATCTCACGCGGTGACCTTGGTCGCAACATCTTTACAGTTTGACTTCCAACTTGACTATCAAACTGAAAAAGTTTTAATACTTTACCTTCTGCAAGAGTATCCCATATCTTATTATCTTCTATTGGAAGAACATCTGGATGAAGATATTTATCATATAATTGTCGCAAAGTCAAATGCTGATCAACTTCATTATATTCACTCAACATATTAAGACATTGAACAATTACATCTTGAATTTCTGTAACAAGAAAATCAAATTTAACATCGCCGCAATATTCTGCATCATGAAGAGAAAATTGAGTTACAATTGCTCCACTTGTTGCTTTCATAAAACAAGCACTATCAAAAGGATCGTCCATATAAAAGTTTACACCACTTGCATGAATACCTCTATGATTAATTAATCCTTCGATCTTCTCAATAATTTCAAGAAGTCCCGGATATTTTTTAACTTCCGCTAGGAAATTTTTAACTGGCTTACGATCTTTCTCTTCATTACCATAAACCAAATCATGTACCGGCCAAACAAATCCTCGTTCACTTGGAGCGAGACTTGTCATATACTGAGCTACATCATTATCAATTCCATCAGGAAAATCTTTTGAACGATAACCACGACAAGCAGTTGAAATTGCTGAACGTGTTGTTTCTGTGCCGTATGTACAAACCTGTACACATCCAAGCTGTCCAACTTCTTCTCGGATTGAAGCAAAAATTTCTTCTCTCTTTGATGGACAAATATCAATATCAATATCACCTAGCTCAATACGTTCCTTATTACTATATCTCCAATAAGGAAGATTATATTTAATTGGATCAAGCTGAGTAATACCAAGAAGATAATGATTCAATCCAGAACATGCAGAACCTCGTCCCGCACCTACTGTAGATCCAATTTCCCAGAATGAATCAATATAATGCTGCAAAAAGATTGGATATGCGAACATGCAGGTTCCAAGTTTATCTCCAATTACTTTTTGAATATCAGCTTCTTCTTCAAGTCGCGCAAGATAAATATCGTTAAAGAGATTTAGTTCTCTAAGTTTATCACAACAATAATTTACCCAATATCTTTCTTGCGGATTATCACTTGAATAAAGATAATCAAGAGTTTTATATCCCATTTTAGACATTACTTTAGGATAATCTTTTACTGGAACTTGCGGAACTTGTTGCTTATGTTCAAAACCAAAATTTTGAATTTTATTTTTTACTTCATGAGTATTCAACTCAAGCATATAATAATCAAAACCTGTTCCTTCAAGATTTTGAATTACTTCTTCTGTTGTCTGAAGATAAGCATAGCTATAGAAACTATCAACTTCTCGATCACCTTGTTTAGAATTAAGAAAAGCTTTATGAACTTCTCTATCTTCTTTCCGAAGATAATGTGCGTCGGTTGTTACAACAACTTTTAATCCAAAGTAATCTGCAATACTTTTCATACGTTTATTAACAATTAATTGCTCTTTACTCTGAGCAGGTTGTACTTCAAGATAAAAATCATCACCAAAGAAGTATTCGCACCACTCAATAAAATCAACAATTCTATTATAGTATTCTGTTTTACCTTCAAGGTTATTTAGTTTTTCAGCCTTATCCATTTCAAGAATACAATAATCTAATTCACTACCTAGACAAGCGGTAGATGCAATAAGATGACCTTTACCAAATTCTCGAATACAGGCTTCGACTTCACTTTTAAGAGTGGGAACTCTCTCCATACCACGATCAAAATAACTATTCATCCAAGAATTTGAAGAGAGTTTCCGCAACATCTTAGCACCTATTGGGTCTTTAGCAATTAAGATGAAGTGAAAATATTTTCCACCATTATTGTGAATATTATCAGCCCCACGTTCATCCACAAGATAAATTTCATTTCCATATCCAATCTTAAAATCTGGATGATCTTTTTGAACTTGTTGTCTCTTTTGATCAAGTTTAACCCAATTGCCAAGAGCTTCATGATCAGTTAGACAAATACCTTCAAGACCAATTTCAATGGCATAATCAACAAGAGAGTCAACTGTATTAATGCAATCAATAAGACGAATATTGCTCATATCACTATGACTATGCATCTCAAATCGCGCCATTTAAACCTCTTTCTCTCTTAATTTTCTAAATTAATTATACCATATTATTTTGTTTCTGTCAATTACTAAAATACCCACTTCTCATTAATATAAAAATCTTCAATAATAAGTTGTGCAGTTACACGCCCAGCTCATTCATTTTTAGCACATCTACAAACCGCAGTTAAATACATATTTGGTTTAATAAATTGTTCATATTCTTCATATGAAGATTTAAATTTCATAATATCTACTCCATTAGATAAATGTATCTTTAATGTAGGATGTTTATCTGGAGATAGAAGCTGAACAGATTCTAATGGAATATCACGTATAGCGATATAAGGTTCAGGTAATCCTTGTCCCCAAAATTCTTTTCCTTGAGCAATCGTTAAGATTTTTTGACTATCAATGTCTTTATTAAACCATTCAAAGTCAACCCAATAAACAGGCTCTTGCGCGACTTCACTATAGATTGCATTTGTCTTTTTAATAAAATCTTTTAATTTAGATTCAGGAATAGAAATACCAAATGCAGAGCTATGACCTTGTGCATATTCTACGTCACCAGTATTCTCACAGAGTTGCCGCATATCTTCTATTTCTGACATAGAATAATTTCTGGCACTTCCTCTATAATAATACTCTTTATCATCTTTCCCTTTTGACCTTGTGAGGACGAGACATGGGTGCTGATATTTCGCTTGAATCTTATTGGCGACAAGTCCGGCGAGATTTTTTTCCACTTCTCCGGGTTCGCAGCAACAGATAATAATACCATTTTCTGTCAATCTGTCAGATCGAATTCGTTGCTCGAGCAAATCCATTGCAGCATCTTGGAGCTTTGTTTGTCTAGCTTTGACGTTAGCTGCAATTCTAACTGCTTCTTCAACTCTTGGTACCAATTCTCCTTTGTGACCACGTTTACCACTCTCAATCTTATCAAAAGCATAAAACTTTAACATTGATTTAAAAACTAAATCTTTTTCTTCCATTGTACCAGAACGAACAATAGCATTAATAAATGGAGTAACATAAAATGCCATTGACATATAATTAATTCCGCCCATTTTATCAATACTGAATTTATTTTTCTCGCACATATAATAGAAAAAAGGATTTTTAATATTTTGTAAACCCATATCAATAATAGCTTTAGTTTCTACACTACGATAATCCATCATATCAGAAAGATTACCAAGTGCTGCGAGGTCAGCGTATTGTAAAGCACCAGGCCATCCCTCAAGATCAGTTAATCCCATAACCATATCATATGCTCGACAAATACGCCAAGTTACACCAGCTCCAGATAAATCTTTATTTGGATAATCACAAATTTGATTATTAATAATTACACATCTGTCATGTTTAAGCCAATTATCCGATTCGTGATGATCCATACAAAGAATGGTTTTTCCAGCATCAATTAATTTTTGCATTTGTTCAACATCATTGGTTCCTGCATCTGGAATTACAATAAGACTTGAATCATCCTCTAAAAGTTGATCTATAACATCTTCTAGTCCATGCTGTTTTCCACTATGTAGAATATAACGTAATTTAGTAAGAGTTTCTGCTTTACTCTGATTATAAGAATATAAATCATACATATAATTTAAAAAGATTGCGGCACTTGTAAAACCATCTGCATCTGCATCTACAACTACTGTAATAGGCATATGAAGCATAACATAAGTGCGCATAAACTCAACAGCTTTCATAACAGTATCTTCACCAAAAGCAAAAGGAGAATTTACATCTGTTCAATAATTAGCATTAATCCATTTGTCCTGATCTTCTTTTGTTTTAATCCCACGGTTATATAAAATCTGCCGCATTGTTCCTTGAGTAGGTTCATTAAATAATTTATATATCAATGTCATCCTCCCTTGGTTTAAACCATTTGCAAAAGCATCCTTGCCATATCCAAAATATAAAATCTCATTCTGTTAAACGTCTATCTTTAAGAATACATTTATTATATCCGCAACAATTGCCTGCGGGTGGAGTAATATGTTTTTTAAACAAACAATATCTACATCTAGGATGCTTCTCTCTATATTTTAACACATAACTCTGTTCCTCCATAGATATAAGAATTCCTCCTTTCCGCAATCCAATGGTGAGTTTTTATATCCTAATAAATTCCATTTATCAAATAATACACTAATTGTAATTCTATTTTTATATTTATTATAAATGTTGTCAATTTTTTTAACAACATCATCATATTCTTTTCCACGCATTTCTTGAAAATCTTTATCAAATCCTAATACAATTTCTTTAACCCCTGCATCCAAGAGAAGTTGAAATTGATATTGAGATATTGAACTGCCGCATACAGCTACACATATGTTTGACTTTGTTCCAAAGTATGACATATATTGCAAAACTGATTTTTCACCTTCAACTATAATCGCTAATTGAGCTTGTTTAATCTGCGGCCGTGCTTGATTAAAACCATAAAGATTAAATGCTAGAGGATGGTTACAAAGTTTACCTTGTATTCGCGCGGGTCTATATTTACCATATATTTCTTGCTCTTGGACTAATGTACGTTGTCTAATTCCAACTAATCTACTATCTTCATCATAATGAGGAATTAAAATATTTCCATTTACAGGATCATATTTAATTCCCATATAATTACACACTTCGTGAGATATACCTTCTCTAGTCCAATTTAATATTTCTGGTTGCGGATAATGATCTAACATATCCATAGGAAATTCTGGTAATATAACTTTATCTTTTTTATATCCATCTAATTGCGCTAATTTAGTAACTTGTGCAATATATTTAGATGTATCTAAATCAAAATCTTCATCTACTTCATCAATTTTAGATTGAAGATTAAAGAAATTTACTATATAAAATACTGCGGCATTTAAATCTTTAATATCTTCTACTTTTTGAACTAATTCAAATATATCAAAACTACCACAACTATCACTATAACATTTAAATAATTGAGTGTTTTCATAATAATAAAGTTTATGGCTATCGCCACCATGACAAATTGTTCTTGCGATAATATAAGTATTAAACATTTGAGGTTCTGCATCAAAAAAGTCTAACAAATTATATACATCTTCTAATTCAATTTGTTCTTTAACTAACTCTTTGTCGTAAGATATGATACATCCCCTCCTTCTTTTACTATCATATAGCCATATTGTTTTTTAAAATTATTAATATCTTCTTCTAACTTATTTATAGTTGATTGTTCATAGAAAATTAAATAATCTAAATTTTGCAATTGTGCTTTTAATTTAAATAACTTAGATCGATGTTGGGATAATAATACTTTATCTTTTTCATATTGCATCGCTAATAGTAATTCTTCTTCTGATTTACATAATCTTGTATCAATCATATTATTATCCTACACTCTCATATGGATTCTTGTATCTGTAATTGGAATTAATTCATAATTATAATCTGTACAAAATGCTCCGTCAAATCGACATGTAGATTTATCTGCATACATCCAGAGATAACATTTATTATAAGAACCTCTACGATTTTTGTAAATAGACATTTTTACATTCGGCATCCCCATACCATTGTTACCAACTACACTTTGTAATTTTTCTTTATCTTCTTCTGTTACATCTAATAATAACATACCTGTATCAATTTTATCTGCGATACTCTTTGCACCACGAAGAAGATTTTGATCTGGAATATCTGCGGATTTCCAATCTTGATTTAACTGCGTACTACTTAAAATAAATACATTATATTCTGTTGCAATTTCTTTTAATTTTACACTTAATAAGAAAAGAATATTATCTTCTCGAAGTCTCACTCCACCAGATCTTTTAGTAATTTCTTCAAGAATTTTCATTGAAGTATGAATATAATCAATAAAAAAGTATTGAGTAGAATAAATTCTAATACTTCTTTTAATTGCATTTTCAATATCTTTTAGACTAAAATCTGGTATAACTTCAATATACAATGGAGATTCTTTAATAATTTCTATTGCAACTTTTATTCTTTCTCTTTCTTCAAAACTAAGCGTATTATTAAGAATATTTTCCTCATTAATATTTGCAAGAAAAGCTACCATCATTGTTTGTATCTCATCGAGCTCGAGCTCTGTACTTAAAAAGAACGAAGGAAATGCAAGTCCATTGTCTACCCATTCTCCATCTTTCCAAATTTTATTACATCCACAATTACAAAAATCTGCAACCATTGTTCTTGTTTTACCTACACCAGTTGCGGCTGACCGCAAATAAAATTTTCCAAGTCTCATCCCTCGTGTAATTGTATTAATCATACTACCATACATTGGTTGTCCAACATCTGGATCTTTTCCAAGAGAATCAAATAGTTCATCAATACCTGCGGAAGCTGACATGCTTTCATCTGTAGTATGATCTACATATTCAGCTCTAACTTTAAGCATTAGATTATCTACGGCGTCCGCAATCTGAGTCAAAGATAAACTATCAAAATATTTATTCTGTTGTTCTCTCTTGGATATATCTAATTCGTCTGGATCATATAACCAAGATACATCTAATCCTACATCCCAATATGTTTGCATCAATGTAAGTTTTTTAATTCGATTATAATAATAATCAAAATTTTGAAAATCTGCATTTGCCATACATGATTTAACAAACCTTGGACCATCTCCTGCTTTATACTCTGCATAACTTTGTGGTTTATCACTTAAATAATCTTCTAATGTTTGCGGAGTAATATATTCTGTACCAAGCATCGCAAGATTACTTAATGCAGAGAATAATGTTCTATGAAACCCTTTTGGAAAATCATCATCAAATAATTCATATCTTGAATCATTCAATATATCAAGATTATTAATAATACATCCAAGCACTTGAACTGTAGCAGGAGTATCTACATATTTAAGTTCATTCAAACGTATACCTCCTATCTAAGTTCATAAAACTTGACATGTCGCGGTTTTCTAATTGGAGTTGCTTTAGCAGTTATTTCTGTTGGAGTCTTTCCTACAAAATCATCAATATGTTTATTTTTATTTATTTGAGAATTTTCATATTGATTTTTTGCATAAGTTAAATATTCACTATATACATATGGTACAATACCAATACCACCATTCGCTTGATCTGTTGATGATTTTTTAACATCATACCAATATATTAATGTTTTATATATAGAATCAATACTCATTCCTTCTTTTGAAACAAAATTTTTAATTTGAGTTTCAACTTTTGTTTTTGAATATCCTTCTCCCAATTTATGTTGCATATAATCATGAATTTGTTTTACCATATCTACACATTCTTTATGAGCATATCTGCGGCCAAGCTGAACAAATTCTGTAGTTTCTCTCTGAAAGGACTGGCCGCAATAAGGGCATTTAACAGGTGCTAATTTTGCCATTACACTCCTTTCATAGATATTTTTATTAATTTATTATAACATATATTTTTGTTTCTGTCAAATAAAAAAGCCGCTCTCCGAAGAGAACGGCTGAAATAATCTGGCGGGGCAACTGGTATCCGACACCAATACTCTTTTCAGAGTACGATCCGCTTAGCAGGCGGTCCTAACTCCCCGTTAGTTGTCTACCCCTAAAAATTAAAACTAATTTGAATGAATACTCCATCAATATCTTGATAATAAGCAACTACATATAATCCTTTTGTATCTGTATTCTCAGAAGTGCTTGTATCAAGATACCAATGATCAAATTTTAAATTATGATCTTCAAGAAATTTTTTAATTTCATCTATAGTTTTACAATTTTTTATTTGAGCAAGCTCATTACCAACATTCATTCTATAGTCCATTACCAACAGCTTCCGTAAGATCATCTACAATAAGTACAAGTTGTTCTACCTGATCACGAGACATTTCAGAAACTTTCTTGCCCTTACCTAGATACTTATCTGTAATAGCTACAATGCGAGGTGCCCATGTCGTACCAAATGCTCCACCAGTTGCATTTTGAATCTTAAATACGAGTTCATTGAACTGAGCCATAAGCGCGTCAAAATCAAGTTCTGGTTCTGCGACATGAGCTTGAGTAGGGGCATCGGTTACGTATTGTCCTCCGAAATCTTTTGCTTGCCGATCGATTGCATCACCAATTGCATTAACGAGGTTATCATAACTAAACTCGATACTATCAGGTGTATATTTGAATCGAGAACCAGCTACAAACCGAGGGGTACCGCGCATAAATAGAGTGGTATGAACAGTTCCATCTTCCTCTTGGAAGGGATGTGCATAACCAATAATATCACTCATACGGTCAACTACAAGACGAGGCTGATTTGCAAGAGTAGGAACGATTTGCTGGTATTCATCGCCATTTTCATCCTTAAAAGTCTTATCTTGCGCATGAGAAATCATTACAAGACCATATCCCATTTGAGGAATCTTGCGAAGAGCTTCATCAAATTCTTTCTTTGCAAGAGCATAGCCTTTACCATATGCAAGATCACCTACAGTTGAAACACCATTTTGATTACAAATATATTTCTCACAAAGATCATATGCAATATCTACAGTATCAACAATTACATTTTTAAATTGCTGACGTGCTTGATCTGAATCAAGCTGCTTTAGAATTTGCTTAAACTCAGACCATTTATTTACTGGCTGTGCCATTACACCAGGAATAGCAAGATAACCAGTTTCAAATGCACAAAGAAGTGCTTGCGGGAACTGAGCCGCGGTTGTGGTTTTACCGGTCTTAGGTTGACCATAAAGAAGAACAGTGTAACCACAGAGGTCGCGACTGACCTCATGTGGTTTAATTGCAAAAATGTCAATCGCCATATGTAGTTACCTCCTAAAACTTGAAGTTAGAAGCTGCAGTTGGAGAAGAAGAAGTCGGAGCACCGAAAGGTAGATCCGCATCAGTAGTTGCGGGGAATCCAGATTTACCGGTGGTAGAAGCATTACGAGCTTCCTGACGAGCTTTAGCTTCTGCCTTCTGCTGCTCACGATTTGCAAGACCCTGCTTAAACTCTGCAAGAGTAATTGTAGAATCATCATCAAATTCGTAAGACTCAGGTGAGCATCCTTCAACTTCCCACATACGAAGAGTACGAGTAGTATATTCAACTTGCGGAGCTCCCCAAGCAGTCTCTACCTGCTTCTCAATACGCTGAGTGGAAGAAACAATCTTACCCCAAACATAAGTATAATAAGGGGTGTTCATTGAAATATCAAGACTCTCAAAATACTTGATACCAGCTTCGTTATTAAGAGTATAAGTTACAGGAATAAAGTCATTACGGAAATTAAATACATAACCAGAAAGGTTCATATAATCTTTTCCATTTTCGACTTCTACACGAACTGCACTTGTAATAAGCATATCAGTCTCAAAGTTATTACGCTTATCACGGAATCCATCATTTGCATAATGAGTGAAACCACCACGAACTTGCTTGGTTTCAACCATGTTACCATCGCGACCCATAAAATCATTAACTTCTACATCACCCTGAATGCGAAGCTTAGTCGCCTTGTCCTTACCATCCTTCTCCCAAGTAGGAGCACCATTTAGAAGAGCCTGAAGAATAGTATAAGTCTCATTCTCCTTACCACTCTTCCAAGTCGGAATAACATAAGTATAACGAACACTTACGATATTAATACCATCCTCGTCAGTTGCAATGTTAACAGTACCGTTGATATACTCCTGACCAGGATTCTTACTATTCGGACCTGCTACGTTTGCAAAGAGACTATAATTATAAACATAACCCTCTACATAAACTACATTTTTATTCTGTCGCATATAAAATTTCTCTCTTTCTCTTGTCTCTTTATTACAATTATATTATAATATATTTTTTATTGCCCGTCAACTACATTTTCCGACTCAGGAAAATCACCTGTAATCCACTCAGAAACTGGAAGTATTTTAACCCAATTTACAAAATCAGTATTCCATCCAGAGAGACGATGACTCTTACGCTGATTATACATGGTACGAAGAACTTGATAATTAAGACTTACCATACGAGTCTGGAGAAAACCTTCAGGAAGCATAGCTTTAATCTTCTCGAAATATTGTTCTTTAATATCACCAGGTTCTAGCTGTTTATAAAGGTCAATAAGATCATTAATTGCTTGAATATAAGTAAGCATAGCATTATTAGCAATTTCATCTTCACCAAAAATAAAATAAATATCTTCTGGTTTAACCCCATCTCGCATAAGCGTATGCATTGTAGATTGACTATTAGCTGTTGTACCAATTTTATAAGTATCAAATTCAGGCCACCAAAATCTTGGTGCAGTAATATTTACTCACACTTCAATCTGTCGAAGGAACTTTGCATGCTCAGGACCTCCTGCTTGACAAAGTCGTTTAGCTAAATCATAATCGTTTTGTCCAATATGAAGGATGCCTTCTTCATCATAAGAACTATCTGCCTTATCATAAGACTTTAATGGATGACGCATACCCATAATTGCAGGTGCAAATCCCGCAACTTCTATTGTTTGAAAATTAACCATTATTTTACTCCTTTATTCATATTATATCCAATAGCATCTGAATTATATAATTCAATAAAATATTTTTCTTTTTCATTTAATTGACTAGATTCACATTCCAAGAGAAGTTCAAAGGAAAAAGAATCTAATCCATATTCTAGCATTGCGGCATATAATTGATTACCTTGCGGCGTATCGATACCTAATCCAGCTTTACAATGATCCATTCATCTGCGGCGTATGTCAACAGCTTGACCTATATAACATTCACCGGTTTCTTGATTTGTAATTTTATAGATGCCGCATACATCAGTTTTATTTAATATTTGTGGGAATTTCTTTTTAGCTAAAGGTGCATAATATGCTTGTCAAATAGCCATTAAAATAGATCTAGGTTTTGCAATTTGTTCACTTACACTTCGTAAAATTTTTACATCATTTCTATATTCTATTGGAAGAACAAGACAATAATCATCTTTATCTTCTTGAATTTCTTTTTCTCTTTTAGCTGCTTCAATTGCGGCCGTGCGTGTTGCTTTTAAAGATTCCAATTGTTCTTTTTCAGTTTGAATATATTCTGTTAAAGTGTTTAATGTTGTTGTATAATATTCTTTTGAATCTTTAAAGTCTTTTTCTAATTCTAAAAGTCTTTTTTGATATATAGCATCAGCTTTTTCATTAGCTAATTTTTCAGACTGATCTATAAAATCTTGAACTTCTTCTTTTTGTTGCTGTTTTAAAAGTAATTCATTATCAAGTAAAATTTTTTCATTTCTTTTTTCAGCTAATTTTTTACCAATTTGATCAAACTCTTCATCTAAAATATTATTACGTTCTATACGTTCTTTTTCTTCATTTTTTAAAGAGAAAATATCATCTTCTAATTCTTTTCTTCTCTCTAAAATTCTATCATTAATATCTTCAATAGGTTGAACTGTTTCACAACCAAGTCAATAACAGAATCATCCAACAAGTGCATATAAAATAAAAATAATAATGGGAATTAGATTATCTCAATTCATAATAAAATAGCGGAGATAAGATTACTCCTACCTCCGCTCTCCTTTTATCTCTTTATATAATCTAATTACTCTTTGTCTGCATTGGGATCGGCAGTAACACCATCAGCAGTAAGACGAATGAGCTTATCCTTCTGGCCCTCTACAACCTCACGAACAACAAGACCCTTGCGCTGTAGACCATTAAGAACACCTGTAATAGAACGACCCTCGATCTCGAGAGCGGCTGCGATGTCCTTAGAAGTTAGATCCTCGCCCTCATGAGCCTGGAGGAAACCGAGAACTGCCTGAGCTTTATCAGAAAATAGTTTAGCCATAATGAGACTCCTTTTCTCTCTTTTGGAACTTTGTTCCTTTTATTTTATTTCTTAATATATTATACTACTTATTTGATAAAAAGTCAAGAACTTTTTTCTTAACTTCTTTAATTAAATTATATCATTTATTTTATTGATTGTCAAGATATTTTTTAAACTCAGTTTCTGTCCACTGAATATAAAGCCGAGTAATATCATTAGTATATTCTGTGCGTTCAACTTTATATCCTAAGAAAAGTAAAAACTCTTGTAGCCGATCAATGTCATGCACAGGATAAATATTATGCCCTAGATCAAGAGCGGTTGCAAAAATACCTTTTTTGATAGCTGACTGAATCTGCTTTTTAGTATAAGTTAAAAGCTTTTTAAATTGCTCACTTCCAGATTTAATAGTTGCCATATAGGCTTCTTCTACGTTATACATTAAACACCTCCTCATATTTACAATCCTCAGGAGCTTTGTCGTCTCGCATGCGAATAAACACAGGATGCCGCAATGCTCCATCCTTAGTAGTAGACATGCATTCTACTTCTACAACATGTCCAATGTAATTGTCTGGATTATTTGCCATATCTTCACGTATAGCATCAGTAAGTCCAGAAGCTACTCTACCAATTTCTACAAGTTGTCCGTCTTTATAAAGACCAAGTGTCATAGCATTTTTCCAGCCGAAGAACCAAGGCTTGGTTACAGGTTCCCAAAGATGCGGATTATACTGATAATCTTTATAATGATAACCATAATAATCATGCCATTGATATGCACCATTTTGATCTTGTTCGCCACGCTGAATCCAATACTGCCAAGTTTCAATTTCTTTGCCCGTATAGATTCGGATTGGATCTTCAAGTCCAATGCACACTAGATCAAGACTATCCATATGTTGTTTCATTTTGAAATAAGTACGAGTTGGACGCTTGCCTGGCTCATATACGGCATCAAACTTTTTAAATACCATACCTTCGCCGCCATCAGCAAGAATACTATGAAGTCTTTCTTCAAAATTCTCAGTATAAACATGAGACATTTCTACGTAAACACTAATATCTTGAGTATAGAACCAGTCTTGGAATTTTTTAAAACGAGCTACAAATCCAGTATTGCAAAGATCAATGCCATTAAAACGAATGCAATCAAAAACATAATAATGTATAAATCCACCATAGCCTTTGCCCTTTTGTCTAGCAATAGCATTGGTTGGAGTACATCCCATAATTTTTGTTACATCATTGCTCTTACCACCAGGAACATAAATTTCTCCTAGCAAAACGGTATCATCTGGAAGAGATTTGGCCCATTCTACTATATGCGGAACATTAGCACTTTTCTCAACAAGTTCACCTGTCTTACGAGATTTAGTTCTTGCGAACAAATAAATATGATCATTATCAATTTTTTCTAGCATATAAAGAGCACCATCATACTTCTGCTGGGCTACCCATTTGCCATTACCTTTAAAAGCTTCATCAATAAGAGCTTGTGATGGTTTACCATTATATTTCATAGGCTCTAATTGATAGCTGCCAGGATAAAGTTCACTCATAAATTCTCCTTTCTTTTAATAATATTATATAATAAAAAAAGGGACTTGTAAAGTCCCTTTTTTAGGAGAGCTTAATTCCTTTTCCAGCTCTATGCTGTACCGGTAATTTCTTGGACTCAGGCCCTACAGTGACCCTAGCTATTTTATCTGTATCTCCAAGATTAATACCTTTAACACCTTTAGCTGTTTTACCTACAGGATTAATTTCATCAAGTTTAAATTGGATACCCATATGATTTTCAGTATAAAGAACCATATGATCGCCATTAGTCTCACCAAACCAAATGAATTTATCTCCTTCATTAAGTCCAGCGCATTTCATACCACGTTTATTCTGGATGCTACCAATAAAGATAGTCTTATCTGATTTCTTTACAAGACCTTGTTCTGTTACTCCCGTAATATAAGGATGTTTCTGATCAATATTCATATTAGTCATAAACAAAATCTTTTCAGTTGGATCAAGAGTAAGGATTGCTCCAAGAGCAGTACCCTTATCACCCGCCGCACATTGTTTAATCTCACTAACTTTTAGACGATATAATTTTCCAAGAGAAGAGAATAGTAAAAGTATATCATCTGTGCGGGCTTTGACCTTTTCAATATTAACTCTAGCTTCACGATAAGCTTTTACAGGAGTGCTCTTCAAATATCCTTGCATTGTACGAGTGACAATAACATCTTCAATGATAAGCTCTTTAGCTTTGCGAGCCGTAGATGTTTTAGGAATATCTTTTTGAATTACAGCTGTGCGGCGCTTGTCTCCAAATTTCTTAACAAGATCCCGCAATCTCTCAGAGAGAATATCTTTTTGTTTTTGATAAGACTCAATTACTTCTTGACAGATTAAAGCCAACTCTTTCTTCTCTTGGAGTTCTTTGTTAATAGCAATTTGATCCATATGAGTAAGACGGCTTAAAGTCATAGCGAGAATAGCATCAGCTTGCTCTCTACTTAGATGATACTTTTCACAAAGATTAACTGCGGCAATCGCTTTGTTTTCACTCTGTTTAATAAGAGCAAGAACATTATCAATATTCTCAAGAGCAATTGATAATCCTTCAAGAATATGGATTCTCTTACGTGCAGCCGCAAGATCATATTCATATTCTTTTTTAATACAACCAGTATTATGCTCAATATATGTATCAACATATTTCTTTAACGTAATCATAATAGGAGTTTTACTAATAATTCCATTTTGATTAGCATTAAATTGTTTGCGTAGATTGGTAGCCGCAAATAATTGAGCAACAACTTTATAAGGTTCAACTCCTGGTATACATGTAACTACAAGAGAGATACGCTTTTTATCAGATTTATTATAAACATCTGCAACACCAGTGACTTTTTCTTCGTCAATGGCTTTTTTAATTTCATCAATTACAGGCTCAATAAAGACTTGATAAGGTAATTCATAAAAATCAATTTCTTGCCCAGAAACAGTAAACTTACTTTCAACTATAACTTTACCTCGACCTGTCTTATTAATTGTGGCAAGTTCATCTTTATTAATAATTGTTCCACCAGTGGGGAAGTCAGGATAAAAATTATCTTCATCTAGTTCTCCTGTTTTAATATAACGAAGGAGCAATTCTGCGGACTCACTGAAGGAGTGCGGGAGCCACACATTCGATAGAGAAACTCCAATTCCTTGAGCTCCGTTGACGAGAAGTCTTGGGAATACTGCTGGAAAAACTCGCGGCCACTCATCGTCTTCACTAAAATTGGCTTGCATTGGAACCACTCTCTTATTGATTCCAGACAACATTCCACATTCAACAATTGGGCTGAGTCGAGCTTCTGTGTATCGATCTGCGGCGATTGCATCCCCTCCGAGGATGATGTTACCATTTGATCCATGAAAATCTACCTCCGGTATATTATTTGTAAAAGGTTGGGACATACGAGCAAAAGTCTCATAGATTGCAGTAGTACCATGTGGCCACCATAGAGCTGCAACTCCGCCAGAAATCTTCGCAGATTTTACATGGGGCTTTTTGCTAGTATATTTTTTAGTATACATTTCCCAAAGACAAGCTCGTTGTCCAGGCTTTAAACCATCGCGAATATCTGGGAATGCACGATTGGTATTAGTATCATAACTACTATCAATAAAGTTCTGTTGAACCTCACTGATAATGTCAATTTCATTAATCAACTCGGGCCTCCTCTAGATGTTGTGCGAGGAACTGAACACGAGGTTCTACTCGCTTACCGTATAGATCTTGGAACATTTTATCGGTCTTACCATAATCTTCAACTTTAAGTTGAAGTACATTGCGAGTCTCAGGATCAAGTAGACAATAACTAAGCTCGTCACTGTCCTGCTCACCAAGACCCTTTAGGCGGCCGATGGACTGAACTTGTGCTCCATGTTCCTTTTGATATGCCGCAAGAGCTTCTGCATCCCGCAAGTAAACATATTCGTTCTTCTTAGTAGTTACGCGGAACAGTGGAGGAACTGCAGAATATACATGACCATTAGTAATTAGTTCTGGACACATATACCAAAGAATATTAAACAAAAGATTTTCAATTGCAAAACCATCAAAATCTGCGTCGGCCGCGGCAATGATCTTACCATAACGAAGTTTCTTTTCGTCATATACAAGTTTACAAGTTTTTTCATCTACGTCAAGTCCAAGAGCTTGAACAAGATTATTAATCTCTTGATTCTTATAAATATTACTTGCAGCAGTTTTAAGAACAGAAAGCATTTTACCACGAACACCATAGATAGCTTGAGTCTCACTATCTCGTCCAGCTACCAAACCCGCGGCTGCTGATTTACCCTCGCAGACAAATAGCTCACATTGACTACGATTTTTACTCCAACAATCCGTAAGAGTAGTAGGAAGTTGAATTGCTTTAGCCTTTACAGGAGTCGCAGCTTTAGCCTTAACACGCTCTCGAGCTTTCTTTGCGGCTTCTGCAGCTTTGCGAGCAACAAGAGCTTTTTCAATAATGTTTTTTCCATCTTCAATATTATTGTCAAGCCAAATTTCAAGTTGTTCTCCAAGAGTAGAAGATATAAAACTTGTATCAATTTTTGTAATAGTAGATTTAACCTGTGCATCATATGATACACCTTCTGCAGTAATGTTAGCTACAAGTATCATACCTTCTTGCAAAGATGCACCATCAAGATTCTTATCTTTTGCTTTAAGTATATTCTGTTCTTTTGCCCACTTATTAAGTATACGAGTAATTGTAGACTTAATTGAAGTAATATGAGGTCCCGCGGATGTAAGTCCACAATTAACATAAGGAACAATAGTAGAACTACCACGAGTAGTATAACTCATAGCAAGAGAAATCGCTTGCTTATCTTTCTTCTCTTGGATAATTAGAGGATTATTGATAATCTCAATCTCTTTTCCAAGATGCTTCTTTAGTAGATCTTGTATTCCATTTTCATGTTTAATATCTGTACCATTAAAATTAATAGTTAACCCTGGACATAGACAAGTAATATCTTCACAAAAGTTAAGCAACTTTTTTTGATTTACCTGTGGAGAATCAAAGAACTCTTCACTAGGAGAAAAAGTTACCAATGTGCCACTGTGATGATTTTCTTTTCCAGTCTCTCGTGTAACAAATTCTCCCTCAGAAAAGTGAATCATTTCATATTCACCTTTTGCATTCCAAGAGACTACAGAAAGATTGTGACTTAAAAAGTTAGTAAGTTTACTACCAATACCATTTAAGCCAATTGCAGTACCTTCATACACTCCATCATCACGATATTTACCAGAAGTATTGATAACATCAAAGGATGCTTGCAGGACAGTCTCTCCATCTTCGCGCATAACATTAATTGGGAATCCTTGTCCTTGATCCATAATAGACACTAGAGTTTTATTAACAATAACATCAATAGTGTTACCATGACCAATATTATATTCGTCAATTGCATTACCAAGAATCTCAATTGCAAGTTGAGTAGCATCACTGGTATCGCCAGCATACATGCCTGGCCGCAAACGTACGTGTTCACGAGGGGACAAAGATTCAATACTATCTTCTTTATAAAGGTTATCCATTAACCCTCCTTTCATTCTACTATAATTATACCATAAATAAAAAATCCCGTCAAGATTTAAAATAAATCTCAACGGGATTAAAAATTAAGTTAATTAATTGTAAATTCAAGTGTAATATCTTTACGATGACGATCATGTACCAATCTCATTTTACCAGTCTTACGACTTGAAATAAGAATCTTAACTTTACCGGTTTCAGTGTCTACCCAACCTCCATGATAAAGCCAAAGAGTATCTTCATAACGAACAACAGATCGATCTTCTACTAAAGCTCGATGATCTTTGTCGTATGCTTGAATAGGTTTGCGCATATTTAAATGCCTCCTTCTTTTGTTATATATTTACGAAAAACTTCATAATCTTGCGGAATCATATAAACAGTAATATTTATTTCATCTTCTTCATCTAAATCGACCATCCAATCAACAACAAGACGGTCACAAAGATAAACATATTCATCTGCAGTCGGATGTTTAATTGTAACCCATTCTGTGGTTGCGGGATTATAAATAGAAAAAATAAAATGATTTAATCTATCACGAGTATATCCATAAGTTTTAACCATATCATTGACAAACATATGTACTCCTTATCTGTATTTTGGAATGGTTTGATCTCCATATCTAAATTCTTTTAAAACAGAACGCTGTTCTGCTCAACAACAATAACAATTAGGTGTTGTTTCTCGTTTATGTAAAAGACATAATATAGGTTCAGTTTCTAAACGAGGAACAGAAAGATATTTACAATCATAACCTCGAATAATTTTTTCTGCATTCTGATAAGTGCAAGTACCTGGCATATCTTCTTTAACTTGCGTTATATATTCAGAAAAAATTTTTCTTTTTATTGACATAAAATTCTCCTTTCTTTATATTATTGTAATATAAAAAATAAGGATTGTCAATATTAAATTCCAACATCTCCGTATGAAAGTAATGTGTTTTGATTAATAGGTTCTTCATCAGATTCCTCTGGTACATTCTCATAGTTCTCTGCGTCTTCTCTTGTGGCAAGAAACCATTCGTTTTTATGATTAGGCCAATTGTATTCTACTTTAATTCCAAGAGAAGCATAAGCTATTTTCATTCCTGTCAAAAAGTTAATTGCGGCATTGTAAGCAGCTAATTTTTCATTAAGTTCTTTGTCTAAAAGCGTGGTGAAAGTATATTTATATTCATCTAATTCTTCAATATTTTCATATGAATCTTTACATATTCTTCAATATTCATCTGCAACTTTTTGTCGGGTATTCATTAGTGTAATAATTCTTTCTTGATACTGTTCTCCTAAAGAATCATAGTTTTCAGGATAGCTTTCTATCGAATCTATATTTTTAACGGTCATAGTAACTCCTTAAATTCTATCTAAAGCTGTTAATATATCTGTAATATAAGGTTTATTTTTACTCATACCAGTATTAATTTCTCTCGTGATATATACAATATCATCAAAAGGTTCATCTGGGGAAGGAGATTCTCTATATTTATATAGGTATTCAAAAGTTTCTTCTGGTACTTGCCTATAAGGTAAACGCAGTTGCCGCAGAATCTTTAAATCTTCATATTTTCTCTCAACTCATACTCCAATTAATTCTATCTTCTCTTGGATAGTATCTTTAATATATAAAAAGAAATTATCTCTATCAATTTTAAGAACAAAAGGAGCAATAATCATAACTGTATCTGTATCATTTAAAGCTCTAGTAATAGTTTCATATAAATCATATTCAACTACATCAGAACTATATCTTTCTTCTGGATATTTAAGTCAACTATCATATCTATCTATAATAATTGATTTAGGATATTTAGTTACTTGAAGATAATGAGCAAGCTCCATATTGTTCATTCCTGGAGAACCAATAAACATAATTATCTTTTTCAATTTACATACTCCTTCCATTTTTCTTTATAATTATTATATACAATACATTATTGTGTGTCAAGAAAAATTTACTATTGACAAGATTATTGAGATATACTATAATTTATAAAACCAATATAATATATAAGAGAAAGAAGTATATATGGAATATTATTATGAAGAAGATTATCCAGATTGTCTTGGTGAAAGTATGTTTTATTTAAAGCAGCCCGCATGTTTAACCTGTTTATGGAAGAAGGATTGTGAAAGTCAAATTAAAGCTGATGATGATTTAACTGCTTGAGAACGCGAAGATTGATAACTGTGATAAAAAATAAAACTTGCCAATTTGTTTTTTATATGATATAATATAATTAAACAAAAAAGAAAGGTGTTAACATGAGCCGCAGTTATCGTAAACATTTTGTTTTTGATTCTGAGTATGGTCCTGTGTGGAAAAGCCGGGGCAAGAAGTTCGCAGCTCGAAAAGTCCGTCGTTCTAAGGACGTTGGACAGAATAGTTTTTATAAGAAATTGTATGAATCTTGGAACTTTGATTCTCCCTGGCACTATCGTTATGATGGAGAAGAGCATTTTGTTAAAGTAAATCGTGGCTATGATGCATCAGATGAAGAGCTCCGTCGTATTTGGCGCAAAAATTTTCTTAGTAAGTAGGTGATATATTTGAAATATTTTCTTTCTGATCTGCATTTTGGTCATTACTGGAATGGTCGTGGTATTATTAATTTTGAACGTACACAATTTAGAACAATAGAAGAACATGATAGATATATTAAAACTGTAATTTCTAGCCTTTGCCACAAACTAAGACCAGGTGACGAGGTGTGGAATCTTGGAGATTTTGGTAATCTTGAAACTGAATATCTTGATACAGTAAATTGGATTAAACAAACTGGAGCTAAAGCTTATTTCGTTTATGGAAATCATGATGCACAGGCTGATCTTTCTTATTTTGAAAAATATTTCGACCAAGTATTTCTTTATCCTGTTTATCTATCTCAGAAGCTAGTTGTAAGTCATTATCCTGTTGCGGTGTGGTATGATAGTATTAATGTACATGGTCATCTACATTCCGCAAAGCTTCAAGATATTAATCATGTATGTGTTTCTATTCATGTAATAAATTATCAACCTATTACTGATAAAAATCTTGGTACTGTTTTCGCTAATCTTCCTAAATTTAATCGACGTTTTCTTTATGAACCTTGGGCAAATGATCATCAATTTATCCAACCAAAAGAAGATGTAATTATGGATTACGATGGAAAGATTGATCTTTCTGCAAGTAGACTTCTTCAAAAACTGAACACAGATCGTCGGTTACTAGAAGGTCTAGGTTATACATCATATCACGGAGAGGGGAATTTTAATGACTAATCCTATTATTACTAAAGAACATTTCGTAGCTTGTATTGAGACTTTGCGGGAAGCAGATGATATGGCTCGCCGCATTAATAATATTGTAGAAGAATATGGCCGTGGTGATTTTATAGATGGTTATGCTTTTTCAGATACAGATACAGAAACTAAATTAATGGAAACTCTTGAAATTGCATTGAGTGATAATCTTCATTTGGTTAGTTGGTTTTGTATTGAGACTGATTATGGTCGAGGACATTTTCCTTATAATGATCCAATTGTTCATTGGGATGGAATAGACTATGAAATTCATACTGCTGCAGAACTGTATGATTTTCTAATTGAGCACCAAAATTAATATTGACAAATTTTATTCCAATGTGATATAATATAATTATAGAAAGTCAAAGAAAGGAAATTAAAATGACTTTTAAGATGCATTGGGATGCTCTCGTTGATTATGATGGTCATATAGAAATGCGTGCTGGAATCCATATTATTTGCGCGGATTCTGAAAAGGAAGGTATTCAGCATGCGCTTCGTTTTCTTAATAATGGAGCTTTTATTGATTGGGATGCTTTTCTTGAGAATGACACTTTCTTTGAAGATCTAACTGAGTACAACCTTTATTAAGAAAGAGATTTATTTATGGCAAGGCTATCTAAGTTTGACGAGCGTATGTTTGAAAAGGCCAAGGAAGTTGCAGAAACTTCTGACTTTGATCATTTTCATCTTGGATGTGTAATTACATATAAGCATCATATTCTTAGCGCGGCGTCCAATAGCAGCAAGACACATCCAAGACAAAAGTATTATAATCATAAGTATCGTCAATTCCGTAGGGGATCAAAGCCATGTGCGCATACAATACATGCAGAAATGGCCGCAATTAATGCTATTCCCTATCCTGTTGGGATTCAGGTAGATTGGAAAGATGTAAATGTATACGTATATCGTATAGCTCCTGGACTTCCTCAACAACGTGGAACAGCTCGTCCTTGTGCAGCTTGCATGGCCGCATTAAAGAATCTTGGAATCCGCAATATTTATTACACTACAGATGGAGGATTTGCATATGAAAGACTTGATTAATAAACTTTATATGAAATATGGAGAAAATATTAATATTTTTTTATATGCAATTATTTTAATGCTCCTATGTAATATCTTTTTTATGTGAGATATAGAACAAATATTAATATTTATTTGTATAATGTTAATATGATGTCTTTTAATATTTCTTACTATAGGATTGGATTAATTATGAATATTAAAAAATTTAAATGAGTTGTTCTTATTATTTCAATCGTTCTTTTAACTATATCAGTTTTTGTTGGTATACAAAAACTTATTTGAAATATTCCTTATCCTCCTAATGCTATTGAAAATTCAGAACACTGGGGCGGTTATAGTCCATATAAAATTTATACAGTATTTAATAAAAATACTGGTGTTTATTATGCAGTAACAGAAACTGGTGATATTTGTCCTATGTACACAATTGAGGGTGAAGTAATGTTAGTTGATCAGGGTAATGAGTATGTAGTTCATAAGAACCTTGGTGAACCAGATGCCCAAGAGTAGTAAACCTATAATTTGCATTAGTGGTAGCCGCACAATTAATAATATCAATTTTGATTTATTTATTGATCCTTCTCATGTAGGGTGTGTTATTGCAGGCGGAGCTAATGGCGTAGATACTTTAGCTGAACATTGGGCAAAAAGAAATAAAATTGAGTTTATAGCTTACCCTGCGCGTTGGAAAACATTTGGTAAACGTGCGGGTATAATGCGTAATCACGAAATGGTAGAATTTTGTGATTATTTAATTGCTTTTTGGGATGGTAAAAGTAAAGGAACATTAGATTCAATTACATATGCAAAAGAAATTGGTGTTCCAACTATAGTACATTTATTTATAGACTTGGATTAAAATGGATGAACAACAATTACAAATGCAGCGCGCGCAAATTGTTCAATCAATGGATTCTATTTATAGTCTACTAATACAAGGATCGCAAATAGAAGAAAAAGCTGCGGGTTTAATTTTTATTGCGTATAAATTACTAAAACATTATTGGTTAGATATACCTACTCCGCCACCAGCTAAAAAGGTTTTAGACTTAGCAGATGAAATAGATGAATTTTTAAAAGGTTGCGCGGACTTAGATTAAAAATTTTCATTGACAAAATTTAATAAAATATGATATAATATATATGTAATGAAAAAGAGAGAAAGAAGGTAAAAATGCTACTTGGCAATCAAATGGAGCGCGCACTAATTAATGCTGGACTTGCAGATGCTCCAAAGCCACGTAAAAAGCCTCGACATAAAAAGTTCACTTGTCATGTATGCGGTGAGCCTATGGTAATTATCGAGGGAACTAATACTATGGCTTGTTCAAATGAGAAGTGCAAGCAGTATTTTATTTTTGATAATTAGTTTTTAATGGAGCCGTTAATGTAGGGTATGCTAAAGCTAGAGACGTAAGTCCTCCTATTCCGTTGGCTCGCGGTGAGATTATATTGTCTGCACAAGTATAATCAATATCTTTACATGATGATAGGCGTGAGGATTCCGTCTGGATCCAACTTCCGGCTGGGCAGCAGTCAAGAGAAAGACGCTATAGGGAGTTTAAGAACGGGGCGTGAGCTTGCTATCGGTGAGTCTGTACGAGAATATGAAACCGAGATTTTGTTCATTTATTTAGAAAAGGAGAAAAAAGTGGCCCGCAATCTAAAGAACCTAGCTGACGAGTATGAAGATAATGATGATGAAACATTTGAGAAGCTAACTCGTAAGCCTAAGTATTCTAAGAAGACTCGCGAGGTTGAAATTCGTAAGCAGCGTCAAGCTAAAGAGCGTGCCCGCAAGTCAAGTATGCGGCAGTATGAAGATCGATATGAGGAGGACGAATAATGAGTCGCATTTTTGTTACCGGAGATATTCACGGCAATGCCGGTGAGATTCGTAATGTTGTTTCTCAAATCGACAATCCTACAAAAGATGATATAATTATTGTATGCGGAGATGCTGGCTTTGAATATCAAGAGTATATAATGGGTGAAGCAAAACGAGCTGCCCGCAAGTTTTTCCCTGGTACATGGATTGTACTGCGAGGAAATCATGATTCATGCTATTGGAATGATCACTGCACTAGACTAGAAGATGGAACCTATGTCCCGCATGATGGATGGGCTTTGACTCAAGATGGTATGTATCTTTATCAAAATAAATATCCTTCTATTCAGTATGTAATTGATGGTGGAGGAATTTATAATATCGGTGGTTATAATTTTCTTATGATTCCTGGTGCCTATTCTATAGATAAATGGTATCGTCTTCGTATGGGGTATCCTTGGAATCGTCATGAACAGCTTAATGCACAAGAACGTAATGATCTTGAATCAATTACGATTGAATGGCTTGATATGGGGTTTGATATTGATTTTGTAATTGCTCATACTTTCCCTATGAAAATGCAGCATTTTTATCAGGACTTGTTTTTATCAGGTCTTGATCAAAGTTCTGTTGATAAAACGACAGAAATTTGGCTAAATGATATGTCGCGCATATATGAAAGCGCTCCAAGTTTTAAGCATTATTTTGGAGGACATTTTCATGATGATCGTGAACTAAACGATAAATACACTATGTTGTATCACACTGTAGTAGATCTTACGGATTATGTAGAGGAGTAAAAATGAAAGGTACTATTCTTTACGCTGAATATGATGAAGGAACCGGCGTAAGTATTGTAACAAAGCAAACTAAGTATGGAACTTTTACTCGATCTGTAAGGGTACATCCTGATGATGAAGATATTGCGAATCAGTATGATGGATGTTATTTTGCTGAAATGAAATGCGATATTGCAGCTTATCAAGAACGAGCTAAATTTATGAAAGAACGTGCAAAAGGTGTTACACATGCTTTTAATGTTTTGTCGTATGCGGATGCTCAATCAAATCCCTATCTTGATGATATGGCTCCTGAATGGTATCTTCTAGCACACCAAGCTGATATTGCTTGGCGAGATGCAGAACAAGCATATGATACCTATAAGATTCTTAAAGAGTCTTATAAAGCATTGATCGAGACTACTCTTCGTCAGCGTCGAGAAATGCGCGAACATATTAAGAAGAAGCATCAGGTAGATTAATTCTTAGCTCTCGTCGAGAAGATAATTCTTGACGGGAGCTCTTATTTTATGTTATAATATATATAACAAAAGAAAAATAGAAAGGAAAAGTGATGGCAAATTATAAGTCTTTCATTCATTAGGGTAAAAATATATAACTAAGTGCATAAAATTATTATATTATTATGAAGAGAAAGGAGAAAGTATGCAAGGTATCTATAAAATTATTACTCTTCATAATAATAAATATTATATTGGCAGTTCTATTAATATAGAAAAAAGATGAAGAGATCATCTTAGTAAGTTAAGAACACAAAAACATGCAAATCCTTATTTGCAAAATATTTTTAATAAATATGGAGAATCTGATTTTGCTTTTGTAGTATTGTTAGAAATGCCAAATGCTACTAATGAAGAAATAAGAGAAAAAGAACAAGAATTTTTAGATCAAATTTTTACAAAAGATCGAAGCAATATTTATAATTTAGCTTTAAATGCGAATGGTGGAAATAGCACATCTTTTTCAAAAGAAGGATTAAAGTCTATTTCTGAAAAAAATAGAGATTGTTCAGAACAAGATTTAGAACAAATTCAAATATGATTAGAACAAGGAATTTCTAAGAAAGAAATAGCAAAAAAGATAAATAAATCTCCTAGTGTTTTATCAGAATGAATAAAAAAATATTTGCCAAAATATAGCACCACTTTTATAAAAAGACAGCGAATTAAAACTTTTTTAAAAATGAAACAAGAAGGTTACTCTCACAAAGAGATTGCTCAATATTTAGGAGTAAATATTAATACAATTTCAACTTATAATAAAAATCCTAAGCAAGAATATGAGATGAAACCTTCTAATATTTTTAATGAAGATCAAATTAAGAAAATTAAAAAATATAAAGAGCAAGGATATGGTAATGTAAAAATTGCAGAATTAATGAATAGTAATCACTCTACAATACAAAGATGAATTAATTGACTTAATGATTTAGAAGGAGATTTAACATGGCAATCTTTAAACCGTTCCTGCACGTAGAGCGTCTTGATGAAACTAAGATTGATGTTGCAGCTTTTCTTAATGGTACTGTGTATTGCTTTAGCAAGCTTGATGGAACCAATGCTGTAGCTTGGGCTGATGAAGCTGGCAATATCCATTGCGGATCTCGCAAGCGTGAAGTAACTGTTGAACATGATAATGCTAATTTTATGAATTGGTTTATCAGCGACAATTCTACTGAGAAGCTTCGTGATTTTTTGATGCTTAATCCTAATCTTATTGTGTATGGAGAATGGCTTAACGGAGTGGATGGAGCAAAGCAGGCTGGTACTATTAAGCAGTATCTTGATCCCGGTTTTTGGATTATTGGTGTTTTTGATATTGACGCAGGTAATTATCTTTACTATGATATTTATGCAGGACTTTTCAATGATATCTATGATAAGATTGATCGTCCTCTTGCTGTTCTTGATCATCCTAAGTATGAGGATATTGCAAATCTTCTAAAGGATAATCACTTTAATCTTCCTGGTGATACCGATGGTGAAGGTGTTGTCTGTTGGAATTATGATTTCTGTGATAAGTGGGGTCATTTCCAAGTGGCTAAGATTGTAGCACAAGAATACCTTGAACATAAGGGTACTTCTCAGAAGGTTCGTATTCCTCAAATTCGCGAAGGTCTTGAGCATGATATTGCTACTGCTTTTATTTCTTCTGCTGATTGTGAAAAGTGCAAGCAGAAGATCATGGTAGCAGACAATCTTGAAGAATGGCAGAATACTGGTAAGTATATTGGTATGTTTCTCAATATGCTTTATACTGATCTTATTACCGAAGAAATGCTTTCTATTATTCGTCGTTTTAAGAATCCTGTAATTGATTTTGCTGTTCTTAAAAATGAGTGCTTTATTATTGGCCGCAAATATCTTGGTCTTATTTAGGAGGAATTTATGAATGTTGTCCAAGAGCTAGAGGAACTTAAAGCTTTTGTTGCGGGGCTTGCTCGTACAGATATGGAATATTGTACTATGCCTCCGCAACATGGATTTGCAGAGGGCGCAACTGTTGAAAGCGTTATTAGGAAAATTGATAAAATAATTGATCATTCAAAAGAATCTGATATTTATACTTTTTCTACAGATGCGTCTATTAATTGTTATGCTTTGGTTCAATATATAGACAGTTATGTAGAAAGTGATGGTCCGCATACCAAAGCTTTTATTAATGGTCTTTATAGTTATCTTGATAAAATCAATTCTGAAATTCAAGAGTTAAAAGAACAGCCTAAAGATTTTCTAATGAGTAGGCTTAAAGATATTTGTGAACGTAGTTAAATAAAAATAGTTGACAAAATCTTACTTTTTGTGGTATAATTATATTATAGAAAGTAAGAGAAAGGAATTCATAATGACTCTTGAACATGGTCAGTATTATTGGGATCAAGTTAATCATATTGGTTTGATTTTTGAAGATCAATATGATGGATACTATTGGTTCTATTGTACCGATGAAGATCGTCATGTTGCTTATTATGAATGGGAACTCAAGAATCTGCGGAGGTATTAGAATGGGTAGTTGGCTTTTGTATGGTAAGCGGACTGGCCTGGTCCACCCTGAGACTGGTGAACCAGTATATGATGCAACATTTCGTGCTCTTGATTCACAGGGAGTACGAGTAAATCGACTTGTGGATGCTATGGCTTATGCAGAAAAATCTGATATTGAGGAACTGCTTAATAAGCCTAAGACGAAAGCCGCAATTGAAGCTGGACTCGTTCAGTTTGATATTCGTCCTGCGAAGTAAATGGATAACGACGGCAAAGTTATTTTAAAATTAATTTGTGCCACTTGTGATAATCCAGAGTGTGAAATAGGGCCTAAAAGTGTTTCCGCAGATAGCTTAGTAGGTTGTACTCGTTGAGTGCCAGAAGATATATATGAACAATATATTCATTATATGGAAGAGGTTATTCCCTTCTGGCACTTATATAAAATAGATTTTGTTAATAAATCTTATCTTGAAATTTATAACTTTTTACAAAAAATTTATAAAAAATATCCGATTGAAAAAAGATTGGATAAAAAAGGAAAGGTTATAGGAGGATAACCATGACAGTTCTTGAGGATGTTTTCGCTGAGACTGATCGTTTTGTAAATACTGAAAAGCACCGTATTCGTAGTTGGTGGTTTGTAACTGCGCATACTATTAATGGTGGTCGTTTTTATAGTGAGCCTTTTGAAGTTTTTACTGAAGCCCAGGCTTACTTTGATGATATTAAAAATCTTGTCCAGTATTTTGGTGGTGGACATGTAGAACTACTTCGTATTAGTGATTATGATTATGATGTAGTTGCTATCTCTCGAATTTAATTTCCTCAATCCAAGAGAAGGAGTGATGTGTAATGGCTGGTTTTAATAAGGTAAAGGAACGTGGTCCGCAGGAGAAGTCTTATGAAGGCGGGGCAGTATATGAGAAGTCTCCTGTCGATGCATGGATGAATATGCTTTTCTCTAGCTTTATGGAGGACAAGTTTTATGAATCTGCGCACGATCAGCAGGAGCGTTTTATAGAACTAACTCAAACCATGGCAGATAAGTATGGTTATGAGTTTGTTGCTAAGGCTGCAATTTTTGCACGTAATGAACTTGGTATGCGTTCTATCTCTCAGCTTGTCGCAGCTTGGCTTAATAACAAGACTTTTGATAACAAGCGTCAATTTTATCGCGCTTTCATGCATCGTCCAGATGACGTTGCAGAGATTTTTGCTGCAACTGATTTTCTTTGGGGAAAGAAGTCTCGTTCTCACGCTCTTGTGCGGGGAGCCGCAGATTATCTTTCTAATCTAAAGCCGCAGACTCTTGCTAAGTATAAGCTGAATTCCCGTGACTATAATATGTATGATCTAATCAATATTACTCATGCACATTCTAAGGCTATTGATGAATATAAGGCTGGTACACTTGCGGCTGCAGATACTTGGGAGGTAAATATCTCTGCCAAGTCTGACAAGGAAGAGCGAGATCAGGAATGGAAGCGTCTAGTTGAAGAGCATAAGCTTGGCTACATGGCTCTTATTCGCAACCTAAATAATATTCTTGCAATTCCTGACATTAACAATGAGTGGGTTAAAACCGTACTTGTTCCACAAATTACTAATGCGATTTCTATTCAGAGATCCCTTATGTTCCCTTATCGTTTTTATGTTGCATATAAGAATTTGAATATTCATAATCAGTATGTAGATGCGGCTCTAGGAGAAGCATTTGTCATTGCAGCCGTTAAGAATGCTCCACAGTTAGAGGATGGATCAGCAATTATTCTAGATGTATCTGGATCAATGGAAGATACAATTAGTTATAATTCTGATGTTACTTTGAAAAATGTTGGAGCATGTTTCGCAGTAGCTTTGTGGCTTTCTAATCCTTACTGTCCAGTCATTAAATTTGGCAACTTTGCTAAATTTGAGACTCGCCTTAACCATCTTGATAATCCTTTTACACTAATTGATTATCTTTGCCGCAATGATAAGTGTGGATATGGTACTGATATTATTCCTGCGTTTGAACTACTTGATCGAGAAATCGATCCTAATACTTATAAGCGTATCTTTATTATTTCTGATATGCAAGTAATGGATAATCGTAGTTGGGGATGGTTTAATAATAGTACTGCGGTACAAGTTTATCATAAGCGTTTTGGGAATAAAGTTTGTTATAGCTTTGATCTTGGTAATTATCATACCCAGATCCTATCGCCGTATGATCATATCCGATATGTTACCTCTCTAAATGATCAAGTCTTTAAGTTCATTGGTCTATTGGAGTCTGGTATTAATCTTGTTGATTACATTAATCAGTTTAATTACTGTTAGTGTGTCATATTTCATCTTCCTTTCTGCCTTGGGTTCTAAGTTTCTAGACTTAGAACCCTTTTTTGTTCTTGACAGCAGCTATATTTTTATGATATAATATATATAGAAAGAAAGGGGAAAACATGATTTTCAATCCTATCCAGATGGGTCCTGAGTTCACTTCTTGGTACATGAGTGATGTTGAGATCAAGGTGCGGGGAATGGTAGATGAACTTTGTTACTATACTAAGCATGGAGTAAAGATTACAAAAGATGCCATCGATCAAGAGCTGTATAATCTTGGTTTGGTTTATGAAGATCTGCCGCAATCTTGCAAGGATATGATTGACGAGATTGATATTGAGAATTGGTAGGGAGTGATTCAATGCGTCCCATTGATGCTTTAACTAATATAGATCGAACAACAATAGAAAGTTATCTTAGTATCTATGGGAACGTAGAATGCGCTCCTATAGAGATAACTCTTCGTGAATGGAATAAGAATAAGACCAGGCTTTTTAAAGCTTTTGGTCATAAACTTCGTGTCACTAAACAGATTTCAATTCCAAAAGATACTTCAATTATTTCTTCTGAGCTAGAATCAATTTATCATCCTTATACTTTCTTTTATAAAGAAGATGTCTTAACCTTTTTAAAAAATCCTGAGCGTGTCGGGATGATGATTAATAATGAGTTTATTCAGGATGTTCTATTTTTCTGGGCAAAAAAGGATTATCCTTTTGAAGATCTTTACAACTTAAGTAAGTTATTTATGCACAACAATCTAGTTAAAGGATATATCTGTTCATTGATTTCCGATGTTCCTTATCATTTTTCAGATTTCAAATGTACTATTAAAAATGGTATGAAGACTATTCGTACTATTCAAAAAGTTTTAAAAGCAACTAAGTATCCCCACATGGATTTGTTTGAGCAATGGCGTAATCAAGTCAGTCTTGTTCAAACAAGTGATGTAATTCATGCTAAGTTAGTTCTTAGTATTCATCCAATAGACTTCATGACTATGAGCGATAATGCTTGTAATTGGAGCAGTTGTATGTCTTGGAGTCATCATGGATGTTACCACGCGGGTACACTTGAGATGTTAAATTCCAATCTCGTTGCTGTAGCATATTTGGAATCCAATTCTGAATATGCTTTACATCTTAATGAAACTGGTGAAGTTTATCCAATTCCAAATAAGTCTTGGAGAAGTCTCGTCTTTATTCATAAAGATATTATTCTCTGTGGAAAGAGCTATCCTTATTTCAAAGAGAATATTACTTTTCAAGTTCTTGATCTAGCAAGAAGTGTGGTTAAGAAAAATTTAAATTGGAATTATCAATTTATTAACCAAGAGTATCAAGATATGAAGAATATAGAAGGTAATTATTATTTGCGGGATTGGTTTAATCCTTATCATGATAGACGTCGCAAGCATCATACAATTACTTTTTATACTCATGGTATGTATAATGATGTTATTGAATCTAAATATCCTCATTACTATTGTTGCCGCAACTATGTAGAAGAGCCGTTGAAGATTTGTCTTAGCGGTCCTGCTACTTGTATCTGTTGTGGAAAACGATTGTTCAACGATAGTCGAACTGAAATTTATGATAATGATGATCTTGGTCAAAACAAAATTTGTTATGAATGTAAAGTTAATAACAGGTGCCGCACATGTGGTAAAATTCATTTTAATATGAAGTATCATCTTCGTGAAGGAAATTATTGTTCTGATGAATGTGTTAAAGATACAATAATTTTTCCAAATCGAAATCATGTTATTTGTGATAAAGATGCTCTTCAATTTAATAGAGGTAGTGTAGTTGCACTCTTTTATGATAGAGGTACGATAGAATCTTATCAATTAAATACTATTAGCGATAGTTTTAGAGTTATTGATAAAGATCATATTACCTCTTGGATTAAAGGTATCGAAGAAACATATCCTAATGTTTTTAAATTCTATAAAATTCCTTTTGGATTAACTGGTTATGAATATGCCGATGCCAGTAAATGGACTGCAGATTTTATGGACAATGGCGGCGATGGTTATTTTTCTGTCCATATATATAGACGGCAATATCGTAGTAATAGCATTATTGAACAAAATATTCTTAATTTAAAAAATCGTATGCCTTTACTTGATTATTTGAAGGGAGGGGAATAATGAAGATAGCTTTACCCTGAAATTCGCGTGAAGATCGCCAAGAAAAGGCGGATATATATCTAATTACTTTTAGTAATAAACCTAATAATTTTGATAATCTAATGGAATTTCTTTCAACGCATCAAGAAGATAGATTTGATATTATAATTGATACTTCTGACTATAGCTTTGATTATTCAAAATTAAAAGTATTAAATGCAATTCATAAAGATTTACATTTTATGATTCCTCCAAAAGAAGAAATCTATAATAAACTTAAAGAATATGGTTTTAAATTTTATTTTGGACCTGAGTATGCGGCAACTAATTTTCGTTCTTTAGAACGGCTTGCAAAAACAGGGACTAGTGCCGTATATATTGCAGATGATCTTTGTTATAATCTTGAGTGTGTAAGAAAAGCATGTGATTCTTATGGATTAGAACTAAGATGGATTCTTAATGCAATTCCATCTTTCTCCCCTGATAAAGGGTCAGATGTAAGAGCTCCGATTATGTTACCAGAATGTATAGATTATTTATCTGAATATGTAGATGTATATGAATTTGCAGAAAATAGATCTTGGGCTCGATTAGATGTTTTATATAAGACTTGGTTTATTAAGAAACAATGGAGAGAAAATCTGCGAGCTCTCTATCCAGAATTAGAAATAGATATTTGAAATCAAAGTATGATTCCTGATTTTAATATTTATAAAATGAATTGCGGATATAGATGCGGATATGGTTCTTTTTGTAAAAAGTGTAATCAATTCAAAGAAATTGCGGATAATTTATATGATAAAAATATAGAATATATTCCGCAACAAGAGGAAGAAGGAGACGAATAATGTTTTCAATTACAGCTAATACAATGTATTCTATTGACGAGAATGGCAAGCGTTCATTAGAAATTTCTTATTGTGATTCTGATGGCGTAAATGTAGGTGCATATTCAGAGGGTGATAACTTTGAAGATGTTATCCTAGACGCAGTTGATCAGATCGACGAAGCCATTGCAGAGTACGATGATGATCAAGCTGATATTGAGGAAGCTTCAAATATTGAAAATCAGACTGCGGAACTTCAAGATCAGATTGCAGAACTTCAGGCTCAGATTGCAGAGCTTCAAGCTCGTAATGATGAGCTTAAGCAGCGTCATGCTCAGAAAATTAATAGTAAGGCTAGTCTAGATGAAGATCTAGATAAGATTCTTAATAAATATCGTAAAGAAACTAGTGAAATCAAAAATAAGATTAGTGATTTTCCTTTTACTCCTAAGTGGTGGGTATAATGGCATTCGCTCCGCAAGAGAAAGAAATGCTTCTTCAAGGAGCTATGTCTAATTATCTTTTTAATTTTGCTTTTGAATCCCGCAATCCAGGATGTACATTTGATATTGACTCTTGGATGAAAGATTTAGATAAGTTTAGTTCAAATGATCTTATGATTATGAATGCGGAAAAGCAGCGTGAGATTCAAGAAATTCTAGGTAATCTTGATCGGTATGCAATTAAGAAGAAATCTGAAATTGAATTAGCTTAATTAAAAGATTTCATTTGACAGGTTTTAATATTTTATGGTATAATATTATTAAAGAAAGGGAATAAAAATGATTGTAAGCATTCCCTTTCTTGCTCCTACTAGATCAACTAAAAAATAATAGTTGACAGGAGCTTAAAAAATATGTTATAATATTATTAAAGAAAGTCAAGAAAGGTGGTGATTATCGCATAAAGGAAACGGTAATCCAATCCAAAAGAAAATACTTGACAGAAGATAGGAAAATATGATATAATATAAATAAAGAAATTGGCAATAGGGAACTCAGAGCACCTAGGCAATACTCTGAGAGACGCAACACCTACGATATAGGTATGGGGTACTAAATTCGGGTCCTCATATAAGCAATTCCAGTAAGAGATTGATCACTCTTCGAAATGGTGTCCGGATAGAACAGGGCGGGCTGGACCGGAACAGAAAGTTGCTAAGCCAATTTTAAGTGCACGACGTCAAAGGAGAGGTCCGATCAGACGCTAAAATAAAGCCTAAGTCTGAGTTTTAACCTACTTTCTCAGACGTTAAGCTAAGAAAAAAGAACGACATTGCTGGTGGGGCATTTATACTCACTAAGGGAATCTGATGGCGTCTGCGGAGATCATGCTTGCCGCGCAGAACCTTTAAGCTAAAACAGGTGCATGAAAGTCTGAATAAGGCTTCGGACTTTAAACTAAGAAATGGGGCCTTTAAGGAGTGTGGACGCTACGCTTTACCCGTGATCTCAGTGGTGTCTAATAGAGTTGAATATCGTGGAGGATCGTTGGTTCGAGTCTAACCTCGGCCGCTTAGGCCGAGTAGCTCAGGTGGTAGAGCGTCATGATATAAAGACTCGGGGCGAGTTTTCTTACACGGGGCTTTCTCGTCCTTACAGAGCAAAAAGACCGCATCGTGGATGAACTAGAGCGATGAAAAATAAGTCTGGTTAAACAATAAGTCTTTAGGCTTATGAAATAGACGCGTCTAAGCCTAAAGCGATGGGTCCAAGAGAAAGCCTCCACGTGGCGGATCTGGATAGTAGATATGTGACTAGTACCCAAGTATTGCTACTAACTGATTTCTCAGCTGCAATGAGCAATGTAGTCGAACCGAAAGGTGGTATGCTCCGGACGCCTGACTCGTTAAAGCCAGGGATGTATTGTAAGTGCTTTTTGATTTCCAAAAGGAGATGGTAGCAATTGATTGTCTAAAGTTTTAATTTTACAAGAAGTTAAACCACTTGACAAGCGAGGTGTAATGCCTATGATTGTACTTTAAAGCACTAC
>Ga0326512_10000193_pt1 | contig 52908 bp, 41 predicted proteins | sample 1_2617_0518_D_FD_203652 | JGI IMG/M metagenome (GOLD analysis project Ga0326512, IMG submission 203652) | Bovine rumen microbial communities from UC Davis, California, United States - 1_2617_0518 | ecosystem: Host-associated > Mammals > Digestive system > Stomach > Rumen | place: USA...
TCCGATGGTTTCTGCCTGCTCTTCTTAATGCTCCTGCTCCTATTATCAATTATGACATGAGCATTGGATAAAATCAAGCAAATAACATGCAATCACATGAGAATGATGACTGCGCCGATTGCAAGCACTGCAAGCAAGCCGCCGCCGATAATGAATAACAATGAATTTGATTTCTTTTCATTATTGGTTGATTGCTGCGTATTATTCGCGTGCGGCTCATTATTATCAGGTATTCCATATAGTTCATCAGCGGATAGATTACCGAGTGGTTCATCAACTGGAACCGATGATTTCATATTATAACCATTAATTTGTTGAACCGGATTATCATTGGTATTCTCATTATATTGACTGGAATTATCCTGTTGATAATCCTGTGATTCCATGTCATCAACCGTATCCGTTCCGTAATCATCGGAATCAATTGCATTCATTGAACGCATGCCATCATCCATGAGTTGACCGAATTCATTCTGATTCCATGATGGATCAACGCCATCCTGTTCAGCGTAAACCTGCGGTGCGTTCCTTCTGTCCATTGGCATTCCGCGTTCCGGCGCAACTGATTGCATTGGAACCTGTGCTGGCATTACAGCGCTCTGCTGTTCTGGTCGGAACCTTGGATTCGGACGATTCCCTGATGTTCGTAATCCCATGACATTACGAATCATCATGTTATTGCGCTGCATTATTTCAGCATCCGATCTGACCGGCGGTTGAGCAGGATGATTCACGGGAACATTATCATGCTGAACCGGTGCGGGCTGTGGAACCCTCATTGGCTGCGGTTCATCCACTGGTTGTTGATATGATGTTGCATGCCGCTGATATGATTGCATTGTTTCCATGCGGTCATCAACACCATTATGATTATTATCAATGAGTGGATTATCAGGAATGGCATGTTGTGCCGGACGGCGTTGCAAACTTCGTTTCGGAATCATAATAAATCAAAAATCCTTTCAAAAACAATCAATTAATATCCCTGTTCCATTTTCACATGTTCAATCGCGTATTCCACCGGATAACCATCCCTTATGACATCATGCAGGCATGTGCGCATCATATGTTCATCATTCAGCATATTGGAATAATATTCCATAATTTCAGGGTTCAATTGCGGTATATCCGATAATAATTTAATCAAATACATGAATGCAATGAGCACATCCATGTTCTCATATAACGCATCCATTTTGAACATGTCATCAAACACGCAATACATTGCGTCATCATCCATCATGTCATATTCCTCCGCGCTCATTATGCATTCATCAATCATTAATTCCAATGCATCCGTGGCATTCTTACGTCGCATGGCACCCCATTCGCGCATGCCATCAATGCAATCATATGCTTTCACCATCATTCTCATCCATTGCATGATAACACCGGTGTTGCCATTCATCTGATCGAACCTTCCTGTGTATTCAGGATCTGAATGCGAATAATACAGCCCATAATCTTTTCCTGCTTTCCGGATGAGTTCAGCATGCGCGCGAATGAAACCAATTAAATCATCCGATTCATAATACTCTTGTGAATGCTCATATTCATCCACCCGAGACATTGCAATCATGATTGGATAATCATTATGTTTCGCAGCTGTTATCATATCATCATGTAGTTCCCGTCCAATTGCGGTTTCGCTGGTTAATTGTATGCATGTCATAAGTGATTCCATTGAATCAGGATTCGGAACATCAATGATATGTTCCCCGTTATCATTTTGTGTTATCATACGTGTGAGAACAGTAATCACATGTGATGCCAATTCAGGTTCCATGCAATCATCCCTGTCTCCGGTGTTTGCCGGAATCGCCAGAATATACTCACAATTCATTGCATGTGAATCACTCAGAACATCATCCAATTTCATGAGAACATCATCATTCAGCATATCATAAGTAGCATGTAACCATTCATCATCAGCATAAGACGGAAGTTTAAAATTATCGAAATACGTTATCCAACTATCATGCACCATGTTGGTGTAATGTTCAAATGAAATCATGCGTTCATTATCAGTCATAATCAATTCTCCATCATTCTCACATGTTCCATTGCGTATTCAACTGGCATTCCATGATGAATCACATCATCAATAACAGCATTGAATAATAACCTGTCATGCAACATGTTATTGAATTCACTATTATCACCATCATATTCAATTGATGACATGATGGCAATGACATGCATGAGAACAACAAGCACATCATCGGATAAGGATGGAATGTCGGATAGAATGTAATCGAACACATCGCATAATTCATCATTATTATTCAAATCAGTTGGATCAATATGTGATAACGCAGTCATGACTTCATTATTGAAATCATGAACAGCATCAGCCGCACGCTCATCATCCCATGCTGATAAATCGGTTTTCAATGCATACACGCATGATTCCAAAATGTTCACATCATAGGAATCAAAACGTCCAATCATCGTGCCATCAGAATAATACATGCCGAAACCATTCCCGGCAATCCTGCGCAGTTCCCAGTTAAGTCTGAGGCGTTCAATGAAATCATCATCAGGTTCCCTATCAACCGATAGTGAATCCAATGAATGCATGACAGCATGAATAAGCGAGTAATCATTATTCCTACATGATTCAATCATTTCATTGATAAGAACACTTCCATTATCGGTTTCAAGCATGTATTTCACAGCGAATATGAAATCGCACATCCTATGTGCATCAACAATAGGAATGCTGCGTGAGCCGTTAATATTAGTTAATAATGCAAGCATGGCATTGATGATTTTCACGGCGATGTCCGGTTCAAAACAATATGATGCGATACGTCCTGAAAGTTTCGCTGGAACCGCAATGATATAATTGCAATTCTCATCATGTTTCATTGACATCATTGAATCCAATGCGTCCAATGATTCATCATCAAACATTCCATAAGTATCATGCAGCCATTTATTATCAGCATGGAAATTATTACAATAATAAGAATGCGCTTCCGATCTGTTAATGCATTCATTCGCGATTTCCGCATAACGTTCAAAAGATATTCTCATTTTATCAATGATAACATCATGAATCCAATTCAGCAACCATCATTTTCGTGTGTTCAACCGCGTATTCAACAGGATAACCATCAATAATGCAATCATACAGCAATGAATGCAGGAACGTCTGATTATCAACAGAGGTTCTGTAATCATAATCGCCGTCAACGGAACGTTCTGAACCGCTTCCTGTGAACGCCTGAATGGAAAGCATCGTATCCAATGTCCACATGAGTACAGCCAACGCATCCATGTCATTGAGAATACCGGTGGTGAAAGCATTATACGTGAACCTGTCAATGAAATCACCAGTATCAATGGAATCCATGAATGATTCAAACCGATGGACTGCCGTGGCGCGCCGTGTGTAATCCCATGATTGAATGTCATCAATGTGTTCAAAAGCATCACGTATTCTCATAATACCGTGGAAATCGCGATTATATGATTCATTATGTTCATTAAATGTATGTGCGGCATCAGTCATAACACCTCTTATGACTGATGCGAAATCAACATAATATGGTTCAAACCGATATTTGGTATCACCCCAGGATGAACCGGCGATATGTATGAATCCGGCATAATCATGAATCATGCAAATGGCATAAACATATGATCCATCATTATTGATTTCATACGAATGCCTTGATAATGCAATGACATAAGAATAATCATCATGTCCACATGCATCCAGCATGTCCTGCAAATAATTCATGCCATCATGCACATTCTGAATCCTGTCAATTCTGATAAGCGCGTGAATCGCGGAAATATAATCATCATAATCATCATAACCGAATTCCTCATCAGAGATGAAATCCACGATGAGACTGTCATTATCATAATCAATGATTTCATTCGCAAGAATACATGCAATGGATGTTGCCATGTCATTATTAGCATCGTCATTATCATTCAGGAAAAATGAGAATATTGATTCTGAATACGATGATGTGAGAACATTATAAACGATGCGCTCATCAATGATATGATTAAGAATCACAGGATGAGCATGGCAATAATCATATAATGCCGCAATGCAATGAATAACATCCTTTTCATTCTCATCATCCATGAGCCATTCAAATGAGCATAATGAAATGAAAACCTCATTGATGAAATCCGTTCTGGATAAACTATCAGATGATGCATACATGCAATCAATGATAGCAGGAAAAGGATCTCATGTCAAAATGAAATAATATGCATATCTTATTATGATTTGATTCAATGAATGCATTGAATGTATGTCATGATGCCATTATTTTTCTGTGTGGATCCGTGTCGGAATACGGTATCGTTTCAATGCATTCAGGATGGATACATCGGAGCACTTGGCTTTCATGGAATGTATTTCAATGCTTGCGATTGCGCGGGGATGCTTATGAATGCATGCATTGCATTCAGTATTTGGCATGTCGAGACTGAATATAGAATGATTCAAGCGAGTCCAATTCATCTGCATTATCAGCATATGAAAGAAGTCTTTTATCGAAATTATCGGCACCATATTTCGTTATGGCGTTCCTTATATCTGTGCCTGAATCCATGTATGCACGCCATTTCTCATTTCTGGAAGTTGGTATTTGATGTTATTGCTGACATAGTATTAATATAATACGAGAATAATAAAAAACGAACTGGGCAGCGTCAGCATACACAACATAGAAAGAGTGTTCCAGCTTGGTTTCGTACCGGTGGTGGGACTTGAACCCACACGCCATGCGGCAACGAGGTTTGAGCTCGTCTCGGCTACCTATTACGACACACCGGCATACTAAAAATATATAGCATATATTTTTATAGAGCGGATAGAGAAACTCGAATTCTCATCTACTGTTTGGAAAACAGTCATAATGACCTTTATACTATACCCGCATATTTAATTATAAATATTTGATATAACATATATTATATCAAAGTGCCCCCGACAGGACTCAAACCTGCAACCTAATCGTTAGGACCGATTTGCTCTATTCAGTTGCGCTACAAGGGCTTATTCACTTATTGTAATCATATGCTAACATGCGCACAATCACATTCACATATTTTTACAGAGCCTCTGGGCGGTAACGATCCGCCTTCTACTGTTTACAAGACAGTTGCTCTACCTTTGAGCTACAGAGGCATATTCCGTCAACCCCGTCTTTTCCGCAATCCCGGAAAGTAATGTATTCATTGTTCACAATGTAAACATCCAACACACATCCATTCCGATTGTTTCCAATCCGTTTTGACATTATCCATTATATCACATGAACACAATCATGTCAACATGCGTTCATTCCTTTCGGCGTGTCGCACTGATGTTATCATGCATTCATGGACATATGGATTATCGCGGATGGCCGGGGAGTCGAACCCCGTAAGCTGTTACGCTCACCGCATTTCGAGTGCGGCTGTTCACCGTTCGCACCGCCATCCATTCAATTATCAAACCACAATCTGTTATTAATTTGTTCCCATGCATGCATTGAATCATTCATAATCGCGCCAGCGGAAAATTCATTTTCAACACTTTGCATCCGTTGCCAGCGCAATCATTCCTGCATTCATTTTGCATTCATGAGTTCAGAGCGAGCGGAATGGAATCGAACCATTGCGACCGACTGGATAGTCGGCATACTGCCATTATATGACCGCCGCATGAATACATGATGACATAAGAAAGGATAACAAAACCATGCCTTCATGCATTCAATGAAACCACGAAATAATATTACTATCATGCCGCAATTCCGTGCCCCCCGTGGGACTCGAACCCACAACCCACGACTTAAAAGGACGCTGCTCTAACCATTGAGCTAGAGGGGCGTATGCCGTCTCGTCGCGAGGGCGTCGCAACTCGTCTTCCGATTCGACGGCATTCACGTCATCCTTTCGCTAGTCGCCATGGCGTTGCGATTGCCACGGCTTTCGCCTACCGGGATGATGGTGTTTATCGCGCGTTCCACGCAGCCGCTTGATTGCCCGTCGAATGACGGGCCACGGGATTTTACTCCACGATTTCTCGCAGTTCAGCGCTGCGACCGTGCCCCCCGTGGGACTCGAACCCACAACCCACGACTTAAAAGGACGCTGCTCTAACCATTGAGCTAGAGGGGCAAAAGTAGGCGATCAGGGACTTGAACCCTGGACCCAAACCTTATAAGAGTTTTGCTCTAACCTACTGAGCTAATCGCCTGTGTTTCATCAACATATTCTATTATATCACATGAACCCGAACCTGTCAAATTCGTTGTTCTCATTGCATCCGTAATAGAACATCATTCAATTATCATTGTAATCATTGCCATCATGTTTCCGTGAGGCACGGTTTCTATTATATCACATGAAACCATCCTGTCAAATTCCGGTTTCCTGTTGTTCATGTGATTTCATGTTTCCATGTCTTCCGCGTGAACAATAACTATGATAGCACACGATGCGCAATCATGCAAATCAGGTAAAATAACCGGCGTGTCAAGCGGTCCACATATGATTATGATTGATTCTAATGATAATCCGGTTTTTTGCGCGTTTCCATGGGAATTTTCCATATGCCGATTATGCTGAAATCTGATGCCGTCCACAGAGCAAGTAATATCGTGCTCTGTGGACGGCTGTTTTAATCGGAATCGCGGAAAACCCTGTTTTCGATATGTTCATAAAATCCAGAAAATCGCCGTCAGAATCGAAATGAACGATGAGTCAAAATGATAGTCGCTTTCCTTCCAAATGGTATTCCAATGATTGCAATGACGACATATTGAGTTCATGCGATATAATCATCACATGAATGAAAATGATTGGATACATGCGGACATGACCGGTTGGAATGTCCTGATAACAGGAGGGAACAGCGGAATCGGTTATGCGTATGCGCGGATCGCAGTGAACAACAATGCGAATGTTACCATTGCATGCAGGAATGAGAATCATGCGCGGACGGCATGCATGGTGTTGAATGGTCTGAATGAGGATAATAAAGTGGATTATCTCATCATGGACATGGCGGAACCGGATAAAGCGCATGATGCAGCCATTGAATACATGAAATCACATGATAGACTGAATGCGTTGGTGAATAACGCGGGTGGGGTTTATCGCAAGGATGATGAGAACGCCCGCATGAAAACATGGAATGCGAATTATGTTTCACATGTTGTACTTACCATGATGCTCATGCCGTTATTGCATTCGGCGCATGGATGCATTGTGAACATGTCATCAATAGCGGCGAGATGCGCCAGATTGGATTTGCATCATATCATGGAACCATCGCATATTCCGTTTGACAGCATGTATGCGCGTGCGAAACTGTCATTGCTCACATGGAATGACATCATGAGCACAGTGTATCCGGCATCTGACATCCGTTTCCATGCGATGCATCCGGGTGCCGTGAACAGCCGGTTCAAGGATAAAATGCATGGTTTCCAACATGCTTACATGAATGCAATATTCACACTGTTCGGTGATGAACCCGCCGTTCCAGCACGATCAATCCAACGTCTCATCATGGATGATTCGACTGGAGGCTACTGGTATGATGATAAGCCTGCCGTCATGCCAGCGCAATCATTGGATAAGAATTTCAGGAAAGCACTCATGGAATACAATAATGAGTTCATGCGTTCATTCAAATAACCCATTATCATTGGTTATTACAGCAATGCCATCATTGGTTTCATTAACTATATAATGCATGCTCCTTGCGCGTGCGAGCGCCTGTTGATAATAATCATAGTTTATTTCAGTCCCAATGAATTCAATGTTCTCATCCAATGCCGCGAAACCTGTTGTTACACTACCAAGGAATGGGTCGAATATTCTACCTCCCTCCGGTATGAATACACGGATGAGTTGACGCATTATTGACAATGGTTTCACTGATGGATGGAACCATTATCCTTTTATCTTCATCCCATTCATATGATGCCATGAATTCAATGATGACACATGATTATAATATTATGGAAATGAAATGTGTTCATTCCAATAGTTTCTTACGCGCGATGAAATTCCATATCGCGACGATTATGACACTGATTATCTTACCGATGTTCGTTTGCAGAATGTAAGCATTGGAACCAATCATCGGATTACCCGGAATCACCGCGAGCCATAATATAATTTCGTTCATGATGAGTCCAATGACCGCAGTGAACAGGAAGACAAGCGCTTGTTTCCAGCGTGGTATGTTCTCACGGACATGGAACACGAACCGCATTGACAACAGGAAATTGAATATGAGCGAGATAATGAATGATATGAAACCGGCTGGCACTGATGGCATGTGAACGCATATGATTAATGCATTCATCACCGCCATGTCAATTATTAGCGCGATGACGCCAACGACTCCGAATTTGGCTATTTGCGCAATCAATGTTCTCATGAATGCAGAATATCCATGATTTTTAATTGATTATGGTGTTCATAATGACGATTATGAGCATGTTGACTGCGGCGACAATGCCTGCAATGAACGCATATTCCATCATATCATTGATTTCATACCGTGTGAGCATTATGGTTCCGATTATCATGAATATAACGGCTGTAATGAATGCAATGATGCATAGTATGAGGCTGATTGTTCTAATAATATGGAGGATGTGTTCAATTTTTGGATTCATTGCACGCATCCTCCTTTTTTCTGTATGAAATAAGTCGGTATGATGCTTATTTCACGCGGCGGCGTATCAGGGATTCGAACCCTGGGAGGCTTTTACACCTCAATATCTTAGCAGGATACCCGATTCGGCCACTCTCGCAATACGCCATTTCATCAACATTTTTTAGTTGATGAAAACAATGATAACACATGATTCAATTATTGTCAAATCGCGTTGTCATCATCTGACTTATTCTATTTTGACTTCCTCCCACGCCTGAAGGTGTGGGATTCCTACGCCGTTCGCCTTAATGGAGGCTTGCGGTTCGGTGGGTTCCCGCATCATTGGTGTCAGCGTTGCGACTGGCTTGCGCCAGCCTCCGTCTTACATCACCTCTACGGGCGTTTAATGACTCGGATAGTCCAGCCGCGTCAAGAATATTCAAAGCAGCATGTTCACTCAATGGAAGCACGACGGGTGTGCATGATCTCACGTTGGTCTATAACCCAGTTGTAAGCATACCTGCATGCTCCATACAGGCATGTTAAAGCCGCGCGTTGTCCCTTTGTTTGGTATGCACGATAATTATAACGCCTGTATGAACTCATACTTACTATGATATCATATTATCTTGGGTAATGCAAAGTTTGATTTAAAAAATATCAGATAACTCTTGATTAAAAGCACTATATAGAGAAATTTGGTTATGCGTGTGCGTGATTCATCATCGCCCTGAAGTGTGGTGTCCTCTCACATGATCAATAGCGATTTTATCATCCATGCTTCCATCATATCATGTTTTAATGATATTCACGGCATATGGCGAATTTGAATGACGGACGATTGCGCAATGCGCGTAAAGGAATACCAATGCCCAGTGCGCATGCGACGGTGGATGATGAACGCATTGCTGACATGCGACCGGAACCTGCAAGAATAACATTGAAACGCGCAGGCACAGGATTGCCGCGCAGGAACGAAACCCATGCCAATGATGACAATGTATCCATGAGAACGCTCAGAAGATATTCTGCGCGCCCGAATACGCGGAATATGGACAATGAATCGGATTATGATATTCAGCCCGTCAGAGAGCCTATTACACCTGTTCAGGGCTATGATGACGGCATGGGTTCATGGGAACAGGAACCTCAGCAGTATGATGGCGCGCCGGAGACGCAAGGCAATGACGGCATACAATCATACGCGGAACAACATGCGGATTATGAAACGCCAGCTCCGCCGATTCGGGTTAAACCTTCCATGAGTGAAACACCAGCTGAAAAACGTGGTTTCACTGAATCCGCTGCGGACAATTCCGAACATATGGATGGCGATGAGGCGTATGACCCTGAAACGCATAACGGTAAGGAATTCGGTTTCAAGGATGATGTCATGAACAACATCCCCGAACAGTTCGCGCCGTTAGCCGATAAGGCATTTGATTTCATTGATAAAATGAAAAACAAGACGGCGGATGCATCTGATAAGAATAAAAACAGAAGCAAACCGGATGAACATAAGAATAAAATAGGTATCGGTAAGTCAAAAACGAAATCATTGAATCCAGTCATGATAATAATAGTCATGCTTACCGTCATACTATTGGTTTTCGTCGGTTTGAATGCAATGAATTCAGGCGGGACGCAGAACGCTGATTCTTCCTCGAACAAGGCTGATGATGCCAGCATGGTTTCAATACCGTCAGTGATAGGGGATGATTCCGAAACCGCATTGCGTAAACTGGATAAAATCGGTTTCAGGGGAATCCGGAAGGACACTGACGGTGAATACATTGATGATGGCTCACCGGATAAATTCCGTGTCAAGGATGTGTTCCCTGATAAGAAAGCCATGAAAGGCAGTCAGGTCATATTGACGGTAATTCCCGGCGAGAAGGATGCGTTTGAAATCCTGAAAACCGGTGATAAACTGCCTGATGCTGTGAAAACATTGGAATCATATGGTTACGGTGAATCATACATAAGATTCACTGATGCTGATGGACGGACTATTAAACATGATTCACCGGATTATGATGATTATGTAGTTAATGATGTGAGTGATGATGACATTCCTGTAATCACTGTATCCAGCGCCAAGGAAGCGGAAGCGAAAAAGAAGGCACAGGATGAATTGAACAAGGCGGCGCAGGCGGCTGCTGCTGAACAAGCACAAGGCAATTCGCTTTCCGATGCGAATAAATGCACTCAAATCGGAAGCAAGGGAATAGCTGATGACGGAACCGTGTATGTTTGCACGAAAATGACAATTGGCGATGGCGCGACATGGCAGAAACAGGATAAGAACGCGACGCCATCAACATCCGACACCGGAACCGATGACAATACATCCAATGAGAACAATGATTCCAACAATGAAAGTGCATAAACGAAACAGGAACCACAGAACGGCACGACAATGGAACGCGCCGGGAAGAATGTTGAATAATCAAAAATAGTTGAACGCCATGAATGCAATTGAAAACATTCATGGCGTTCATTTTGCGGCGTCATGTCACGGCAATCTCAAACATCAATATTATCACATGCTGGCGCATTACGGAATAATGGTGTTCATAGGAATGAATCCGCTGTTAACATTATTTGATATCATGATAATATGAAATACACGGATATTCCAGTTGACAAACGAATAACATGCATATATGGCATTTATGGCAGGAACAACATATGCCTGTATATCGGACAAACAGTCAACGCGCGCAAAAGATGGCGTGATCACATGAACGCATTGAAAACACATTCACATATTGAGGAATTCAATGAATGGTTCGATGAGCATGGCGAAAGAGACGTTGATTTCCGTATACTGGAAGAATTAGAAGAATGCAATTCTCATATATTGAATAAACTTGAACGGAAATGGTTCGACATTGAACATCCATTGTTTTATCGTGAAATACCAGTTGATAACACTGATCATACTCATTTGACAGAAGCGTCAAAGGACAGCATTTCAGAATCATTGTTATCATGGTATGCTGACAATGGTTACATTGATGTCAGTGGAATAGATGTGATCGGATTGAGTGCTGGCACGAGATTCACGTCACGGAAAGTCGATGTGAGAACATGCGCCGTATGCGGTGAAAAATTCCATATCATTTCATCGCTTGATTGGAAGGAATGCCATGAACATCATGAACGCAATCCGCATAACAGATTGAAACCGCGTGTGATTGCAATACCGGATGAATATTCCGGTAAGGAATTAGATGAACTTACCGATGATGATGTGAAACTCATTTATCAGGACATGTTGTTTTCAACTGAGGACATGTCAACATTTTTCAATTGTTCAAAACATGCCGTTCGTGAACGAATTGCATCCAGTGGAATCAAACTGCGTTCATATAAGGAAAGCATAGAAGCAAGGAAAACACATACTTATGATGACATTGATGTGAATGCATGCAAACAAATGTGGATGGAAGGAATGTCTTTGCGCAAAATAGCGGATGCCCTCGGTTTATACCGGGATCATGTAAGAAGATTCATAGCGTTACATCCTGAATTTTTTCCTGAAAGAAACACTGTTCAAATGTCGGTTTCGCATATGCTGAAAATAAAAGAATCAGATTATAATAATATTAAGCAAATGCGTGATGATGGTAAAAGCTGGACTGTGATAGCAAATGAATTCAATGTATGCAGAACAACAATATTCAAAATTGCGAGGAAAATGCGTGATAAAGGTTATATTGTATGAATCGGTATATTTTGTGCTCCTGACGGGACTTGAACCCGTAAGCCATGAGGCAACCGTTTTTAAGACGGTCGCGTGTACCTATTTCGCCACAGGAGCATAATGATTACATGCATGTAATCATTGTTTGCAGTATTCATATGATGATTGCGCACTCATCATATGACACATGTCCATACTGCTGGACTCGTGGAGCTGAAGGGTGTCGAACCCTCTACCTCGTCGTTGCGAACGACACGCTCTGCCAGTTGAGCTACAGCCCCATGCGGGAACTTTTAAGTGGATGACCAGTTCCGATTGCCTTTCGGCAACCGACCCCTCACCCGCAAGGCGCTCCCTGACCTCGGTAATTACCATGATAGCATATGTATCCATGCATGTCAAATCATAATTGAAAAATTTTTAAGAATGGCGGAATTAAGCCATTCTCTCGGCGTGTCGTGTTATAATGAACATTGTTTTTAATATGTATTATTCCTATTCGTTCAGAATGAATTCAATGTCCACAATTGTTGACATGCTATCATTCAACATTCCATGCATGTTTGCAAGCTGGTTCCAGCTCACGCATTCATGCTTTCATATCTGATGTGATATACCCCAGCACTGAAGCGCGTGGCTTCAGCATAATGCTCAGAATTAACAAGTGTTAACACTGCGGGTTCACTGGCCGGGAAACACGATTGGGTAGTAACCGCCATAAGGTTTAATTAACCTATCATCAAGCATGTATTTTATTGGACGCGGTTCGCCATTGGAATCATGCGGTTGTTTCATTATTTTCAACATGACGGCATTGTCCTCAATGATGACATTCACTCGTATCATTTCATTGTCATCAATCATGCATGCAATGGATTCATCATCAATCCGCTTCCAATTCAGCAATGACAGCGATGACAGTATCACATCATATGTCTTATCTGCATGCGTAGCACCATTGTAATATGATTCGCGTTTACGCAAGTCGGTTTGTTAACAGGTTGCTTATATCCCCCGTATCTGAAGGATAGGGGGATTACGCGACATTCGATAAATTTGTATTCATACTGCATACATTCATTGTAAGCATATTGACTTCCTCCCACTCCTGAAGGTGTGGGATTCCTACGCCGGTCGCCTTAATGGAGGCTTGCGGTTCGGTGGGTTCCCGCTCATTGGCGTCAGCGTTGCGACTGGCGCAAGCCAGCCTCCGTCTTACATCACCTCTACGGGCGTTTAATGACTCGGATAGTCCAGCCGCGTCAAGAATATTCAAAGCAGCATGTTCACTCAATGGAAGCACGACGGGTGCGTATGATCTCGCGCTGGTCTATCACCCAGTTGAAGCATACCTGCATGCTCCATACAGGCGCGCTAAAGCCGCGCGTTGACCTTGCGTGAGGTATGCACGATAATTATAACGCCTGTATGAACTCATACTTACTATGATATCATATCATCTTGGATAATGCAAAGTTTGATTTAAAAAATATCAGATAACATTCTCGATTGAAAGCACTACATAGAGAGTTGGTTATGTGTGTGAGAGGACACCGCCCTGAAGTGCGGTGTCCTCTCACATGATTGATAGCGAGTCGTCCCGGATTGAATCGAACAATCGTCAATTCTGAGTCAAAGAATCGTTCTTCCATTGAACTACGGGACGATAATAAGCATATTATAATACTTATTTTGCTGCGCAGGAAGGACTCGAACCTTCAACCGTCTGATTCAAAGTCAGATGCAACTGCCAATTGTGCTACTGCGCAATTTGTATCCAATGCGTCAACATTGGATACATATGAATGAAGGATGTCATTCGTTCATAACAAGTACTATGATATCACATGAATGCAATGATGTCAAGTCAATCATGATTAAAGCGATTATTCTTGTTAACCTATGTTTCATGATAATATATCATATAATGTTTATTGGACGCGGAGAAGGGAGTCGAACCCTCTTAAAACAGTTTTGCAGACCGTCGCCCAGCCGTCGAGCACCTCCGCGATGACGCTGATTCAATGAACACATGCAAACATCTCGCCAAAACGCACATAAACGGCATTCTAACAGCCGATCACATGAAACATGAATAACTGGTCATATTTCTGTATTCATGCCGTCAGAACGCGATTTGATGAGTTCGTGTTGAATCCATGCGGACAACCAGAGAGTCGAACTCTGAAACCGGATGATTCCGATCACATGCCTTCCGAGCATGCCGTCATTGCCGATATGACACATTGTCCAGATGAGTCGGCGGGGATGTAATCGAAACATCATTTTGACTGTATCATAGTCAAGTTCTCACCATTGAACTATCCGCCGAAAATATCGCCATGAACATGACAACACATGAATCCATGACTGCATGCTTTCAATCATCATACTGCGAATAACCGCACGGCATGATGACATTGGTTGCATGTGGAACCACAGTAGCGCATAAGGGAATCGAACCCTTACCTTCTCATCGAGAACGAGACGAAATAAACCATTATTCTAATGCGCCAGAAATATGAAATACAGCATTAAAAGTAGTCCATAAGGGAATCGAACCCTTACCTTCTGTGTGAAAGACAGATATGCGCAGACCAAGCACACCGATGGACCATATTTTCATTTATGTTAACAATGATAGCATGAAATGCAATTCATAATTACGTTGGACAGACGGGATTCGAACCCGCTCACAGTCTCCTGTTCCGGAGCCACAATCCGGCGCGACAAACCAAATTCGCCTCTGCCCACATGGATGAACATGAACACAGCATGATTACAATGCGTTCATATCATCTCAGGATTAAAAAACCGGAACCAGCGGATTGCCATACTTTCATGTAATGCGTTATGTTCAATGCATACATGATGACATCCGAATGATTCCGGCGAATTTTTAAGTCGGGATGACGCGGATCGAACGCGCTATCTCCTGTACCCAAAACAGGCGGATTACCAATTTTCCCTCATCCCGTTATATTTTAACAATCATATCACAATCATGTATGCATGTCAGCATTTGCATACAACCCGTGATATGAGCCGATGGCTGGTAACGCTCCAGCGTCTATGCTTTACGAGAACACTGTTCTGCTTTTGAACTACACCGGCATTGATGCCCATACCGTCAAACAGCACGGGTCATCAATTATGATATCATGTGCGCACAGTTTCATTCCCCTAACGGGGAAACAACGGATTTCCATGCATCCATGTCGTGATGATATCGTGCCCTGAATGGAATTCGAATCCATGACCTTTTGATTCGGAATCAAATGCTCTATCCCACTGAGCTATCAGGACGATAAAAGCGGCGAGCAGGATTGGACTTTACCTGCAATGAACGAGGAAATGGAAACATTGTCTGCATCCTACTGGTTCATACCGCGAGTTCGGTTATCAACCGGCTGATTAAGCCCCCGCGTGCGATTCACATCCCATTTCCGGATGTTGGTTCCGCCATCGCCATAACCACATGCAGCGATCAACCTACATGCGATCGTGCCCTTGACAGGAATTGCACCTGCGACCCAGAACTTAGAAGGTTCCTGCTCTATCTGCTGAGCTACAAGGGCGGTATTTTATCAAGTATCTTTACACGTGTTTTCATGTGTCCATCAACCTGACAATAACTATGATAGCACATGAATACAATGATGTCAAATCATAAGTCATGTTTATATAAGAAATATGCAATTATTATGTATTATCTTATTAACAATGAATTTTGATAATCCGGTTTCACCGGTTATCGCATTCATTGTCATGTGTTCATCATTATGCATTCTCATGACATCAGTATCATTCATGTTGCTTGATTATTTCATCGCAACCATGAATCATATCCATGAAATCAATGCGGGCATGCTATCATCAATACCATCATTATAAGCGCGATTGAAAATCCTTACGGCTTCCAATCGTTCATCATCCGGAACATCCTTGTCAAACATTATATTATCAATCATATTAACTATGATATCAAATTTAATTCTATATAGGGCAATTATTTATTATGATGATATCGCACCGCGTGAATGAGTCGAACATCCTTTTGACTTGTTTTGGAGACAAGTTGCCTATCCGTTGGCTACGCGATATGAATAAGAATAAACATGAAATAAGATTTGAGTAAAAATCATTGATTTCATGCTTATTCTTCAAGGCTCCCCTGACAGGATTTGAACCTGTGAAAGCGTTTTTGATTCGCTTATCTGCGCGATTAACGGTCGCGTGGCATGCCTGACTTGCCGACAGGGGAATGAATTTATCACTTATTTTTGTTCACATGTTCACATTATGTATTCAAAATATGAACATCAGAATGACTTTTGTTCATATTTGATTACTGTATTGTAATCATGTTCCCGTGGAGCATATGGTAATTGAAACCATGTTTTTTCCGTGCAAGGGAAATGTTCTACCGCTGAACTAATGCCCCGAACGCCGGTTTCCCGACGCGATTAAGGAGGTGCTGTTCACAATGTTTCCATTGCGGACAATTACTATAATATCACATGATTTGAACGATGTCAAATCGGAATTGTGATATGATTTCATTCCGAACAATCATATGCATGAAATCACATGTTATCATGCATCCCGGTTTGTTCAGAACGGTTCCTTCCCGTGGATTCGAACCACGATAAGCGGTTCCAGAGACCGCCGTAATGCCTTTATACGAGGAAGGAATACAATGCCATATGAACGCATGTTACCATATGTTCACATGACAAGGAACTTATTTTGTCCTCATATCATAATGGATGAGTGTCGTAGCGGGCGTCGGATTCGAACCGCAATCCGGGAGTATGAGTCCCGTGTGATACCTAATTTCACTACGTCCGCAAGTGGAATGGCCGGGTATCGAACCCGCCTGACGGGATTCCAGTCCCGCGTTTCCCATGAGTACTTCATTCCTGTTCGTGTCTTGTTTTCATGTGCGCGAAATGCATGTTGCCCGCGACAATGACCGTTGTCTCGCCGCCCGCATGCGATGCAACGCTGTTTGCAATCATTGCATTCACTGGTTACAATCCGACTGGACGGGTTCAACCAGTGCTCATGATGGATTGTTTCCAGTGCATCCATCATGCGTGCATGTCGTGCCCCGACCGGGAGTCGAACCCGGATCACTGGTTTCGTAGACCAAATATTCTATCCAATTAAACTATCAGGGCAATTAATAATGATATCAAATTAATCCACATGATGGTTCCAATGCGATTAACCTTCCCGCCGCCCCAGCCGGATTCAACCGGCAAGGGGCGGTTTCAGGATACTTCCAGGTGAGTCAGAATGCCCGGTTCTTCACCGCATGGAACAGCATGATGAATACAATGAATACATTTCTGACATACATTCATGAACCCATCATGACTCATCATGTGAAAAGTGGTGGCGAATTGATTTGAACAATTGTGGGCTATTAAATTTAACCAACGGATTTACAGTCCGCCGCATTCGACCGCTCTGCCACGCCACCATAATAGGAAACCTGCATCACCCTGCGATCCGGAGGATGTCCCATCTTAATTTGTCCGCATTGTTCCCATGGATGCTTTTCGAAAAGCCATCATCCATGTATGCATCCATGAGCGCAATGCTACGAGCGATAAGCCATGATTTCTCCGTATTCCGAATATGCGGGTTCCAGTGCCGTTGGCTGGCATCGAACCAGCGACCTCCGAGGCTTCAACTCGGCGCTCTAGCCAACTGAGCTATAACGGCATTATTGGTTATTGTAATCATATGATGACATGTGGACAATAATCCTTGTTGTCATAATTGATTATCGCGACCGTGACGGGAGTCGAACCCGCCGCGACTTCTTCGACAGAGAAGCATCCTTCCGCAGGATATCACGGCCATGAATGAACTCATAATGTCATCATTGACTGCAATCAAATCCGGCGGTATTCGTTCTTACATCATATGAAATACTTGCATCCGATTGCAGTCAGTTGCGTTCAATCACATGATTGTGTTTAACGCGCGTTCCACGCGGACGCCTTTGACTTATGTACTTGACTGCAACAGGTTGCAATCGCCAGGAATCTCACCTGGCACCCGCACGACGTCAGTCTGCCGACGCGCCCTGACCGGGACTCGAACCCGGAACCCCTTGCTTCGTAGGCAAGCGCGCTATCCAGTTGCGCTATCAGGGCATGAGAAGAATAAGAGACGTGGCGGTTAGCCATTGCTGGCTACTCTACATGCTGGTTCCATGCATTGAGCATGGCCAGCCTTCGATGAGACGCTGGTGAGCGCCTGACCGCCACGCGGGAGGGCCCCAGCACCACCTGTAGACCACATCCCTGGGGTAGACCCGCTAGCCAGACCTACCCCTAAGTGCTCGCAGCTGGATTCGAACCAACGACCTTCTCCGTGTGATGGAGCTGCGCCGCCAATTGCGCCATACGAGCGATTTTTAATGACAACATTTGTTAACATTGTATTGATTTCGTGTTATCATTGTGCCCCATAGGAATTACGATATCCTGACACATGGATTAAGAATCCATTGCTCTTCCTCTGAGCTAATGAGGCGAACAAACCCGTCCCCCGTAATCAAACCGGACGGTCGAATATTTTTGCAATCACATGTGTTCATGTGAACAATATTGTTCTCATGTTACGGGCATGTGATTGCTCATCCCGCCGAGCATTACGCACAGCGGCGGGAACTGTGCCTTCACAGGGATTCGAACCCTGACTGGATGGTTCCTTAGACCATTGTCTCTACCAGTTGGACTATGAGGGCATTTGAATGCAATGCGAACATTTATTTGTCCGATAATCATTGCTGTTTCGTCGTGAGCAATGGAATCGAACCATTCTGCTACTGGATATGAATCAGTTGTCAGCGCCAGCTGACCTGCTCACGATAGCATTGCAATCATCCATGTTGCCATGCTGATTGCAATGTGAACAAGAATTATTCGTTCCTGTTCCTTTGACTTGTTTTGATAGTTGTTCTGACTACGGGCTGCGGATTCCGCCGCAGGGCTGTCCCGTTCATCATTTATATGAGCATGATGGAATACAATGTGAGATACCCCAGCGCTGAAGCGCGGGGCTTCAGCATAATGCTCGGAATTAACAAGTGTTAACCCCGTGGGTTCACTGACCGGGAAACGCAATTGGAGAGTCCCCACCATCAGGCACGAGAGTGTCAAACAGTGTAACCAATCGACTAACATTCCCTGTAATTGAATGCAGACCAGCGTGTTTAATGACCGCACTCTCACGCACGGTCAAACCACTATTAATCCTTTTAACTGAGTTCAGTGGTTTAAACTCAGATAGTCGCCACCAGTTAGCAGGCAATGGTTCCAACGCGAGAATAATCATGTTCAACGCCGCGTGAGTATCACGATCCATTTCAAAACCGCAATACGCGCAATGGAACACGCGCTCCTCTGGTGTCATCATGTTTCCTCCTTCCCGGTGTTATTCTCAATGATATCACATTATGAATCATGTTGGTTGATTATATTAATTATGTTATCAATTGTAAGCAGGTTGTGGTTTTAACCCCATGCCATAGAAAGCAGGGGCATTCCCACAACAATCTGGTAATCCCTGTCATCATTGTTGCCAATGAATCCGATTTTTCGCTCATTTTCATGATGCTCGATCCTGAACACAGGCAATCCGTGTCATGGATGCAATTGCATGCATCTGGCGAATCAACGGGATTTCTTTCACTTTCCACTCCCGTCCGGCGTCACGCTTGTTTCCAACTGGCTGCGAACCAGTCATCCTTGATGATTGCATGTGAGTATGTTATGCTCATGATGTTTCCTGCCGAATTCACAGCGACCCATGTCCTGCCGTCAGATTATCCATCATGATTGGTTTCATGCTGATTCTCATCGTTAAATTATCAAATGACCCGCGTGAACCTGCATTCATGTGCAATCATGAACGCATTATGTTCAGTTGTTTCATTATCGTCGGAATGGCGCGGATCGAACGCGCTTTCTCTCCTTCCCGAAAGGAGCGGATTCCCATTTTTCCATCATTCCGAATGGCACTGTTTTCAATTATTAACATAAAAAGTCCCGGAACCATTTTCGTGCCTCTTTATGGTTCCGGGACTTGCCTCTGTTGATTATTCCTATTCTATCAACATTGCATCCTTGTTCTCATATTGGATGCATCCTGGAACCAGTTCGCGGGCTTAAACTGCCACTCATTATCATTCATACAATAAGCAGTGTTAAGCATGACGGAGCGCATATGGCGTTCGTCAGCATGCTGATTCATAATCATTCCAGCCATTATCTCGGCTCCTTCCATTGTCATGCGGTTTCACCCGCTGTGTTCCTTATTACCATGATATCACGCTTTCAATCATCTGTCAACATCTGCGTGGTATCTGCTTTTTATCTATCAAACAAGGTTTTCATGCCCTTTCCTTGTTTGACATTATCAATGATATCACATGAAATCATTGTTGTCAAATCGGCGTGTTGTGTTTCTCGCTGTTTGCGTGATGGTTTAATATCATGCGGCATGAACCGCTTTCAAACTGCCATCTGCATACAATGATAGCACATGATTACAATCATTGCAAATCCGGCGTGTCGCCTTGTTTTCCAATGTTCCTCACCGGTTGTGTCCATGTTTCCATGAGCACGATTACAATAATACCACATGAGATTGCATTATGCGACATTATCATGCTGTTTTTCACATTATTTTCACAATTTTGCATGCGGTAGCCGTTTGACTCCCGCTTTTAAGCATGGGTGTATGCGCGGCGGATTCAGTCAATGACAGTGAAACTATCATGAACATCATGCTGTTTGAATATAAAAAATGGAACCATGCTGTTAACATGATTCCATTGATTTGTGTTGTATTCCTATCATGCGTTCTTGAAAATCGCTTTAACGAGGAATACGATTCCTACAATGATTGCAATCGGCAATGCAAGACATATCAGAAGCGCGACCAGTCCGCCTATCAGGCCGACAAGGAAACCGAACAATTGCAATCCTGCACGGATTGCAAAAATCGCGGCACCGACAGCACATAGAACGGCTCCGATGTTCGCACCTTTTTCCTTGAATGCGGAACATGCAGCCATGAATACAATGAACAATACCGCGTTAACAATGAAACTAATCATTTGTAATCCTTTCAGATTTTTATTTCCATGTCATTTGAAATCTATCAATTATCAGTTTCAATGTTATCATGCCATGTCTTTTGAACCGAGTAGTTCAGCCACTTGAATCACATGCCTGCTCATGGATTCCCTGCCTGCATGATTCCAATGACGCGGATCAAAATACTTCTTACCATGCTTATGGGAAGCGTACGCTTTAATGGATTCACCATATTTCGCATTCCGTATTGCAGTGAACAGGTCAATGACAGCGCCATAATTCGCGTTCCTGATGTAATTGGATGCAATGAATGCAATGAGCTCCTCATTGCCTCCAATCAGTTCAAGGACACGACGGTCAACCGGCTTCTTATCATCATCAACTGCGCGGTAACCATCATCCACAGGAACCTCCGGCGCGTCGTTCAGCCAATCGGTTACACCCTTAGTGAACGCATATTGAGTGTCAGTGTCCACATTCATTTTCACGACACCATTACGTACCGCCGCACGCACATCATTATCCGGTGAACCGGAACCGCCATGAAACACGAACAAATTAGGTTCACCTGTTTCCATGCTGATTTCAGATAGCAGCCCGGGTTTAAGATCAGGAACCACGGCGGTGCCATGAGCATTGCCGAACGCGACGGCAAGCAGATAATCATCAGCGTTCAACTTATTATCATGCATAGCCTGCTGGATGACACGGACATCATCAGGCGTGGAATATTTCGCTTTATCCTCAACGCCATCCTCAGAACCGCCCCAGGCACCACCGGCCTCAACCTCAATGAAACCATCAATCTGCTTGATAAGCGGAACAAGCTCATTGATTATACGAGCGTTCTCATGAATGTCAACCATGCTTCCATCGAACATGAACGAATCAAAAATACGCTCACCGGTGGTTTCCTCCAAACGGATTAGTTCCATGAGAAGCGGTTTCAGCCATTTGTCAACATTCTGAGCATGACAATGATCAGTGTGAATGAAAATGGGAACGGAATACTGATTGCGTAGTTCATGCAGCATGCGTCCCAGAATCAGGGAGCCTTTAACAGGATCGCCGTCCGGGGAAGCCTGTTCAGCGGCACCGATGGAGACCTGAACGAAACCAGGGGAACCAGCCTGTTCCAAACCGTTCATCGCGGCGATTGCCGTATCCAGATTGCTTACATTGATGGCAGGAAGCGCATACTTTCCATCCTGCGCGGCGGTGAGAACCTGCTTGACATAATCATGAGTATAAACAGCCAATTTGTTTCCTTTCAACATTTGTTAATCATATCATACATCCGATTGAAATCATTGTCAACATGAAATCATCCGCGTGCCGCCATCAGTATTCATCCACTGTCATGTTCAATGATTTCAACAGTTCAAGTTCCAAATCCCTGTCCAGCATCGCTTTCGCGATTTCACGAATGGAATGCACTGACACTCGGGGCGCATTGAATGCGGTGTCATCATGACGGTGACATCTTGCGATGAACAAAGTGGTTTTATCATTCACATACTGTCCGTCAACATCCGGGATTGCCGAATACACCGTATTCACCGCTTCCATGAGTTCATTGTTATCAATGTAATCATTCTGTTCCATTTTCTATCATTCCTTTTCCAAATCATGAATCCGCTGGCATAAATCAGCCTGCCTGCATGCTTCCAATGATAGCACGGAATCAGAATAATTCAATACGAATAATCGTATTTCATCCAATAATAGGATGTCCGTTGACGGCATGCCAGCAATCATGTGCCCGATGATTCTTCCGGTTAATGTTCGGATGCATGATGGGAATGATTCCATGTTCCCGTTCTCCGTGATTATCATGTCAATGATTGATGTCAATCGCATTGCAATTCCGATATCATCCTGAATTGACAGCGCGCAGGATGATTCCATTAGATACCGTGTGAAATCATCCAGTTTCACCGCCATTCCGGATTCATCCTGTATCCATGCATCCGAACCCGTCCCGCCGATGCTGTCCGCGTATTCCCGTACCATTTCCTGCTCATTGTCAGTAATGAAAGCCATGCGCGCAATGATAGCACACAGCCAGCATGGGACTGTCATGAACACAGGGACATGGATACAGAAGTATGTGCGCTGAACCGGTGTGTTCTTAAGTTGCTAAAACTTACACGAGGGTACTCCCTGCTTGCTTTCAGGTGAACCAGGTCAGAATGAGTTTTCGTGATTACTTGTTATCGAATGATAATCAATACCATAATGTTGCATTCGCATACAATCATATTTAACAATGCTTTCATTGTCCATGTTGATTATTAACTTAACATATTCCGATATGCACAATTTAAAGATGACGCATTGCAATTAGCTCCGCTTTCAGGTGAACCAGGTTGAAATGCGTTATCAGACGATGTTTGCCAATAAGCATATTCATATTATCCATGCATCATATTATACATGGATAAAATCATGAAATCAGTTGTCAACATATGTATATCACTACATGGAATATGCGATTCGCTGATTACATGCGAAATCACGAGTTGAAAACGTGCTTCTTAATAATTGGGTTTTCCGTGAATTTTGCTGTCGTCCACAGAGCCGAATATTCTGTGTTCTGTGGACGACAGTTGAAATTGAAAACGTGAGGAACGCCATTTCCGATGCCGTTTTCATAAAACGCATGAAATTGCCCTCAGAATCGAAATCGGACATTTCGGTTATCTTATTTTCATGCGCTGAATGCATTGAAACCTGCACGTAATCGCGTTTTCAAAACGACATTCTAACCTGGTTCACCTGAAAGCAAGCAGGGAGTACCGGTGTGGGTTCTCTGATTGGCGAGCATCACCGGCGAACACGCAACCTTAACCACTGCTGCTTGCATTGCGCGCTTGTCATGTGATTAACGTCCGCATGTGTACAGTGTGGCATGCAGTCATGATTACAGGAGCGTTAACATGAGCGATGGTTGCGGCGGCGATTCTTTTTGGAATCATGACTTGCCATGTTGCGTTCATTGGCATCATGTGATATGATGACGATATGAGAAAACCAATGGTAATAGGAAATTGGAAAATGAACCTGACGCATGAACAGGCGGCTGAATGGCTGCATGAGTATGCTGACCAATCGCATCCTGATGATGTGAACGCCATCATTCTTCCATCATTCACGTCATTGCATACAATTGGACGCATCATACATGAATTGGGTTTGAATCTTGCTTATGGCGCTCAGACTGTCAGCGAACCGAAATCAGGCGCGTTCACAGGTGATATCAGCGCAGGCATGCTGAAAGCGTTGGATTGTTCATATGTTCTCATTGGACACAGTGAACAGCGTCGCTATCATCCGGAGGATGATGATAGGATGGCGGATAAAGCGCGTGTCATCATTGATAACAACATGATTCCGATCATCTGCATTGGTGAAACACGACTGGGGCGCGAACATGGCATTGGCATTGATTACGCATTGAATCAGCTTGCTGATGCAGTGTCATTGTTGTCATGTGATGAAATGGCTGATGTGATAATCGCTTATGAACCAGTATGGTCCATTGGAACAGGGCATGTTCCCACTGAATCCATGATTGAATCCGCGCTTGCGGACATACGCGATTTCATCAACGCGACATTCGGCGCGGACATCGCGGATAAAGTCCATATCCTGTATGGCGGAAGCGTGAATAAAGACAATGCCGCCACCATCATCAAATGCGCTGATATTGATGGGTTCCTTGTGGGTGGTGCGTCATTGGATGCAATGTCATTCACTGGAATCATTAATGCGGTTCATGATGTCCATGAACGTGACAGGCGTCCAACCGGAGGTTTGAGTGCGTTGAATCCGCCTGCTCTCAATGAGAACATGTTCACATGGAAGGAATTGGCATCCGCTGATGCTCTGGTGAAAGCGCATGCTGATACTCATGCATGGCGGGCGCAATTGGCATTGGCGGCGTATCGTACTGTCGGTTTCCAATGGTTGGAACGGAATGCCGCTGAAACATTATTGCAGAATGCTGACAGTAGTGGTGCCGATACTGAATTCATTGCATCCAATCCTGATTTGTTGCGTGATGCCATATGGGATGACCGCAGGGACATCATTCTGCGTATCATGCGTATCATTGATAATCATGGTTTGCGGGGTGTGAAATCAGTGGATGAATGGCTTGTCATGCAGGATGATGGTTTAACGCATGACGAACGCTGTGAGAGACTGACTGCCGCGCGTGCTGATTATAATGCTGATGTCGCGTATGATGAACTCATGGATGGAAGCATTCCACGTGATGTGTTCGATGCTATTTTCAAGGCTGGTTATTATGCGGCTGACGCAGATACGCGCGAACGTCATTGGCGGCGGCGTGGAATTGATAAGCATGCATGGCGTGGATGATGTTGTTTTTGTCAACAAATGTTGACATGGGATTGAATTATCGCTCATGCCCATTTTTTGCTATCGATATTATTGTGTTCATATGATAGCATTGTAATCATGAGTGAGATTTATGATCCGGATAAAGAATTGACGCATGATGATTACATTGGATTTGGTTTGAAACGATTCGCGCAATTGATGAATTGCGATGACATCAATCAGTATTGTAAGAAGCATGCTGATGATGGCGCTGAGGTAAAATGGGATGAAGGCGCAGCAAATTACATCACATTAGCTGGTGTAAGCAGCAAACCTGATTTCACATATGAGGATAATGAACGTCTATGGGTTGGCGAGGCGAAAGCGAACCTGAATCTGGCGAATCCTGAATTCAACAATAAGAACGCACCGGCATTGTACACGTTAATGAGTTCAGTGAATGCAGGCGCTAATCAGAATAAAATACTGGATAAATTCGTTAAAGGCGAATATAATGATACTGCTGTTCTTAATGATGATTTGAAAGCAGCTAAGAACGGCGACATTGATGATTATAATAATGTTCGCACTACAATGACTAATTTCGCGAAGCCGACAACTGATAAATTACGCGCTGTATCATTAAATGGCTACACTGCTGAACAGCTCATTGCTAAGCATTACACTGAGGATTCGATTGATGAAATGCTGGAGCAAAATGATGCATTGCATGATGTAACAGGAGCGAAACATGATGAACTCATTAATGCGAAACGTAAACTACATGAATATGAGGAGCGGCGCAATCCTTCCCTGTTCACGGGGATTGATGACTGATTGCATGCATGTGAAAGTCCATGATTTGATGTTTGACGATATGATGGCATTGTAAATATCGACATTAATATTTACAATCCGGATAAATACCGATGAATAATCAAGGATTATTCACATTTGAATACATGATGGCAGGGAATCATGTTCTTTTCCTGTCATCATCATTTTAATTCCACTGTGATATTTCAATCATATGACTGATAGCACTGAAACCAATGCCGCCATTGAAATCAAGGATTTATGCAAGAAAATAGATGGCAGGATAATAGTGAATAATGTGAACATGCGCATTCAACCGGGTACAATGTTCGCGTTACTGGGTCCGAACGGGGCCGGTAAGACAACAACGACGCGCCTCATCACTGGAATGCTGCATCCAAGTAAAGGTGAAATCCTGATTAACGGAACACCAATGAATGATGATACCGGAGCGGAACTGCGTTCAATCATGGGAATTCAAGTTGATGGCAATGCATACATGAATATGACGGTACTGGAGAACCTGAAACTCTGGGCTGACATTTATGATGTTCCAGTGAAGGAAATGGATGAACGCATTGAACGCATGATAATTAATTTCACATTGGATGAATATAAGGACATGCCTGTCGGTGAACTATCAAAAGGCAATCGTCAGAAAGTCCTTATCGCGCGTGCGCTCATTCCAAATCCGCGAATGGTGTTCCTTGATGAACCGACAAGCGGCATTGACCCGCAATCCGCAGCAGGACTCATGAACATGCTGCATGACATGTGTGCGAATCATGATTGCACTGTATTCATGAACACGCACCGCCTGCAAGGATTGGATGGGATAGTGGATTCAATCGGCGTAATGGAGAACGGTGTTCTTGTTGAAACCGGTAAAGTGTCAGACATGATTCATGAACGTTGGCCTCGTAAGGAATATGAACTTGTTACCGAGGAACCATATGATCACCGTTTGATTGACATGCTGGTTGATTGGAATGAGGACACTGGTTTCATTGAAATCAAACCTGATGTTGAACCATATCAGGTTCTGGAAACATTATTGAAACATGATGTGCATGTGAATGAATTCAATTGCAGGCATAGGACGATTCAGGATTTGTATTTGGATAAAGTGAAAGCGGGAGACTGGGAGGTGTCGGAATGAAAACAATGAACTGGCGTGGTATAATGGCGCTGATGCGCAAGGATTTAAAGGATATCAATCGCACTAAAACCGCAATGTTCAGCATGATAACATTGCCTCTCATTATGTTCATCATTGCGCCGATTATCATTCTGGTTGTTGGTTATTCAATGCCGGATACGGATTTTGAAATCGCGAAATATCTGCAATCATCGAACATTCCGGAGGGAGTTGATGGAATTCCCGCATTGATTTACATTATTTTCAATGCGGTTTATTTGCCGTTATTCATGATTATACCTTCTATGCTGGGCACGATAACCAGTTCTACTTCCTATTGCGGTGAAAAGGAACATCGCACATTGGAAGGTATAATGTCCACGAAACTGACATCATTGGAATTGAATCTCGGCAAGGCGATCGCCGCGTTCATTCCGGCATATGTTTTTTCAATCGCGACGGCGTTTGTCTATGGTTTGATTATTGACATTGGTGGTTACAGAATGTTCGGCAGGATTATTTTCCCGTCAAGCCAATGGGTTATGTGTATTTTTATTTCAACGCCATTGATAACATTGTTTTCAATTCTGCTCATGTGCTTCATCAGTCAGCGTGCAAGGACGGTGTTGACGGCACAGGGACTCGGCATGCTTGTATGCCTTCCTATTTGCGCGTTCATGAGTCTCGCTGCGATTGGAAACATGACTTTCAAAATGCAGACATTGTTGATAGTGACGGCATTTCTGATTATCGCGGATATACTCGGTTTGATAATCGTGTCATATACGACTGATAGTGAGGAAATGTTGTTGAAACAATAATCAGCGATATTATTGATTATAATCATGGGACTGGGATTTAATCGCCAGTCCCATTTCAATTATTGGTATCATTGAAAACATGGGACGGAAACTAATACAAGGAGTTAATGATTTGCGGACTCAATCGCCGGTGGTATTCAATGAATTATCCCCTAATAACACGATTGATGTCAATATGTTGTCAGTGAAATCAAATCGGAAAGTATTGTTCATTTGCCCCATTGGTCATGAGTATGAGTCAACACCTGCTAAGCGGGCAGAAGGTAAGAATTGCCCGTATTGTTCTCATCATCGTGTTCTCGTTGGTTATAATGATTTGCAATCACAGTATCCTGAAATTGCAGCGCAATGGCATCCGACAAGGAATGGTGATTTGAAACCATGTGATGTCATGCCAGCATCGAACCGGAAGGTATGGTGGTTGGATGAACATGGACATGAATGGTTGATGCCTGTCAGCGCAAGAACAAGGAAGGATAAACCGCAGGGATGCCCATACTGCTCAGGTAATCGTGTGCTGATTGGCTATAATGATTTGGCTACTCGTAATCCTAATGCTGCAAAATTATGGCATCCGACAAGGAACGGCGATTTGAAACCAAACGATGTCACTTATGGCAGTGACAGAACAGTATGGTGGCAGTGCGTTGAATGCGGGCACGAATGGAAGGCGGCTGTTTACTCCGTCTCATCCGGTAAATCAGGTTGTTCTCATTGTTCGCATTCAAGTGTCAGCAGAATGGAGAACGAACTGGCTGATGCGTTATGTTCAATGCTACCGATGTATGCTGATGAAATTAGAGCCAATAGGAATAAAAGAATTCTCATTGTAACTGATTCCGATGGCCAAATGATTGGTTCAAGGTTGAAGGAAATCGACATTCTGATACCATCATTGCATGTCGGCATTGAATTCAATGGCAAGTACTGGCATGATGATGAGCATATAATGGAACGAGTCGGGTTATCATCCGGAGAGTATGATAAACGTAAAATGATAGCAGCTGATAAACTGGGTTTGAATTTATTGTTTGTCAATGAGAATGATTGGATGAATAACAGAAAGAATGTGTTATCATCGTTAAGCGATTATTTTCTTGCATAATACATTATGGTATGCTATCATTGTTTTCATGGTAATGAACATTATTAATTATGGCTCAATGTTTGACATTATTTCCGGTGATGATGTGTCAATCACTGACAGGATACCGGCATTGACATTGAAAGTCGTGCAGGACAGGTCAGGTTTTCATCTCATGCGTACCAACCAGTTACATGCTTCCACTGGTAAGATTTATGGTGATTACATTAAGAAAGTCGATAAGATTTTCCGGCGTTATCATGCTGACAATGATAACACTGGAGTCATTCTATCCGGTGATAAGGGAACTGGTAAGACGATGCTGACTTGCGAAATTGCCGCTCGTGCTCAACAGGAAGGCATGCCTGTGTTGATTTGCGATACGCCGTATCATGGACTCACTGATTTCATCCAGTCAATTGATCAGGATGTGATGATTCTGTTTGATGAGTTTGAGAAAACATTCCCTAACAGGGAAACGCAGGGTTCTGATGGCATTCCTTTTAATCCGCAGAATACAATGTTGAGCATGTTTGATGGTTTATCCGATACGCATCATTTGAATGTTATTACGGCTAATAATCTGCATGGTTTATCCGATTATATTATTAATCGTCCAGGGCGTTTTCATTATCATATTCGGTTCGCGTATCCGAATTCAACTGAAATCACTGAATTCATGCATGATAAACTACCTGAATCACAGTATTCTCAGATTGATAAAATAATCCGGTTCAGCCGTCGTTATCCATTGAATTATGATTGCTTGACAGCGATTGCAAGCGAACTTCAATATGGTGATGATTTCAATGATGCTGTTAAGGATTTGAACATTATTAATTTTGATTTGAAAAGAACATATAATTATGCTGTTTTCATTGATGATGGCACCGTGATTCGCGGAAGAGCAACTATGAACATGGCAGCAGATAATGAATACATTAGTATTCGTTATAAGGATGATTATTTCACTCTCGGTTTCCATCCATCTGACATTGATCATGATGCGAATGATGACAGTGACATTATCATGGGAACGGATGTCATCATTGATGATGATAATGATGAGCGAGGAGTATTGTATTATGGTGAGGATATGGATGAAACCGCTCATGTGAAAAACATCAGGTTCATGCCTATCACCGACCTGTATAATTTCAACGCAGTATGATGTATTCATTGAATACATGACAAAAATGCATTTGACAAGCCGCCCGATGGAATGTTGACAATTCTTCCATCGGGCGGTATTATAATAAAATAATACAGCAGTAATATTTGAATAGGAAGGTTTGAATCAATATGACTGGTAATCTTTATCTTCTGCGTCATGGTCAGACGGAATGGGCGATGAGCGGCCAATATACCGGGTTGACTGACATCCCTCTCACGGAAACAGGTCGTGAGCAGGCGAAAAATGCCGGTGAGAGGCTGCGTTCAATGCATCCTGATGAATTCATTGAAATCATCACTTCCCCTTCACAGAGAGCCATTATGACAGCGGAACTGGCAGGTTATGCAGGTCATGTTGATTCCCGTGCGCATGAATGGGATTATGGGCGTGCGGAAGGGAACACTCGTCAGACAATCAGCCGTCTCATCGGTCATGAATGGGATATTTGGAAGGATGGAACCAATCTCATTCCAGTATGTGATGAAACCAGTGAACGCATTGAAACCATTAACAATCAGAGTATTCATATTCAGCCGACTGATGGTGAAACGCTTAATGATGCTTATGAACGTGCTAATACGCTCATTGAAAGCATTAAACCCGCGTTGGATAAAGGTGATGTTCTGATTGTCGCGCATTCCCATATTATTCGTATTCTGGCAACGGCATGGCTGCATGTGAATCCATTGATTGCTCAACATTTGGAACTCGGTACCGCTGAAATCGCGGTTCTCGGTGAACATAAGGGAACGCCAGTCATTAAAAAATGGGGATGCTGATAAAACATAATAATCATTAAAGGAAACGTCACGGAAAAGAACTCGATTCCGTGGCGTTTCCTTATGCGTTCATTGTTTTGATAATGTCATGCACATCATTCCAATCATATGCAATCCAATCCGATTCAGTGGATGCATTATATGCATGTGCGAACATTATCACTTTATGTCCATGTTCCCTGAGTTCATCAATGTTCACTGGCCTGTCCTCAATATATACATCCGCGTCAATGTCATGTTTGGATGCAGTGAATACAATATTATCATAAATGATTCCATTATCATTCAACCATTGGATGGTATCATCATGCGCATTCTGATTAATGAATGCGGCTCGTGATTTTTTCAACCATGGAAAACCGCGATTAGTGCCAATGATGATTTCATTGCCATCATCATGCAGTTCACGTATTATTTCAACGGCGTTACCAATAACAGGTTCATTCAAATAACCATGATGTGCAATTGCATCCATGAACACATTCATGAATGATTTTATTGTCGGGAACATGTCCTTCCATTCCGTGGCCTTATGATATGAATAATCATCAGGTTCAGGCAGTTCAGGATGATTAATATAAGATGCAATCATTGCACTGAAATCACCAATGCATCCATCAATGTCAATCATTATTTTCATGATTGCATCATACCATATGAAAACACTGTAATCAAATCTGACGGCGATTTTATGCATTTCATGACCAACATATCGAAAACAGGGTTTTCAGCATTTTCAATTAAACATGCCGTCCACAGAACACGATACTTTCAGCCCTGTGGACGGCATCAAAATTTATGAAAAATTGGATTGATTAAATATAATGAATTTTCACCGTTTTTGAATTAAACGCCCGATTATGGAAAATGGAAGCATTCATTGTTCTCAAATGCTTCCATTTTCCATTTTATGTTAATTTATTATTGTCAGAAATTAGAATCGAATCCGCCGCCATCAAAACTGCCATCCGAGCCGCTGAAATCAAAACCTGAGCTGAAACCATTATCATCATTCCCGCCGAAACCGGAACTGAATCCATTGTCATCATTTCCGAATCCGCCGCCATCAAACGGGTTATAATCATCATGTGAACCCAGCGCATAACCCGCCAGTCCGCCAATTGCCGCTCCTGCCAGCGCTGAACTCATGGAATCATCATGATGGTGATAACGTTCCTCCTGTTCACGTTCCAATCGCGCTTGTTCCTCCCGTTCACGGCGTTCACGGACTTCCCGTTCAAGCTTCTCATGGCGTTCGCGTTCCTCCCGTTCAAGCTTCTCACGGCGTTCACGGGCTTCCTTAGCATCCTTATTCAGTTTAGCGAACATGTTCGCACTGTAATCATCCAAACCGGAGGTATTACCTGCGATCAGCATTTCACCGTTCAGTTTAGCATTATAAATGACACTGTTTTCAAACGCATCATTATCAAAACCTGTTTCTTTCATGTATGCATGTGATGACAGATAATCACGGGCATATGCTTTCGCACGGGATTCAACGACAGTATCGTTAATGACATCATTAATGCCATCCAAATCAGGTTTGCGATTACCGATTGCGCCACCGCCGATGAGTGAATCACGTTTCTCATCCAATGCCGTCATGATTGCATTGCGCTCAGAGGATGACACGGTTGTGCGCGCGCCGAACAGGTTGATTGCATTGTTCAAGGCGTCATCATAACGTTTGCGATCGGCTGTTTCAGCTTTACGGCGGCTGTTGACGCGATTCACGGTATCCTGCAAGTTGAATGAATCCATTTCAATGTCGGAATCCTTTAATCCATTAGTATAATCAATGGTGGCATCATAATACTTGCATGCTGCGATATCGGTTTTGAATCCTTCACGCATGTAAATCGCCTTACCTGCCTTATAGCAGGTTTTCACTGCGCTTTTATCAGTGTTCACATCTGAAATCGCATCATGCTCATTGATTTCACGGATGACGGCAGCTGTCCATCCATCATCAGTGTAACGGCTGTTATATGATGCTGAACCGAATCGCGTGTCATTCGCGTGCTTACGAATGAGTTCAACTGCATGCCTGTCATTCTTAGCGCGTCCGAACGCCGCGAAACACATGAGCAATCCGATACAGCCGATGATGATTCCAATGATTCCAAGAATCATAGTCCATACTCCATTCCAGTTAATGTTATGCTGTTCCGGTGCGTTCTGATTTGACGCGGCTGAATCACCGGTATTCGCCGCTTGATTAATGTAATTGATGACATTACTTGCAGCCGCCCGCATGCCTTTATCATAATCCCCATCCTGCAAATAGGATTTTGACTGTGAATTATATACGTTCGATTCCGTAAGCAGGCGCGTTATGTTCCGGTTCACGCCACTGCCATAACGCATTCCTATTTTACGTGGTTTCACGTATAATGTCAACACGATGCTTTCGGATGGTTTATCCGTTTGGTTCATGAGAACATCATTGTCGTTATTGGACACATTATTCTCATTCACTCCATTTGGGAAATCAGTTGACGTGTAAATATACGTTACCGGCAAACCTTTCGTCTCGGCTTGCTTGTTCACGTCATCGAGTTTATCCCTTGTGGCTGCGCTGATTACATTCGCGTTATCAATAACATAATCACCGGCTGCATTCGCAGTTCCGGGCAGGATGGTCATGGCTACTAACGCGATGGCTGCAATGATTCCCGCTGCTGTTTTCCTTAAACTGTTCATGATTTCAATTATATCATATTCCTATACTTGCATCAAAATCTATCATATGGTATCATTGTAATCATGAACAACAATAACATTATCAGAACGGAATCCGCGAATAAGGCGGGTTCAACAGGAATGTTTCTCGGCGCTTATAAGGCGGGTTCAACAGGAATGTTTCTCGGCGCGGCGACTGCCGTCGTCGGTGGCATTATGATTCCACTGGGTGCTGGCGCGTTCGGAATCGGCGTGCTTTCATTCGGTGTCATTGATATTGCGCTCGGTTATGCCGGTAAACGCAAGGCACGTATCGCAATCCCTGAAAACACGCCTGCTTTCAACATGTCAGACGGTAACAAGGAACTCATCAGACTATTGGATGAATACATTGGACGCATTGACAACAAGGCTAATGACGCGGCGCGTGAATACATCAGAACCGCGTCGAAAATGAAAACGGTGATTTCATTGCCTGAATATGAAACAGACGCGACGGATGATGATAAGCAGACAATCAGGGTTCTCATTAAGGGCACAAGCATGAATGAAAGCACAATGAGTATGCTTCCTGATAAAATCAATAAATCCTCGCGAATGTCATCCCTCGGTGGCGACGCCGGTGCGGCATCACAGGATAATCTTAATAAAATCACGAAAATGATGGATGATGTGAATGATGCGTTGGATAGAATGCAGAAACGAATGGTTTCACATACAAGCCTTGACATTAACGCTGAACAAGCATATCTGGATCAAAAACTTGCAACTGATTCAATGGAATCAATTGTTAACCACATGTGAACAATAACATAAAGAAAACCGGATGGTCAATGTTTTTCATCCGGGTTTCTTATATGCGCTATCAATCATGTGAGAGGACACCGCACTTCAGGGCGGTGATGAATCACACACGCATAACCAACTCTCTATGTAGTGCTTTCAATCGAGAATGTTATCTGATATTTTTAAATCAAACTTTGCATTATCCAAAAGAATATGATATTATAGTAAGCATGAGTTCATACAGGCGTTATAATTATCGGCTGCTTTGAATGTTCTTGACGCGGCTGGACTAGCCGAGTCATTAAACGCCCGCAGAGGTGATGTAAAGCGGAGGCTGGCGCAAGCCAGTCGCAACGCTGACGCCAATGATGCGGGAACCCACCGAACCGCAAGCCTCCATTAAGGCGACCGGCGTAGGAATCCCACACCTTCAGGCGTGGGAGGAAGTCAATAACCACATGCATGACATAATCATGATGTGCATTAATCAGCGTCCGAATGCTCACGCCAGATAGCGTTCTTGCATACGCTATTAATCGCCTCCTGTTGGCATAACCAACCAATGACTTGTGGTAAGGCGATTCATATTATCAATAATATCATAATGGCGAATGATTTTGATGTCATTCGCCATTATTTCAATTGCATGTCAACAAATGTGGACATTATTTCGCTGTTTTCGGTTTAACAGTAAGGGTTTCAGTGAGTTTCTCCGATGCCCTGATGATTCGCACAGTCTATCCTGCTTTCACATCCGATGATGGTTTGAACCATACTGTCGCCTTATGAGATGGTTTTCTCAGGTTCACCTCCAATTCGCCAATGTTCCCTGCTTTAACGTTCTTTTTCAATCGCGATGCCAGAATGAACACCATCGCGAATGTGATTACAGTGAATACAGCAAACATAATCCAGCTTATCATATCATTCGCGCCGAACCATGAGAATATGCTTCCGGTGTCCGCAGACTGCACAACCAGCTCCTGCTGATGACAGCATTATGCTCATGCTCTCCATCCATGAAATCAAAATTGAAATCCATACTGATACCACTGGCGAACGCACTGACGATGAGAACCAGCGCGGCTATTCCGAATATTATCACCATGATAACAGATGTACTTCATTGTATTACTTATTTCGTTTTCTCATCATTGTTCTTTCTTATCATTGGCGGCGTGTTTGCGATCCAGTAAATCAATTGTTTTCATGAAAGCAATTTCAACATAAACACGCGGATCGCCAGCTCCCCATGCCATTCCCGCGAGCGCATCACCCATGAATGTCATGCATGATGCGAAATCACGCGGATGATACATTTTCGCGATGTTCCGGATTATGTCCGGGTCACTATCAGATGCGGGAATGCCATCTGATAAAGCGATTATCCTGCCGAGCGTATCAGCGAACGTGGATGCAATTGAATCCATGCTTTCACCGTTACTTGCCGCGTCAGTCAGTATTCTTATGGTTTCACCGCGTTTACGTTTGAACACTGAACGCAGTAGCATATTATTGGTGCTGTTCGCGATTCCCTGCGCTCCGGCGACTATCGTGGATAATGCAGTGAGCGTATCACGGGCTGAGCCATTCCCTCGTTCTATCGCCGCGATTATCTGTGCTTTCGTAACGGTTTTGTCATCATTGGAGCCATCTGATTTCAGTTTAAGCGAATAACCTTCCGCTTTCAGGATGCTGACACATAGATTCATCATGTTATCTTTTGAAATCGGTCCGAACGCCCATGATGAGCAGCGTGAACGGACGGCTTTGGCTATTTTATTCGGTTCCGTCGTGCAGAAAATGAATAATGTCGGTGTTCCGCTTTCAATTGGATTCAGGAAACAATCCCATGCTCCCTGTGATTTGTTCAATGCCTGAGCCTCATCAAGTACGAACACTGATTTTTTCAAGGATGATTTCATATATGATTGAGCTATGAGATCACGGACATCCTGAATTCCATTCACGAGATTGCTCATTGCCTGATATTTGAAACCTGTTATGGCGGCGTTCGCATCCATGACTATTCCGCGACATGAATCGCATTCATTGCATGGATTCCAGTTCTTGTCAACATGCTCGCAATTCAATGCACGTGCAAGAATGAATGCGAGTGTTGTCTTACCGGAACCATGCAATCCTGCAAGGATTATCGCCGGTGGCAGTTTGCCGGTTTCATGGAATTGTTTCACATATGAGCGCAATGCCTCCACGACGTTTTTCTGCCCGTACACGTCATCGAAAGTCATCGGTCTGTATTTCTGATAGAAATCCAGCTCATTAATGTTGTTCTCATCGTTATCAATGTAATCAATGCTGGGTGTTCGTAATTCAACCATGTTCACAATGTTATCATCATATGCCGGTAACAAGGAAAAGGAATGAACCGAAAAATACAGGTTCATTCCTTTTCCTTGTTTTGTTGTTTAATGCTGGCATTTTTCCTGTCAGTATTCAGGATCATCAGCGTGAATCAGATTACCGTCCCAGCCATAATCATACTCCATCATTTGTTTAAGGTTCTCAAAAGCGAGTTCTTTTGTTTCCTTGTATTCAAGTTTACCCATTCCGAGTTCCTCACGGCATCTTGTATCAGAAACAGGCCGTTCCTTACCATTGATGACACGGTTCGGACCGTATAATTTTGAAATCAGCATACGTTGTTTCACTGGTAATGCCGCTATTGATAATGCAAGATCACGCATGAGTTCATCATTCTGTATGAGTTCATGGATGCTGGCATTGTTTTCATTATCAGTGGGATCATTCGTTGTCGTCTGGCAGACATCCATGAGTGTCGCGCTGTCATGTCCATCTGAAATTTTCAAATCCAATGATGTGTGTTTCTTATCCGCGTTTTTCAATTTCAGATAATCCGTGCGTTTCATATTGAAATCAGTCAGGATTTCATCCAGATTTTCACCTTCGTTCAATCGTTTTTCAATTTCAACGAATCGTTTTATTTCCGCAGCTGGAATGTTGACGATGCGTCCAAGCCCACGTGAATCACGGTGGACGTCACGGAATACATACCATGTGAGATATGAACTGAATTTATATCCTTTCCGGTAATCGTATTTATCCATTGCTATCGCCATTCCCTTGCGGCCGTTCGCGGCTATTTCATCCTCCGGCAGATGATCCTGCATGAGTTTATAATAATTGTTAGCCTGTTTTAATACAAGCCTGTCATATGAAATTGCGAATATTGTTTTTGCAAGTTCTGCGTTTTTGATTTGCGTTTTAGTGCGTTCCTGATAATCGGATTTTTCCTTATAATCCTGACTGTTGACTTCAATTGGATAATCCCATGGATGTGATTCATAAATCATTTTTCCAATGAATAAATCATCATCCAATGTTGTGAATTCTCCATTTTTCACCTTATGAAGAATTTCATATAATTTTCTACTATCGTCATTAATATATTGGCGCATACGCCCTCCTTTGCCTTTTCCGGATGCTGACATTTCCGTAATTTCAATGCCATTGTCCTTCGCTATTCCATCATACGATGAGCGTGCGCCAGTGTTATTTGATTGTATTCCATTCGTTATTTTATTTTGATAACTCATGATGACAATGATAGCATCGGAATCACGCCTGTCGGAACCCTTAACAGATTTTCAAGTGGTGTACGCCATGCTTTTAATCGCAATATGCATTGACCCTGATGGATCTCGCGGCTTGTGTTTGTTTCTATTGATCATTATTAAATTATGCAATCATGATAATATCAGTTGAAAATAAAAATGGATTGCAATGTTTCCAATGATTACATTGCAATCCTATCAGAACATGTGTTTTTCTTCACGGTATTTTCACAATTTCATTGCTGCAAGAATGCGTTCATTAATGTCATCCGGTGCCATGTTCATCGGATCGGCATGCAGGACGAATTCATCATCAACATGCTTAACCTCATCAACGTCCACACGGGAATCACCTGATGACAATACAGTCGCCATGCTATCGTCAATTTTAGGTTTACCGACAACGCTTCCATCACCTGCTATACCGTTTGACTGCATCCAGAAATTAGTGTCGCGTGCAATCATGCCGTCATCATTGACACGGATGTTAGCATTGGAAACAACACGGAATGACAATCCAGCATCAATGAATTTCGCAGCGGTTTCCTTGACTTCCACACTTGCTTTCAAACCGGCCATGAGGCTTGTTTCCATGGCTTCACCGAGAATACGGGAATATTTTTCATTATCGCCATCAAACCACATGTCAATGATGTTTCCGTCCGCGCCGGGATCAGGCAATGAATCAGCGTTAAAACCTTTCTCCAGCACAAGCCAGTTCTTGAATGCGCTCATGTAATCACCAGCGGTTCCATCAGTTTCCCCTGTCGTACCGTTAATGCGTTCAGTGAGATAATAAGTCAGTTTACGCTGTATTTCCTTGGCGTCATCCGCGAATGAAAAATGATTGCATTCACCCTTGCCTGCGTTTTCAGGGCGTGCATGGCATACAGATGACGCCAGCGTCCCATCCTGACGCACGTAAATACCGAATCTGCTGAATTGTTCCTTGTCATTAGATGCCATTGTGCTGTTCTTCCATCCTTTTATGGTTTGAAATCATATGATATCAGAATAATATCTATCAATGGCGATTTTTCAGAAAATAAAATAATGGAATCCATGTGTCAGCGACGCATCGCATCAAAATGAATTCCATTTGAACCTGGTTCATACGCACAGTGCGATAAATCATTGATTTCACATGCCAATGTCATCATGTGGAATCAATGCATACAGTCTAATGATGCGTTCCGCGCATGATTCACTGACGCATAAATGCAATTCATCCCTGAATGCATACTTATTGATTCCAATGATTTCATCATGAGAGATGTTGAATGCTTGAATGAGAACATTGAACGCATCCTTAACATAAGCATCATACGAACGGACATGAATGGAATCCAATAGCTCGCCATGCTCATTGAACAGCTCATCGGATAACGGAACGGCGATAGTGGCGGGTTTTGTGAAACCACTGGATTTGAATGATGCAACCACATCGGAACCATTGATTTCAAATGATTCGCATTCCGCGCCGATTGAATTGGACAAATCACGTTTCATTGTTTTCAGAATGCTTTTCACTGGTACGCTCACATCATCAGCATACTTGCGGATTGGCATTCCGATTGTTTTCCCGTCCGCGTATTCAACCGGTTTGCCATGATGAATGAGTTCAATGCGTTCAATGTTCTCATTGAAACTGAAATAATAATCAATCATGCTGCTCTCCCATTAAACCGTAATTATAATAAGTTTATCATTCATTATGATTCATGTCAAATTTCAACGCATGAATATTCAATAGTTGATGGCATCATGCATGCAATGTTCTCATAGCCGTCAATCATGGTTATTCGCCTGCTTAACGTGGAACCCGGTTCATCGAAGCTTTCAACGGTCGTTGTGATGCCATACCGACTGGTTGAATGAATTCATGTCCTTTCATATTCTGATTTCTCAACACGATGGCACTGGATGCAAATGTTAGTCAAAAATATTGTCATTCTTTCTTACAGAATGTGTATTCCGCGTATTTATCAGCGAAACCAATGACGGAACCTGTGTCCACATCGGTTATCATTCCGCTATCAGGATTCACAATGCCTCCTGTCGCCGGATCAATGAGCCTGCCATCGGGTTCAGTGATGAGACCAGTGTCCGCATTAACCTTATCATAGTTGATAGTGTTGTCATTTGATGCGGTATTAGAATCGCTTTCTGGCGGGTTTTCCTGCGCATTCTGATTCCCAGTGCCAGTTCCACTTGAAACCGCGTCAGAACCGCCTTTATTCGTGTTCTGAGGCATAATGCTTCTATCTGCCTGCAATGCATTCCATATATCCTGAGCGGAATCGCTCCATTGGACACGGTTCGCGTCATACACGTATGGTTCCGTGGGAACAGTCATGGTTTCAATGCTATTCATGCTGATGCCACGTAATGAATACGCGAAACCAGCGAGAGTCCCTATGTTCGCAAGTCCTGCGCTCATGGACACATTATCCAACGCCGCGTTCGCCAGATTATACAGTTTAGCGGGATTTGACAAGGTTGATGATGATTTCAGCTTGTCAAACAACGCTTTCAATAAATGCTGCTGCCGTGTCGTTCTGGTGATATCGCTTCCGTCAGTGTTCAAACCGTGTCTGACACGAGCGTATTGAGTCGCGGTAACACCATTCAGATGACGCATGCCGCGTTTCAAATCCAAACCAGTGTAATCATCCTGCAAATCCTGCGGAATGCACACATCAACCCCGCCGAGCGCGTCAATCATATCACTCATGCCAGCGAAATCAACAAGCACGAACTGCTGAATGTCCAAACCAGTGAGTGAATTCACCGTGTTCACAAGGCAGCTTGCCGCGACACCGGCATCATCACTGGTATTGTAAGCATTAGGGAACACTGAATTCAACATGACTGCATTCCGTGATGGTATTATCTTCGATCCGGTGTTGCAGGATGGCGCGTTGATAATGGAATCACGAGGCAATGAAACCATGCTCACACGGCTCCTATCCGCGCTTACATGCATGATTATCGTTGTGTCCGATTGATGATTATCCCTGTCCGCCCCATCGGAACCACCTATTTCCGCGTTCTTCTCATCGCCGCCGCGAGTATCCTGACCGATGATGAGAACGTCCAATGGTTTTCCTGCATTCACATCAACCGGTGATTGTTCCCTGTTATTATCATTGGTTTTCTTATTTCTTGCGGTCTGCGGGACATATTCGATTTTATTCGCATCCATTTTCGCCTGCATGTTATGCATGATGATAGCCGCCGATGATGATAATAACGCGAGAACCGCCAGCACGGTGATGATGATTATTGAAATCACCCTGCCAGCGGTTATCTTATGTTTAACTGCATGTTTTCTTTTGCTCATGATCACAATGATACCATCGTATCATCCGCATGCACCGGATATTTCCCTGTTTTCATGAATTCATTGAAATCATCCTCACAGGCATCATCACAACCTATATGGACATGATAACCGGCCTGGCCCCCGATTTTCCTGATGCAATTTATGCCACGTTGGAAATTATCATCACCGGCGAACCGGCTCATGTCATCAATGAGGACAATGACATCCATGATGTCAGGTTCGGTTTTATGAATGTCATCGGAATGCGCCGCTTCCAACGCAGCGAACCTTGCCATCATTGAACCCATGAGACGAATGATGAGTTTATCAGCTGATTCAATGGTTACAGCGGTTTCATGCGAACCATTCAATGATTCTGTTATTGCACCATTACGCAAATCAATTCCGAAAATCAGATTCCGTTTCATGTCAATGCCGTTAATTATTTCATTGAAAGCAGCATCGCGCTTATCGGTGGAACCGATTATAACATCATCAGCCATCCGGTCACCGGCTTTCACCGAACAGACGTTCGAACATGTCATCATTGTCATCAGTGTGATCCTTAAAACCATCATTATCATCGGATGCGGCTGTTTTCGTTTCAGCCTTATCCAATTTCACATTAATGCTCATGACATTGGAACCACGAACGACAGTGAGCTTCGCCGTGTCGCCAACGCTTGCCGCGCGTACATAACCGAGCAATGCCTCAACACTGTCAACACTGTTGTCATTGTAGGCAACAATGACATCACCTCGTTTCAAACCGGATTTATCAGCAGCGCCACCGGATGACACGCTTTCCACTGACGCCCCGCCACGCATGATGCCATCAGCGGTAACCTGACCGGTTTTAACAGTGACACCGAGCTGCGCATGCTGGAACGAACCGGTTGACACGATGCTGCCCGATACCTTCTTAACAAGATTTGACGGAATCGCGAAACCGATGCCGATTGAACCAGCAGATTGTGAACTACTGGATAAGGAAGCGATTGATGATGTGATTCCAATGACTTCACCGGATGCGTTGAACAACGGGCCGCCCGAATTACCCTGATTCACAGCGGCATCCACCTGAATAGCGTTCGTAACAACATTATTATTCGCATCGCCACTGGAATCAGAAGCAACGCTTACAGGACGGTTCAACGCGGAAATGATTCCAGTGCTTGCACTGTTCGCATAACCAAGCGGATTACCAATAGCCATTGTCGGTTCGCCAACAGCGAGTTTATCCGAATCACCGAATGAAACGGCAGTTAAACTATCCGGGACCTTATTCAATTGAATGACGGCGATATCGGTTGTAGCATCAGCCCCTTTCAATGATGCCTCGTAAATCTGACCATTTGAAAGCGTCACATAAATCGTCTTAGCGGATTCAACAACATGATTATTCGTGATGATATAACCATTCTTAGCGTCAATTATCGCACCTGAACCCGCAGCCACATCACCTTGTAATTGCGTTTGAATGGAAACCACGCTTGATGAAACTTTTTTGGATACGGATTCCCAGTCAGCGGTGTCAGATGTAACCAACGGTTTGGAATCTCCGCCACTATTCTTATTGGAATCAATGCTTGAAATGTTCGCATCTGACGGAATGCTCACAGCGCCGGATGCCACCGCACCAGCGCCAAGAGCAAGAGTGATGAGTCCGGTGATGACACTGGATGCAATCACTGTTTTCATAGTTATTGGCTTCTGATCAACCGGTTTCTGAGGTTCATTCCATGCAGGTTGGAATGATTGCGGTTGAACCGGAGGGAACGGAACAGGCGGAACATTATTGCCGTCATTGTTCGCATTTCCGCCAGCGCCGGGAGCGTCATTGTTAACCGTATTCATTGGAATGGTGTTCCGCGGCGGGGCGTAAGCGCCGAATTCCGGCTGGACAGGAGATGAACCAGCCGGAGATTCAGTGCTATTCAGAATGCTTCCATTGGACGCATCAGGATTCCGAATCGGTTCCGTTCCCTGCTTATTAACAGCCGGAGGAACCGGTTCCTGAGCCACTGGCTTGTCAGCTGTTGTTTCAGGAACCGGCTGGTTGTCATTTGATGGATTGGTTTCAATGTTCGCATTGTCATCAATGTGAACATTGTTTTCATTCTGGTCAATTTTATCGTTATCTGTCATAATGGTTAATTATTGTCCTTAATATGTTTTCCTGTCAACACTATGATATCACATGAAAACAGCCTTATTCTGAAAGTATCCTGAAAACATGCTATCAAATCGTGATGAGTTTTGAATTGATAAAATTCTTAATGTGCTCAATGCATGCATTCCTGTTATCATTCCAATCATTATCCCATATTGTCATGAGTTCAATGCCTGCCTGCATGCAATAATCGAGTTTCGCATCATGATAATCCTGCGCGGAAGCATACCTGCCTTTTGATTGGATGAGTTCATCGGAATGATAATATTCGCCATTGTATTCAATGGCAATCATCAATGAAGGAAGGAACAAATCCAATTCCATTCTGGAACCCACGGTTCCTTTTGATGCTTCCTTAATTGAAACGCTCTGATTCATCATGATTTCATGCTTCAACATTGGAAACATGCTGCATACAGTTGAAATCATATCCCTTTCACCAGTACTCTGGCGTTGGCCAAGCATGCACATGGGACAATGCGCCTGATGTTTCCTTGTTCTTCCAGTTCTTAAACCTATCGAGGTTTTCCATGGCGAATGCAATGGATTACCGCACCAGAACCATACTTTCACAGTCGAGTGAGCGGTATACATGTCAGGTGTTCCCAGATGCTCATAATCATTGAACGGCTGATACCATTGTCTTGCAATCCACGGATATAAGGTTTCAAAATCATTCACACCTTTAACCGGAATTTTACCAGCGCATTGAGGACAACCTCTTCCCATTGTCGTTCTGCTTGCAATAGTCGCCTTCCATGGGGAATGCAACGGATTACCACAATGGAACCATGCTTTCACTGATGAGTGAGCGGTATACATGTCAGGTGTTCCCAGATGCTCATAATCATTGAACGGCTGATACCATTGTCTTGCAATCCACGGATATATGGTTTCAAAATCATTCACACCTTTAACGGGAACGCGCCCTGAACATTGCGGGCAACCATGACCATTCGCTCTGTCTTGAATACGCGACATGTATGGTTCATGCAATATGTTCCCACAATGGAACCATGCCATCACAGATGATTTCGCTGAATATGAATCAGGCCTCAACAATCCCATGGCGTCATTCAGGCCATCGCACCATTCAGATGCTTCCAATGGATGTTTTGACGCAAATGAACCATTTCTATTTATGCCATATTCCTGCATTCCTCGTCCCATTTTCTTCTTACCGCATTCAGGACAACCATGACCTGCCATTATACGAGATATAGGTGCAATCCATTCATGTCCGCATTGATGGCATTTCCAATGTTTCTTTACACTGGAGCTTTTCATGTAATTATCAGGATTATCATCATTGTGTTCATAGTCCCAATCCAATGCGCCTTCCGGACAACATGTTTTGAAATCATTAACGCCTTTTATAACTGCTTTACCATGACATTGATTACATCCTGTTTTCATGTATGATTTAATGCATACATATTTATATGAATGCAATGGATTTCCGCACCAGAACCATGCGAATGTATGAGAACCATAAGTATAATCATCCGGTGAACCGAGTCCCATGAGATTATTCAATGAATAATGCCAATGCCCGGCTAACACAGGATGAGTTATTGAAATAGGTTTTGTTGTACGCAAAATTTCTCCATGTTCACAACAGTATTATAATCAATGATATCACGATAATTATTATGAACAATGGCATGAATACAAAATTCTCAACGACGCCGCCAGCCTGTATTTTCAGGAACCTGATGTCATACCAGAACTTACCATGTATTTTCAACGGGAACAATAAAGGCGTCCCGCTGACTGTCATACAGTCCCCGGCGATATGAATAATATATCCTATGCCCGTCGCTATTCCGACTATTGTATATGAAATCCCTGTTGGCATTGATTCCAATAGGAACCATGCTATTCCGAATGACATGGCAAGCGACACTATCGTATCCACAGTCTTCTTAGATTTCCAGATGGCACCGATGATAGTTGACAGAGCCATGTCCGTCGCCGCGAAAGCAAGAACCAATGCCATAGTGCGTCCATTGCATTCAATTGTACCCAATTTGAATGAAATCACCGGTGAACACAGGAACGTGAACAATGCGCCGATGAGTACAGCGGACACGGCAGTATGATAGAATGAACGATGCGGATTATCCAGATTCTTATCATATTTGGTATGAACAGCAGTTTTGATGATGGGTGCAGTCGCACGCATGAACGCAGATAACATCGAACCGATTATGCCCAGCTGGCTCTCTGCGCTGCTTTGCGAGTTATCGAGATCTGGCAATAGAGCGCCACCCGCCGCGACAAGGCAAATAAGAATCAGCACTATCATGCTGTCATTCGTGTTCGGCACGAGTTTATCATATAATGATGGAATGAACGCGAACACCGCGAGAATCACCGCTACAGCGCTTAATGCATGAGTCCGTCCCATGAAAGCATCATCGCTCATGCTTTCATGGCGGAAATAATCCAAATAAGATGAGGTTTCTGTTATCATGCATCATGAATATCCATCACATGTTGAATGGAATCAATGACAACACGTTTCATACTATTCCTGTCATTCATCCAATCGTCCTCACATATGAACATGAGTACAATGCCAGCATGTTTGCATTCCGCTGCTTTCTTATCATGGTATTCATCAGCGGTTTTATACCTGCCATCCGAACGATTGTATATCATTTCATCGGTGAACTGAGATTATCGCGTCCATTGAGTTCATGATTCCATTACACTGCGATTTCCGGTGCCTTGCGTGAGATGCTGTCCTCCGGCAGTTTGTATCTGGTTTCCTTCCCATGATATCAATGAGATGCCAGAATGTTAATATAAAAAATAAGCCAGAATCATATGCTTCCTGATTCTGGCTTATTGATTGTTGTTTTCATGCTATCATGCTGGCATTACTATTTTATGGCTAGGCGGCAGTGGCGCGTTCAAACGGGATGCGCGTTTGCTGACATCCAATTGGACGGGTTTCGTTGAACGCCCTGAAATCACATTGCCATTCAACATCGCATCCATGATGCTGTCGCCACGAGCTAATGTATGCAGGATGATTCCGGCTCCTGCGCGTTTCTGTTTCGGAATGTCCGATACGGCAGTGCGTTTCATGCTGGCTTTCGACACGGTGAGAACAACATCCTCTTTCGGTTTCACTGACAGCATGGCATCAATGATTTCATCGCCTTTCGCAAGTTTCATCCCGGCGACACCTGTCGCGGCGAAACCAGTCGGCCTGATTTCATTGTAATCAAACCTTATTGCCTTGCCGGTTCTGGTGATGAGAATGAGTTCAGGCGTGTCCATTTTCCTGAATTCAGGAACGGGTATCGCCTGCACTATTCTTGCGTTTCCTTTCAAACCATGATAATCATGTTCAGTCCATTTATCGTTGAATTCAGCGGTTGTTATTTTAACTTGACCGTCAGATGACACTGTAACCATTGGCGTTCCCATTGCGGTGAAACCGACTGCTTTCACGCCATCCGGCATGCTTGCGGTGCTTTCAATGCTTACAGGGGCGTCCTCATTGAAATATGACGCGGGAACGGCGTAACCTTTACCGTCAGAACCAATGATGAGGATTTTACCTTGCGTGCTTGCCTTCATTGTGTAACGCATAGGACGGTTATAGGATTCCTTCGTGCGGATGACTTTACCATCAGGTTTGACGGATAGTATGCATGGTATATCCTTATCCGCATCCCTGATTGCCTTGCGTGCATCGCGATCCATTTGCGCGAGTTCCTCATCGGTTTTATCCAATATTTCCATTCGGCGTTCAGTTCCGATGATTTTCATGGTTTCCACAAGCAGCCTGTCAACTTCCGCATCCAATGCGTGTCTATCAGTGATGATTGCAGTCAAATCCTTGTTCGCGTTTTCCAGTTCCTTCTGTTCGTTCTGCAATGCGAGTTTATTCTGTTTCGTCAAACGACGTAATGGCATTGACAGTATGTATTCAGCCTGTTCATCGCTGATTTTGAATCCTTTGACGAGTTTGTCATGCGCTATTTTATCATCGGTTGATGAACGTATGATTCTTATTGCCTTGTCAATATCAAGTATGACTATGAGCAAGCCTTTAATTTGTTCAATTCGCTTGTCGTTCGCTTGTTTCTTAGATTTGCTTACATTGAGGACACATGAACGCCTGAAATCAAGGAATTGAGTGAACAGTTCCTTGATGTTGGCTTGTTTCGGGCGTCCTTGATAGATGACGGTATTGTTCACTGGGAATTTTGATTCCAAATCAGTGTATTTATATAATGCCGTTGCGATTGCACGGGCATTATATCCTTGTTTTACTTCAACTTCGAAACGGACTCCTACGGTATCGAAATCTGTTTGATCAACTACACGTTCAATGCCTTCCAATGCTTTACGGGCTGGTGCGTAAGTCTCATATTTCTTCTTTTTGGTTTTCGCATCCTTGCCTTTCGCATCCTTCCAGTTTTCAGATTCGAAAATTTCCAATATTTTATCCTGTACGCCTGATTTGTTCTTAGTGCTGATGCATACCATTGGCGGGAATTCAGTGAACACGATTGTTGAACGTCCCCCTGCTTCCGGTTCTATTTCATAACGGGCGCGGATAGTCATGGAACCTGAACCGGTTTCATAATAATCCCTGATTCCACTTGTTCCCATGACGACACCACCGGTTTCAAAATCCGGGCCAGGCATTATGCGCATTATGCTGTCAATGCTGGGATTCGGGTGTTTCAACATGTATCGTGCGACTTTCATCGCCTCGGTCGGATTATGCTGAGGCATGAGCGTCGCGAAACCGGTTGCGATGCCTTGCGCGCCGTTAACGATGCTTACAGGGAATCTCACTGGAATCAATGGAGGCTCCGGCAGCTCGCCGTCATAGTTCGTTCCCATTTCAACGCCATTCCATTTCAATTCCTCCAATGAATCCATTGCGGCTTTCGTCAGACGCCCTGAAATATAACGCGGGGCTGCGGCTTTATCACCTGGGATTTTAGCGAATGAACCATGCGGATCAATGAACGTGGTTCTCAATGAGTATGGTTGTCCCATGCGGACAATTGACTGCACGATTGACTGATCGCCATGCGGATGGTATTTCATGACCTCACCTTGTAATGATGCGACTTTCGCATAAGCGGATGATGGCGTGTGATGATTCACATATAACGCCCATAGGATACGCCGTTGAACCGGAATCAAACCATCCTCCCCAGGCAATGCCCTGTCCAGAATTGTTGACGCGGCATATGGCAGGTATGTTTCAGGCACGAAATCCTTGATTTCAGTGCTGATGACATTCTTGGCTATTCCGGCATCGAAATTAAGCGAACCTTTAATCGGACGCCCGCCTGTTACTTTCCGTCTTGCCATGTTATCAGAATAATCCTTTCAATTCAAATTAAACATTCTGATTATAATGATATCAACCAACGCATGTAATCGGGTTGCTGGAACAAGAATAATCCCATGAACACAATGCATTCATGGGATTATTGGTTTTAAATTGTCAATCATGAATTCATGGCTTCATTGATTCTGCGCGTATTCCAATATTTTATCCTTGACGGTTCCTGCACTTTCCTTTAACGTGTTGAAACCATTGGCAACAGTATCCTTGATTTTATTCTGCATATCAGGATCCCGCAATGCCTGTCCTGCGTCATCCAATAGTTCCTGACCGGTTGAACCAGAACCATTATCATTGGATTCATTGCTGCCATTCGCATTACCGTCATCATGCGTGGCTCCAGTGTTAGCATTGGATTCATCCTGCGCGTGTTTCAAATGAATGAGAACTGATTCGGTTCCTTGTTCATGTTCAATTGAAGTGATAATCCAGTTTGATGGCATGATGGCATATTTGCCATCATCGGTTACAGTGTTAACATTCAGGTTAGAACCGCGTTTCAAACCGGCATGTTCAAGGATTTGATAAGCGTTGCTTAAGCGTTCGCCAATCAATGAATCCCAATCGAATGAATCTGCGTCGGTTTTATGGTTATCAGGTTCGCTTGTCGCAACCGGTGCGTCCAATGTCTGTTCAGAGGGGCTTGTCGTGAACAGGTTCATTGTAATTGGAATCACAATAAGCATGACAAGCACGGCGAATACAATCCAGAACGCCGGGCGTTTCAGAATCGGCTTGCTGTTAAGATCGCCTCCATTGAACGCATAACTGGTTTTCGGCTTGCATGGCGTAATGGCATCACTGTAAGCAATTGTGGCTGGTTGCTCAGGGTTAATGTTACTGGAACCGGACACGACACGAGGGAATTGCGCGGTGTCATCGGACGGTTCGTCAAAAGTGAGAACCTGTGTATCCTGTGTGTTCAATGTATCCATTTTCATTCCGCCTTTTTATCAATAATTTCTTTCATTGATGTTGCATTGATTATAACATCATTTTTCATTATTTTCAATATTCGGCGTGTCATGAATGATTTCATTGGATGCATCAACCGGCGTTGCGTTTATGATTGACTGCATTTTCAGTTTCGTATCCATGACGGCATCCGCGTTCGCGTCCTTAACCGTGTCATGGAATTGGCGGATGAGCGCCGATGCGGCTTTTTCGGTTTTATCCAATAATTCATCGGCATCAGGATAATTCTTCTTGTTTTTGCGGACTTTCGCATATAATGCCAATCCACTAATCATTGATGTCATTCTACTTTCATATTCCATTTGGATAAGTTCAGGGTTCTTACCTGTATCCTGCAATGCTGTCATCATCAAATCATATTCCGATGCAACCGCGCGAGCCAATGGTTCGGTTTTCGCAAGTTTCACCAGTTTCTCAGGAGCATGCGATTCCTTAGCCTTCCATGAGAGAACCGCATTATTAGCGCTTGTTTCAGCGGTACCATTGTTTTCAATGCCATTTTTGACATCATCGACTATTTTGATTGTGGCATATGCCATTGCAGCTGCGAGAATCAGGAAAATGATGACAATGAACATGTTGAACATGAACATGAACATGAACCTGAGCAGCATCGGAAGCATCAGAATGAGCAATCCGATGATGAGGACAGTGAGTATTTTTTCTCCTTTATCATAAGCGCCATCATATATTTTCTGTTGTTTGTCATTGAAATCAGCCATGTTGGAATCCTTCGTTGAATAAACCTGTTTTATATGTCAATTATATCATATAAACAGTCGTTTGTCTACTATTGTTAATCTATCATGCGCATGTTTTCAAATCACCACCAGTCATCATTATCATTATCCTGTACACGGCTCAGGACATCGCTTATCGCCCATTCCACCGGCATTCCGCTGAATTCGTCAGAGTTCAGCAAATCAATGCAGTCATTGATGACATCATCCGATAACAGATGACCGAAATATGTTTTTGATGGATCCTTGCCGCGCATTTCACCATTCCGGAACGAATCGCGAATCATTGAATCCAATGCGTTCAATATTTGAACGCCATCAGCTATCACCTGATACTGGTACAGGTTCGCGAGGGATTCAGCGGAAACATAGCGCCATAGCATTTGATCCGATGGCGACCATAATTGCCTATCCATGAAATCAATCGCCCATTCGGCTTCCTCATTTGAGAGTTCAGGATGATCCGTTATCAAATCATTCACCATTGTCTGCAGGCTTTTTTCAACATCATAAACAAGAGCGCCGACATCCAATTCGGTTACGTCAATGCCGAAAATACGGGCTTTCCTAAGAACTGTATTCGACTGTTGTTCCGTCGCTTCTAATCGTTTCGCATAACGATTATACACGCTCGGGTTACTTGCATATGCTTTCAGTTTGCGTTCAATGATTCCATCAACAAGACCACTGAACACGGCATGTGTTTTCGCGCGGTATTCCGCTTGCAGATAACTTTTATTGAATGCATCCCCATTATAGCGAGCTGAGAAAAGGAACGTCAGATCGTCCATTGTGGGCCACATCGCCTGACCTGACGCATATGACGCTCTCATGAGGGATGATTCATCCAAAGCGGTGTTTGCCGTGTCATTATACAAATCATCGGTTTCATCCTCCTCTGTCTGGATGTTGAAATCATCCGTTTCGAATCTTCCGCTTCTGCAACGGTGTAATCCCATTCAATGCCTTTCCATACTCACATGATGCCATTATGTGAGCATTTCAGAATATGATGTTCAATATTATCGCGGCTATCGCGATTATCAAACCACCGGTGAGAACGCCGCGAATGAATGCGTCGCTCCGTTCGGTTTCCTTCAAATCCCATTTATCAGTATCCGGTAACAGTTTGAATGCCTTGAACGCATGCCTGTCGCCGTTACCGAGAATGCGTGTTATGAAATCATCATTGAATACAGGTTCGCGTTCAGGAACATGCACTGGCGCTATGATCGGATTATCATGTTTATCAGGAATGGTTTCAACCGCGTTCTTATCCTCATGTTTGACATCATCATGCACACCGAGCCGTTCCTTTGTTGTTTTCCTGATATCCGCGATTTCATCCGCCATTGAATCCAAACCCGCATTCACGAATGATGTGATTGAATCAGCGACTTCCTTCTCATCACGAGGCTTTTCATCATTGGATTCATTATCATGTTCATCTGATGGCTGTTCTTCTTCCGGTGCGCCATCATTATGCTTTGATGATTCAACTGGTTTTTCATCAGCGATTGCATCAGCTGTTTCATGCTCATTCCTATCAGCTTCCTCTGAACGCTCTGATTCCGCTGCCACTGGTTCTGATGATTCCTGCTTTATAATATAATC
>Ga0326512_10000194_pt1 | contig 52321 bp, 43 predicted proteins | sample 1_2617_0518_D_FD_203652 | JGI IMG/M metagenome (GOLD analysis project Ga0326512, IMG submission 203652) | Bovine rumen microbial communities from UC Davis, California, United States - 1_2617_0518 | ecosystem: Host-associated > Mammals > Digestive system > Stomach > Rumen | place: USA...
TGCGAGTGTAGTTCAATGGTAGAACTTCAGCCTTCCAAGCTGACCACGTGGGTTCGATTCCCATCACTCGCTCCAGGGTCATTAGCTCAGCTGGATAGAGCAACAGCCTTCTAAGCTGTGGGCCGGAGGTTCGAGTCCCCCATGGCTCACCATCAAAAAGCGCTTCGAGTAATCGGAGCGCTTTTGGTTTTTCTGTACTTAAAATTTTGTCTAAACGGATGATAATCCGCAATTCTATTTGATATAATCTGGTTACATATGATTTTTAAGGGGGTAGATTATATGAATTGTGTTAAATGCGGCAACCCATTAGTTGAGGGCAATAAGTTCTGCATGATTTGCGGAACACCTGCAGGAGCTCCCGTTCAGACTCCTGCGCCGGCAACAGTCCCCGGTACGGCTCCGGCCCCCGGTCCTTCGCAGGATCAGGTTCCGCTCGCACCGGTTGAGATCAATCCGCAGACCGTAGCACAGGCACAGGCTCAGGCACAGGTTCCGCCTCCGCCTAAAGCACCGGTAATTCCTTATGCTCCGCCGATGGTCGATGCAGCGAATAATATAATCATTCCCGTTGGCCGTAAATTCAGAGTTTATTGTCCTGACTGCAGACATCTTTCTGATGATATTAAGAGAGATGCGACTGCAGGTTTCCCGTGTCCTGTCTGCAAAAAGGCATATGCCTATGGCGGTCAGGTTCTGATCTACCGAATGGGAAACGGAATGCCCAGTTGTGCTATGCTTCATGTTGAGATCACGATCGACGGTCTTGTTTATGGTGAGATTAATAACAGGGAGTCAGTTAGGATCATGCTCAGCAACGGAACACATGTTATCGGTATGACCAGCAAACCGGCCTGGCCTTACCGTCCTAACCACAGCAATCAGTTCCAGATAGTTATAGGTCCGCAGAGCAATAATCTGGCTTTCAAACTCAGTATCGTATACAGATACAGCGCTTCGGCCGGTTTGGAACTTGTACAGTGCGCACCGGAGGAAGTTCCTGAGATTTGATCAAAGACATTTTAGTTTATGTGACAAGGTTGTCCGTTTTTGGGACAACCTTGTTTTTTGCCGCCTTTAGGCTTGAAGGATATTGAAAGCTTTGTGTTATAATCGAAAAGTCAAACACATATATATTATTTATTTATAAGGAGTCAGGTGGAATATGCCGGGTAAGAAAGATTACGGCAATGAGAGCATCTCAATGCTCAAAGGTGCGGACAGAGTAAGACTCCGTCCGGCTGTTATTTTCGGTTCTGATAATCTTGAAGGATGTATTCATTCGTTCTTTGAGATCCTTTCGAATTCTATCGACGAGGCCAGGGAAGGTCACGGCGATAAGATCATCATTACGAGATTTGCCGACGGTACGATCGAAGTCGAGGACTTCGGACGTGGTATCCCTATGGATTACAATGCCAAGGAAGGCAGATACAACTGGGAGCTTGTTTACTGCGAGCTTTATGCAGGCGGCAAGTACAATAACAATTCATCCGGTGACTATGAGTTTTCGCTGGGCCTCAACGGTCTCGGTGCATGCGCAACACAGTATGCATCTGAGTTTTTCGAAGTAACCGTATATAGAGATCATACAAAATACAGCATGTCCTTTAAGAAGGGTGAGCCTGTTACGGAACTTATGCAGGAGCCTTACAGATTCAAGAGGACAGGTACGGTTCAGCGCTGGAAGCCTGATACTGAAGTATTTACTGAGATACTTATCCCTCTTGATACTTTTAAGGAGATCATCAAGCGTCAGTCAGTTATCAACAGCGGTATTGAGTTTATCCTTAAGGATGCCGAGTCAGGCGAGGAATTCTCATATATCTATCCTGAAGGAATCAAGGGATATGTTGATGAACTGAATGACATGAAGGGCTTTACCGAGACTTACACTTTCTCGGGAGAAGGCAGGGGCAGAGATAAGGAAGACCGTGACGAATATAAGGTCAGGGCAGAGGTTGCATTCTGCTTCAATAACGAAGTGAATGTTCTCGAGTATTTCCATAACTCCAGTTTCCTTGAACACGGCGGTTCACCTGATAAGGCCGTAAGGAATGCATTTGTAGCCGAGATCGATAAGCAGATCAAGCTCAAGGACAAGTATAAGGCCAACGAATCCAAGATCACATTCCAGGATATTGCAGATTCACTGATCCTTGTAACCAATACATTCTCTACACAGACTTCATATGAGAACCAGACAAAGAAGGCCATTAACAACAAGTTTATCCAGGACTTCATGACTCAGCTTATCAGAGATAATCTTGAGATCTGGTTCATCGAGAATAAAGATTTTGCTGCCAAGACGATTGAGCAGATCCTTATTAACAAGCGTGCCCGTGAGAATGCCGAGAAGGCTAAGGTCAACATCAAGAAGACCCTTATGGGTAAGGTCGATATCAACAACAGGATCAAGAAGTTTGTTGACTGCAGGACCAAGGATGTTGCAAAGCGTGAGCTTTATATCGTTGAGGGTGATTCCGCTTTGGGTTCAGTTAAGCTCGGAAGAGATGCGGAGTTCCAGGCTGTAATGCCTGTCAGAGGTAAGATCTTAAACTGCCTTAAGGCTGATTATGCAACTATCTTTAAGAGTGAGATCATAACCGACCTTCTTAAGGTTTTGGGATGCGGTGTTGAGATCAAGAATAAGCACACAAAGGATATGAGTGCCTTTAATCTTGATGACCTGAGATGGAACAAGATCATAATCTGTACCGATGCCGATGTCGACGGATTCCAGATCAGGACTCTGATCCTTGCAATGCTCTACAGACTTACGCCTACTCTGATCGAGAAGGGCTATGTCTATGTAGCTGAATCCCCGCTGTTCGAGATCACATACAGACCTAAGGGTAAGAACGCACAGGAAGAGACATATTTTGCATTCAATGAGAAGGAAAAGGCGGAGATCCTCGCCAAAGTCGATCCCAAGCTCTGCACGATACAGCGATCAAAAGGTCTGGGTGAGAACGAGCCTGAGATGATGTGGCAGACGACCATGAATCCCAAGAGCAGAAGACTCATCAAGGCTTGTCCTGAAGACGCACAGAGAACTGCGGAAGTCTTTGATCTGCTCTTAGGCGACAACCTTGCTGGAAGAAAACTCCATATCGAGATGGACGGCAAGAAGTATCTCGATATGCTTGATTTAGGGTGATGTAAATGGCACGTAAGAAGAAAGACGATATCAATTCAAATTCACTTAAGAGCAGGCTTACAGACAGTAACGCCAAGGATATGCCGGCTGTTGACCAGCCTATTACCGATATGCTCGAGATCAACTATATGCCGTATGCGATGAGTGTCATAGTATCACGTGCGATACCAGAGATAGACGGCTTTAAGCCTTCCCACAGAAAGCTCCTTTACACGATGTATAAGATGGGCCTTCTCGGCGGTAACAGAACCAAGTCAGCCAATGTAGTCGGTCAGACCATGAAGCTCAATCCTCACGGTGACCAGGCTATCTACGATACGATGGTAAGACTTACCAGAGGCAACGGTTCATTGCTCCATCCTTTCGTGGATTCAAAGGGTAACTTCGGTAAGCAGTATTCAAGGGATATGCAGTGCGCAGCTCCCCGTTATACGGAAGTAAGACTTGAGAAGATCTGTGAAGAGATCTTCAAGGGTATCGACAGGGATGCCGTTGACATGGTCGATAACTATGACGGCACGCTCAAGGAACCCACACTTCTTCCTACAACTTTCCCTGCGGTGCTCGTTAATGCCAACCAGGGTATCGCCGTAGGAATGGCATCCAATATCTGTTCATTTAATCTTGCAGAAGTATGCGCAGCTACTGAAGCATATATGAAGGATCCTGCCTGTGATCTTCTGGAGATCATGCCGGCGCCTGACTTTTCGGGAGGCGGAAAGATCCTTTATGACAAGGAACAGATGAGAGCTATCTATGAGAGCGGCAAGGGTTCATTCTCGGTAAGAGCTAATTACAGGGTTGATAAGGCCAACAACCTGATTGAGATCACCGAGATCCCTTATTCAACAAGCGTTGAAGCTATCATCGACAACATCGCAGATCTCGTTAAGAGCGGTAAGGCCAGAGAGATCGCCGATATCAGAGACGAGACAGACCTTGACGGTCTTAAGATCACGATCGACTGCAAGAGAGGAACCGATCATGAGCAGCTCATGACAAAGCTCTTCAGATTTACTAAGCTTGAAGATACATTCTCCTGCAATTTCAATATTCTTATCGACGGTACACCTAAGGTTCTGGGCATTCCCCAGATCATCGACGAATGGCTTAAGTGGAGAAGACTCTGCGTCTCAAGAGAACTTCAGTTCAACCTTGACAAGATGAAGAAGAGACTTCACCTTTTGGACGGTCTTGCTGTTATCCTTCTTGATATCGATAAGGCGATCAAGATCATCAGAGAGACTGAACTTGAAGCAGATGTTATCCCCAACCTCATGAAAGGTTTCGGAATCGATGAAGAGCAGGCTGAATATGTTGCAGAGATCAAGCTCCGTAATATCAATAAGCAGTACATTCTGAACAGGATCGCTGACAGGGATAAGCTCAAGGCTGATATCGCAGATACAGAAGATATCCTTGGAAGCCCCAGAAGGATCAACAGCCTTATTGTTAAGACATTGAGAGAGGTTGCAGAGAAGTATGGTCAGCCCAGAAGATCTGAGCTTGTCGGAATGGAAGAGACTGAGACATTTGTTGAAGCGGCAGTCATTCCCGATTACAGACTTCACCTCATGCTTACACGTCACGGTTATCTTAAGAAGCACACAATGAAGTCGCTTCAGAGTGCAGGCGAACTTAAGACCAAGGATGATGACGAGATCTTCATGGGATTTGAATGTGAGAACAGATCGGATCTTCTGATCTTCACCGATAAGTGCAATCTCTATAAGACTCATGTCTATGATTTCACGGATACGAAGCCCGGTGATCTCGGACACTTCCTTTCAAGCGAGCTTGAGATGGAAGACGGCGAGAAGCCCATGTTCATGATCTCCACAACAGATTACAAGGGCATTCTCTTCATCGCATTCGAGAACGGCAAAGCTGCCAGATTCCCGATTGCATCGTATGAGACAAAGCAGAACAGAAAGAAACTCGTAAACGCATATTTTGAGGGAAGCAAGGCCATCGGCTTCATACTTCTTTCAGAAGATGAGGATCCGGATCTTATCGTAACCAACAGTCTTGATAAGGCTGCTGTATTCAAGGCATCTTTGATCCCGCTCAAGACCACAAGAACGACACAGGGCGTACAGCTTCTGGCATCAAAGAAAGGTTCTGTGCTCAAGTCTCTTGCACGTCTTGCAGAAGTTGAAGTTCAGGATCCTGAGTACTACAGGATCCGTAAGGTTCCGGCTATCGGCTACTACATCAGAGAGAATTCTTTGGAGGCAAAGCAGGTAAGCTTTGATGATTTGAAGTGACGGTATTTTCTTCCGAGTATCACGTCGGAGAAGACGAGCGCAAAGGCGGCAAGGGTTATTATGCCGCAGCTGCAGTTTGTGCTGTTATGCTTATTGTTCTCGGTGTAACAACGTTCTTCATCGGAAGAAAAAATGCATATGAATTGGATACTGTTCCGAGTTTTGAAAATGCAATTGACGAAGGCAGATACACGGAGGCATTGGAGATATACCGCGGCATCCAGGATGAGGTTCTGAAGGCTTCGCCTGAAGATCAGGCATCCAATGCCAAAAGACTTCAGATGCTTACTGATATGGAGAATATCGTCCGTGTCCGTGTTGATTCGCTTTGCGACCATATCATCGTGAACAGATATGTTCTGACAGCAAGCGATATCAACTTCCTTAACTCAATGAAAGAACTTACGAGCTCTGTCGTATCTGAGAGAATGTACAGAATCTGCGAAGATTTCCTTTTGGGTAAGATCGAAAAGCCGGTTGTAATGTACTTTTTCGAGCAGCTTCAGCCTGTAGGAAACTTCTCCGCGACTGCCAATCCGCTGCTCAGAGAGCTTGATTTTATCGAGACTGCGACAGGTGATGTCCAGACAGCTGAGAAAGCATTCAGCGAAGGTGATTATATTGCCGCTGTTAAGAGATATACACTTGTAGATTCAAATTACGACGGTTTTGTCGGTGATTACTGCTATAAGAGGATCACTGCGATCAAGGAGCTGATGTATCAGCCGATGATGGCAGAAGGTGAGCATATGCTTCAGACAAGCAAGTTCTATTCTGCTGAGCAGCTTTTCTCTGATCTGGCGGTAATCTTTCCTGAAGACGAGATGATCAAGAGTAATCTTCTTACTGCGACATCATATACAAGCGAGGTAAGGGAATACAGAGGCCAGATAGAAGTAATCTGTGTAAGATCTCTCATAGCCGATACGGATATTGCATTCTCAAGCCGCATCCGATCAGGTGATACAAGTCTTTATCTTACGACATATGAATTTGAGAAGATCCTCGAAAATCTTTATGAGAGAGACTATGTCCTCGTAGATCCTGAGAATCTTATAGAAGCAAGTGATCCGACATTCCTTCTTGAGCGCAATCTCAAAGTACCCAAAGGTAAAAAGCCGCTTGTGGTTGTAATCGAGAATCTTCAGTATTCGGCATCAGCTTATAACGTCGGCACATGCAGAAGACTTGTATTAAACGATGAGAGCCAGGTGTGCGGTGAGTATATCAATGCGGCAGGAGAGACTGTTGTCAGCAGAACGGCAGAATCTATCGGTATCCTTGATTCATTTGTGGAAAAGCATCCTGATTTTACATACGACGGTGCTAAGGGAATAATCTCCGTCAGCGGTTACGAATCCTGTTTCGGTTATGTTATAAGCCAGGATGAAGTGGATGACAGAAATGCCGCTCTGGTTGCTGCTAATTATCCCCAGATCAATCCTTCGGCAGAAGAGATCCAGTATAACAGAGACAGGGTTACCGATATCGCAAATGTCCTTTCTGATAACGGATGGAAGTTTGCAAACTGCACATATAACTATATTCAGGACTGCACGAATACCGAGAAGCAGGTTCTGATGGACGACACCGATAAGTGGCTTGATCAGATAGGAAGCCTTTTCGGTGAGGTGCATATGCTCGTATATCCAAACGGCAATTATATTCCCGGAACTGATGACAGGGCAGTCTACTATAAGAATCTCGGATTCAGGATCTTCTTTGGCGGCGGTTCAACTCCTTATTACACATACGGTGATAACTATCTGTATCTTGACCGTGCCATGATGAGCTACGTCACACTGAACCGTAAAGTCTATCAGGAACTCTTTGATTACAATGAGATAATCGACCCCGCAAGAAAGCAGAATGAGGATACCTGACAGGGCGGAATATTTCTATTACATTTCATTTTTGATTTGTTTGTGCATAAAATCAGTTTTTTATTATAATGATAGATGTGAAGGACTAAATGAAGCCGGTCCGAAAGGAGCTTGATTTATGGGCAGAATTGACAGACTTACAAATCTTACCGAAAAGGAAGAAATCCTTTGGCAAGACAAAAAGAGATATCTTGGATTGCCCATTTCTTTCACTGTCTACAGTTTCAGTGCCAATAAGTTTTACTTTAAAAAGGGTATCGTCAATGTAAGCTCTGAAGAGATCCTGCTTTACAGGATCCTGGATCTTACTTTTAAGCAGTCACTCTGGCAGAAGATCTTCGGTGTGGGTTCGGTCATTCTTACTACGGCCGACAAATCTACACCTGTTCTTGAAATAAAGAATATCAAGACTCCTGACAGAGTACGAAAGGCTCTGAGTACTCTTGTTGAGCAGAGACGTGATGAGAAGCGTGTTACCGGTAAGGAAATGTTCGGTGCAGCCGGAATGTTCCATGATCACGGTGATCTTGAAGGTGTGGATCTTGATGGTGACGGAATCGTTGATGTTCATTGATTGAGGTGTTTTAGTGGAGACGAGAATTGACAGATTCGGCAGTGTTCGTGAGGACAAGATCAAGCAGCTTAAAGAGCTGATTGCTGAGTCCAACAATATTGTTTTTCTCGGCGGTGCAGGTGTATCCACTGAGAGCGGAATTCCTGACTTCAGAAGCGGAGCCGGTATCTACAACACTGAGAGCGGAACGAAGTACAGACCGATCGATATCATTGCCCACGACTTCTTTATTGAGCATCCTGAAGATTTCTATGACTTTTACAAGCGTAAGCTTATATATCCTGATGCAAGGCCCAATAAGGCTCACAAGGCTTTGGTAAGACTTGAGAGACAGGGCAAGCTTAAGGCGATCATTACCCAGAATATCGACAATCTTCATCAGGAAGCCGGAAGCAAGTGTGTTATCGAACTTCACGGTTCAGTGTTCAGGAATTACTGCATGGACTGCGGCAAGAAGTTCAATATCGAATATATTGCAGCTCAGGAAGGTGTTCCTCACTGTGACCGCTGCGGCGGCATTGTAAGGCCGGACATCGTTCTCTATGAAGAGAATCTTGAGCATGAGAATGTTGATAATGCTATCAAGGCTGTTAAGAAATGTGATCTCATGATCATTGCGGGAACATCACTTACTGTTTATCCTGCGGCAACATTTGCACAGTTCCTGAAGCATGACAGAATAGTAATCATCAATAAGAGTTCTACTTATATGGATCTCAAGGCACTCCTTACGATTCACGATAATGTCGGTGATGTATTGGATAAGTGTGTTCCGAAGAGAGTATCCAGAAAGAATTCGGTTTCCAAGTCTTCATCAAAGAAGACCACCGCCAGGAAGACGGCTTCAAAGACCACAACAGCAAAGAAGGAGACTGCCAAAGCAGATTCCAAGACTTCTTCGAAGAAGGCTCCGGCAAAGAAACCTTCTGCCGCTGCTTCAAAGAAGCCTGCATCTTCTAAGGCGAAGAAGGATGAAAGCAAATCTTAAGTTCTACGAAGATAAGTCTCAGAAGATAATTGCCGATCTTGCCAAATTTCAAAGGCAGAGCGGCATTTTGTCATTTTTGAGATTTGTTTCTTTCTTCGGAACTGTTGCACTTATTATTGCAGGATATGCAGGCAATATGCCTGTCCTCTATATTGTTGCCGGTCTGGTATTTGCACTCTTTGTTGTCCTTTGCATAGTTCATGGTAAGATCATCGACAGGGTCAATTATCTCAATGAACTTTCCAAGGTCAATTTATCCTATATCGCAAGGATAAAAGGCGACTTTAATGAACTTCGGAATATTGCCGTAAAAGGTCTTAAGAGAGCAGAAGATATAGGTGCTGCCAAGAACAGGCTGTATGGCAAAGAGTTTGATGTGCCGGAACACGATTACTGCGCAGATCTTGATATTTTCGGTAAGAAATCCTTATTCTCGCTTTTCAATGTTTCAGAGACTTCTTTCGGAAGAAGAAGATTTGCCGGAAGTCTTTTGAACGGCCATGTTTCGGGTTTTACTTCCGAAGAATTGAAAGTTAAGCAGGCGGCAGTTTCTGAGCTTTGCTCAAAGCCTGATGTACTCATGGATTATCAGGCAACTGCAAGAGCAGGAAAGATGATCAAAGATCCCAAGATACTGCTTGAATTTGCTGCCGGCGGATCGAAAACAAATATTGCAGCAAATGTTATGGCAATAATAGGAATTGCAATCTGGCTTTCCGTTCCTTTTGCATTTATTCTGTTCCCGGAATACGGAACCGCGATGATACTGACATGCCTGATCATCAATTTCATTCTCTGGATAGCCGGACGTGCGTTTAACGAACCTTATATCAAAGCCTGTGAAGGAATGCCTAACCAGGTCAGAACGATATTGAGACTTTATTCAATCCTCGAAAACAGCGGCTTTGAAAATGAACTTGTCGTTTCACTGATAAAAGGTGAAGACAAGTCCAAGAGTGCTTCTGAATTATTAAAGGAACTGAATTCTGTTTTAAGACTTGCTGCATTAAGAAGCCAGCCCCTATTTGCACTGATACTGAATGCAATTGCTCCTCTGGATTTCCTGATCTCATATCTTATGGGTAATTGGGCTGTTAAATACGGCAAGGAATTTCCTTCATACATTGATAAGCTGGCTGAGCTTGAAGCATTGATGTGTGCTGCTCAGACCGGGCTTGTCCTGCCTCAGAGTTCCTTCCCTGAATTTGTTGAATCTGATGATGCTGATCAAAACGCATTTTTCGACGGCAAAGATCTCTCTCATCCGCTTTTGGAGCATGAAACGGTTGTCAGCAATTCGGTTAAGATCGATAAGGATATAGCAATAATCACAGGATCAAATATGTCCGGTAAGACAACTCTTATCAGGACTGTTGGTGTGTGCACGGTTCTTGCAATGACCGGCGGACTTGTTCCTGCAACCGGACTTAAGCTCGGCCGTATGAGGATCATGAGTTCGATGCGGATTGTTGACAGCCTTGAGGAGAACATGAGCACCTTTAAGGCTGAACTTATAAGAATATCCGGTATCGTCAAAGCTGCAGGGGATAACAGGCCTTTGCTTTTCCTCATCGACGAGATCTTCAGAGGTACCAATTCAGATGACAGAACAGAGGGTGCTCTTACAGTCTTAAGAAAGCTCTCAAGGCCATATATCTGCGGTCTTATGACTACTCATGATTATGCAATGATCGATAAGACTACTGAAGACTTCAACAATATCAGGTATTACCATTTCTCCGAATTCTATACCGACACGGGTATAACCTTCGATTATGTATTGAAATCTGGCATCAGCAGGGAATCTAATGCTAAATATCTAATGAAACTCGTCGGAATCGGCTGACGTTTTGTGATTTACATAGAAAAATATTTTCGATATTCGATTTATTGTATTTTTGTTAATCTTTTGTGATTGTTTCCTTGATTTATATATATGAGATGAGTAAAATCGGAATTGGAGGGAAGGTATAAATAAGGGTTATGTTCGAAGGACTCAGCAAGTATCTATCGATAGTGCTTGATTACTCCGTTGTTTTGGAGTATTCAAATGGAGTATGGTTTGATGAATTAACCAATCTGGTAGAAGATAAGGGAATCGATTGTTATATCGATGATACCTTTAAGATTCTTCACAAGTGTGTAGTTCAGCAGCAGGATCCCAAAGACTATCATGTTCAGAATGCGATCAGATCTCTTATGCAGAGTCTGATGTCTACAAACACTCTTCATGTTGTTCATACATGCAATACTGAGTATTTTATCGAACAGGTAAAAGACCTTCCTGAATGCTGCATTCTCACTACCAAAACCGGAATATTTACCAAGAGATTATATGAGAAGGCGCCTGAGTTTAATGGCGATGTAGCAATTGTTACTAACACGGGCGTTAAGATATTCCATTCGGTTGCTGAATTAATCGAGACATATCCTTTGCCTTCGATTAGCGGGCTTGCCGGAAACAATACATTCATTGATTCAGACGGCAGAGCAAGTATTGATGATATCGTAATTTCCACTGAAGGTGATAAATTTGTTCTCGAGAAGCGACTCAGCGGCGGTGCTGAGGGTATGGTATTTACCACCAGCAATCCGAAGTATGTTGCAAAGATATATCACAAGGGCGTTATTACACCTTTGAGATGGGCTAAGCTCAAGAAACTTACAGAACTCGGCATTACGTCGCACGGCTTCTGCACACCTCAGCATCTGCTTTATTTCCGTGGTGTTCCGGTCGGTTATACGATGTTTATCGGCAAGGGAACAACATTAAGCAATGTTTTCGACGGCCCGGATGCTATCCTAGAGAACTTTCCCGACTGGACCAGACTTGATGTATGTGAGACACTGCTTTCCCTTATCGGTAAGTATCTTTATCTCCATATGCATAACATTATTGCTGGTGATATCCAGCTTAAGAATGCTTTGATCTATACATCTTCAACACAGTATCTTATCGATATGGACAGCGTTCAGGTCGGCAATCTTCCTTGTCCTGTCGGTACGGAAGAATTCACTGATCCGAGACTCTGGGGAAGGGATTTCTCAGGTTTTGTAAGAACACTTGAAGATGAGGATTATTCTATTGCAATGCTTGTGTTCACGGTCCTTTTCTGCGGACTTCATCCGTATGCAACCAGAAAGGGTGCTGAGACTTTAAGAGAAGAGATAGTTAACCGCAACTTCCCTTATACATTGGATAATTCAGATACCGAGCATATCCCGCTTGGCGGCTACGATCATATCTGGGAATATCTCCCTGAGAATCTCCGCATTATGCTCTATAAGACTTTCCGTGAAGGCAAATCTTATGAAGCAGTATGTTGGCGTGCGGCTGTCGAAGAGTATATGCGTGATCTTGAGAATTTCGTTTATGATGATCCGGAAGCATATAAGCTTTTCCCGTGCGAGAATTATAAGCAGGCAAGTGTTGATGTTGAAGCTGTTAGAGCTCAGCTTAAGGCTAAGCTTGAAGCAAAGAAAGCAAGAGAAGCTCATACTGAAGCTGTTTCCCAGACCGAGAAAAAGGCTTTCGGTAATGTTCCCTCAGGCAGATTTGTTTCTTCAAGTGTAGGCGGAGCCAACAGTTACAGGCCTGTGAATTTTGATAAAGAACCTGAACCTTCTCCTTTTGCAAAGCCTTCCGGAACCGGATTAAATGAGTCACGTCCTTCGTCTGCTCCGGTCAATAGTAATCCTATCGAAGAACCTGCAAAAAAGAAGAAGTTTTTCGGGTTGTTTTAAGCATTATTATTCATAGTTTGTTATACTTCTAGAATAAACTCTCGATAATCCGGAGGATTTTTATGGCGGATAGTTTTTCCAGTTCAGATTTTGGTACAAGTACAAGAAGAAGACTTCCGATTTGTTTTGCTCTTGATACATCCGGTTCCATGATGGGCAACCCGATAAGACAGCTCAACATGGGTCTCAATAACTTTATCAGCTCGATCAAGAATAATGACGATACAAGAAATTCCACTGATATTGCTATTATCACTTTCGGTTCCAAAGTAGATATCCTTATGCCTTTCGGTAAGATCTCCAAGGAGAAGGGTATTCCCGAGATCACAGCATCGACAACACTTACACCTATCGGTGAAGGCGTTCTTACTGCTTTGGAACTTCTGAATGCACGTAAAGAAGGCTATAAGGAGATGGGAATCAAGTATTTCCAGCCCTGGCTTGTAGTTATTACCGACGGTGCTCCTCAGGGTCCTAACGCCATACAGAATATGGAACGTGCTATTGAAGCATGTAATGAGCTTGAGCGTGAAGATAAACTCGTTGTATTTAATATCGGCGTCGGTAACGGAGTCGATCTCGATCTTTTGAAGAGACTTTCCGTTAAGCGTGCTGAACCGATTTCCGTTAACTCGGCAGATTTCGGCAAACTCTTTGAATTCCTCGGCTCTTCTTCATCTTCGATCGTATCTTCCGGTATGAGTGATGATGCTCTTTATAACATCAACACTGCGCCTCAGGGCAAGGCTGTTGAATTGGATGATTTCATGAAGTTCATTAACGAGGATGAGTAATGTATAAGGGTATTACTGTCGGAGCGGTCACAACTATCGGCAATAAACATGTAAACCGCGGAACTCCCTGTGAGGACGCGTCTTTTGCTGTTACAAAGAACGGTGTTTCCGTTGTTTGTATTGCTGATGGTGCCGGCGGTAAGCAATACACAGATGCAAGATTCGGATCTGATTGTGCTGTCCATGTAATTACAGATACTCTCTGCGAGCATTTCGATGCTTTGTACAGTGAGAACAGAGAAGCTGCTGTCAGAGGATATCTGATGGCAAAACTCCGTGTGGCTTTTGCTGGTATTATGGAAGAGCGCACACTTGATGTTATCGACAGACTTTCCTGCACATTGCTTTTCGTTGCAGTTAAGGACAGAAGAATGATGATCGGTCACATCGGAGACGGTCTTATCGTCAGAATCTCACCTTCAGGTGTAAGTCCAATTTCTATGCCTCAGAATGACAAGGACGGCAAGACATATTTTGTTACGGCAGCGCATGCTGATAACTATATGCGTCTGCTCAAGACCACTGTTGATGATGTTCACGCAATAGCTCTTATGACTGACGGCGTTCAGGACAGCGTTTACAATGAAGAGGCAGGACTTGTAAAGCCCGTTGTTGCGAAGATGGCAGAGACCTTTGCTTCCGGCAGGGAAGAAGGCGAGAAGTCCGTTCTTGAAACAGTTCAGAAATATATCGTAGGTTCAAGCAATGTAAGTGATGACGCAAGTTTCGGAGTAATGCTTTTCGAGGGGACAAAAGCACCTGATCCGTCCTGCCTTGAGAGTGAAGCGGCAAAGTTTGCTTCATCTTCAGAGTCTTTCAAGGAACTGTCACTGGCTATCAAACCGGAACTTATAAAAGCGCATGAGATCATTTCAAAGTGTGCAGGAGAGACCGTTGAGACACAGCCTGAACCGGAGAAAGTTCCGGATACTGTGTCTGCTGAAAAACAGGAACCCGAGAAGGAGACAAAGGAACCTTCAAGGATCAGTAAGATTTCGATTATTTTGCTTATTGCCGGTATCGTGCTTTGTGTTATCGGCGCAATTGAATTAGTGCTTTCGCTTAAAGGATGAGTGTGTTATGAGAGAAGAGAAAAAGTATGAAGTACTGCCCGGTGTCGAGATTCCTGATATCAAAAAGATCCAGGAAGCTGCTTCTGACTTCAGCATTTCAGAAGTCGGAGAAGTTGAGACCAGAAATATAACTTTACAGCCTGTTGTTCAGACTGTGGCGTCTTCAGTTAATCCCGGTGATCTTAATGAATTACAGCAGCTTGGTGATAAAGTTGCCGAGGATGAAGAGAAGTCCAAGGCTGAGAGCAGAGCAAGGATGGATAAGATCATGAGCAAGGCGGTTCAGGCTCCTGAATCCATTTTCGACCTTAAGACTTCTCATATTGCCCAGCTTAATGAAGAGAAGCGTAAGCAGCTCGAGGAAGATATGAAGGAAGCCGAGAAGGCTCAGGCTGAAGAGGATGCAAAGAATAAGGCACGTGAAGAACGTCGTCAGTTTCAACAGAGACTCCTTGAAGAGTCCAGAGAAAAGGCTGCAAAGGAGAAGGAAGCCAGAGAACAGGCTGAAAGAGAAGCTGCTGCAAGAGAAGAAGAGGAGATCAAGAGAGCTGCTCAGGAGATGGCAGAGAAGCTTATCTCTTCATGTCCTGAGACATCTGAAAAAGAGACAGCTGAAGTTAAGGCAGAGGTTAAGGATGAAGTTAAACCTGAAGTTCATGCCGATAAGACTGAGGCAGCAGAGAAGAAGGCTCCTTCTGCAAGACCTGATGCTCCTGAGGAGATGCCCATTGCAAAGAAGACCGCTAAGATGGTATCTGATTCTGAGGCTTTCGATGACTTCAAGGAATTCCTTGATGATGATGAGTAAATATTTTAATACAGAGTATTAATGTCGGGGTGTCTCAGATGAGGTGCCCCATTTTTGTTTTGATTGTTTATTTGTTTTAGATAAAGCCTGACTGGCGAATAGGAATGATTCTGAGTAAAAACAAAAAGGATGTCATCTAAGACATCCTTCTTTTTGTTGGTGCACCTCCAGGGACTCGAACCCTGGGCCCACTGATTAAGAGTCAGTTGCTCTACCATCTGAGCTAGAGGTGCGTTAAGCAACGTCAGTTATTATAGCCATAAGGTTTTTACAAGTCAACACTTATTTTCACGTGTTTTGCTTAAACTTGAAGATTTTTTTGCTGATCAGTTGAAGAATCCTGTCATGTCAACTGAATTGAAGTCATCTTCAAGAGGAAGTGATACGGGTTTGCCTTCTTTTGCGGACTTGTAGATTCCAAGCAGGGTATCTACAGAAGAGAATCCGGCGTAAGCATCTGCTATAGGATCCTTACCGGAGATAATGGAATCCTGAAGATCTTTATAGATGCCAAGGTGGGGATTAAGAGCGCACTTATATGAGAATAAGCCGCCTTCTTTCAGCTGCTTGCGGATATAGTAACCGTTGAGTTTTTTTGTCTTGCCGTTGGGCTTGACGGTAAAGATGTTGAGATGGGGTTTGCCTGAATCAAGTCCCATAGAGAGCTGGCCGTTTTCACAGAAAACAGAGAATTCGGCCGTGTGCTTTGAAGGAATGGTAGCAGTTGTTCCTTCAATCTGTGCAAGGGCACCGTTCTCAAGTCTTAAGACCGCCATACCAAGATCTTCCGCTTCGATATTTCTTAAGCGCTGTGCGATCATTGCGGAAGCCTGCTCAGGTTCTGAACCCATAAGCCATACGAGAAGGTCGATCGCATGAATAGTCTGATTCATAAGTGCGCCGCCGTCGCTTTTCCATGTTCCGCGCCAGGCCGCACTTGAATAGTAATCCTCACCGTGTCCCCAGCGTACATAGATCGTTCCGTGAGTGACTTTGCCGTATTTGCCTTCGGCAATATCTTCTCTTACAAGACCGACGATGGGAAGGTAACGGTAAATATGGCCCATAGCGATCTTGAGTCCTGTCTTTTGTGAGAGTTCAAAGATCTCTCTTGCCTCTGAGACGGACATTGTCATAGGCTTTTCGAGAAGCAGGTTAGAGCCGTTTTCCATAGCATATTTGGCAATCTGGAAATGAAGGCCTGAAGGTACCGTGACAGATACGATAGATGGTTTGATCTCTTCTATTGCGAGCTTATAGTCGTTATAGATCTTTACATTTGCAAAACCCTTAACGGATCCGAGAAGTCTTTTTGCAGATTCGGGATTAACATCAACAACGGCTTTGAGTTCCAGTCCTTTAAGCTTGGATATAGCCTTTAAGTGTTTTTCGGCAACTCTGCCACAGCCGATAAGTACGACCGTAAGCGGTGAAGATTGATTTGTATTATCGGCCATTTAAAGCCTCCGTAAGGTTTTGATTTGAAATAGTTTAGCACAAAAGGAAAATTTGGCACTATTAAAGATTATAATATCAATATATGGAATCTGACGGGGAGGTATTCTTCCATGAACATGCGTGACATTATCATTGCCAAGAGAGACAGACAGAGCCTTACGGATGAACAAATCAAGTTCTTTGTGCAGGGCGTAACTGACGGCAGTATTCCCGATTATCAGACATCGGCTCTTCTTATGGCAATTGTTTTGAACGGCATGGATGAGCGCGAGATGACGACTCTCACACTTGAGATGGCAGCATCCGGCAAACAGCTTGAACTCCCCTTTATCAAAGGCGTGGCTGTAGACAAGCACAGTACAGGCGGTGTAGGAGACAAGATAACACCGATCCTGCTTCCTCTCATTGCATCTTTCGGCGTTGAAGTTGTTAAGCTCAGCGGAAGAGGTCTGGGATTTACAGGCGGAACGGTTGATAAGTTTGAATCAATCGAAGGATTCAATGTTGAAGTCGATACCAATGATTTCGAAAAGTACGTCGAACAGACCGGAATGGTAATATCCGGTCAGACACCTGATCTGGCACCTGCCGATAAGATCCTTTATTCATTAAGAGACGTTACCGGCACGGTAGATTCTATTCCGCTTATAGCTTCAAGTATCATGAGCAAAAAGATCGCGGGCGGAGCCAAGGGCATCGTCCTTGATGTTACATGCGGTTCGGGCGCTTTCATGAAAGATTATGCTATGGCAAAAGAACTTGCCGAAGCCATGATCAAGATAGGTAATCTTGCCGGCCGTAAGACTGTTGCCGTTATCACAAATATGGATCAGCCATTGGGAAGATTCTGCGGCAATATTCTTGAGATGCAGGAAGTCTTTAACACCGTAACCGGCAGAGGTGATGAAGACGTTATCGAAGTAGTAACCGAGCTGGCATTTCACCTTATTACGATCGCCGGAAAAGATGCCGGCATGAGTCCTGATGTTTTAAGAGATGAGATAAGGGCAAGACTTGCTGACGGCACATGCTATGAGAAGTATAAGCAGCTTATCGCATCACAGGGAGGAAGGCTTTCTCCTTCCGGTGTGCCGGTTTATGTGGACGAGCCTTTCGACTGCATGCATGTTAATTCTCCTGATGCAGGTTATGTACAGAGCATCAGGACTGACCTGATAGGACAGGCTTCTGTTCTGCTGGGCGCCGGCCGTCTTAAAAAGACAGATGCCATCGATTACGGTGCAGGCATAGGATTCTTTGTCAAAGTCGGTGACAGGGTCGAGCGCGGTGATTCGCTTTGTGCCTTATATCACGGCTTGAAAAGTGAGATATCGGAAGAGCGTCTTTACGATGCCATGGATCTTATTCTTGAAGCATATGAGGTTGGCCCAAATCCGCCTGAGAAGACTCCTTCCATCCTGGGTGTCATCTCTTGATTTAAAGTCACTTTGCTGTATAATACGAACAAATGTTTATATAGTATAGGAGATCTATGGCTAACGAACCCGCTAAGAAGAGAATAATCGGTATCGACCCGGGCTATGCTATCACGGGTTACGGTATCATCGATAAGGTCGGTTCAAAGTTTGATGTCATAGATTACGGTGTTATTGAGACTAAGGCAGGGGTGGATTTCCCGTTAAGACTTCTTGCCATCAATGACAAGATCAGGTTCCTGTTAGAGCAGTATAAGCCAGACCTTATGTCTATTGAGGAGCTCTTCATGGGACATAATCACACAACTGTTATCGGTACTGCTCAGGCAAGAGGTGCTGTTCTTGTTGAAGCAGCCAGAGCAGGCGTTGAAGTATATGAATTTACGCCGGGACAGGTCAAGCTCGCTATCACGGGCTACGGCAAGGCAGAGAAGAAGCAGGTTCAGATAATGACCAAATCCATTTTAGGACTTAAGGAGATCCCCAAGCCTGATGATGCTGCAGATGCTCTGGCACTTGCGATAACATTGGCTAATACGGGAATAGCATTTGCCGGAAAGGCCGTATCGGGTTATCAGTACGGCAGATACGGATATCAGAAGCGTAATGAGGGTTTTATCTGATTTATTGATAGAATATCTTTATCAGTTTTTAGGAGAGATTAGATGTACGCATATATCAAAGGCAATATCACTGACCGCGATGACCAGCAGATCGTTATAGAGAACAACGGAATCGGATATCTTATCAACTGTCCTCTCGGTATCTCGGCAGAGCTCGGAGGATTCGGTGAAGAGGTAACCGTATGGCTTTATCAGAGTGTAAGAGAGGACGATATCTCTCTTTACGGCTTTGCATCAAGAGATCAGAAGGAGATGTTCTTAAAGCTCATTACGGTCAGCGGTATAGGACCCAAGGTTGCACATACTATCTGTGCTTCTTTGTCTGCCGAACAGATCGCGGCAGCAGTCATGAGCGGCAATATCGCTCTTCTTACAGGTGTTAAAGGCCTTGGCAAGAAGACAGCCGAAAGGATAATTCTTGAACTCAAGGACAAGCTCAAATCACAGCTTGGAAGTGCTTCACAGGTAAGTATTTCCCAAGTTCCCGTTGCTGCCTCCGGAAGTGTTGATTCAGGTGTCATGCAGGATGCTGTCGGAGCTTTGGTTGTGTTAGGATATAAAGACCAGGAGGCAGCAGAAGCTGTTGCAGCTGCCTATGAGGAGGGTATAGGTCTTGAAGACCTTATCCGCAAGGCTTTGAAGTTAGCCGCAGGCAAGAAATTCTCTTAAGGGATCTTATAACAGATGATGAACTTTAACGAACAGGAGAACGAGGAAGAGCGCGTCTTAGGCCGTCTCAGACAGCCGGGTGATACGGAGGAGAAGGCTTTAAGGCCTGTCACTTTCGAAGACTATTCCGGTCAGACCAAGGTCAAGACTAATCTCAAGATTTTTATCGATGCTGCCAAAAAGCGCGGCGAGGCTTTAGATCATGTTCTTTTATACGGCCCTCCGGGATTAGGAAAGACTACTCTTGCGGGCATAATTGCATCAGAGATGGGTGTTGCCATGCATATCACGACAGGTCCTTCTATTGAGAAGGCCGGTGATCTGGCAGCGCTCCTTACAAACCTGAATGAGAATGAAGTTCTCTTTATCGATGAGATCCACAGACTTAATAAGAGTGTTGAAGAAGTCCTTTATCCTGCTATGGAAGACTACTGCCTTGATCTCATGATCGGCAAGGGTCCTGCTGCAAGGTCGGTCCGTCTTGATCTTCCAAGATTTACTCTGGTCGGTGCGACTACAAGAGCAGGTATGTTGTCTGCTCCTTTAAGAGACCGTTTCGGCATGATTCACCGCCTTGAATTATATGAGACTGAAGATCTTATGCAGATCCTGAAGCGTGATGCAGGTCTTCTCGGTATAGCTATCAATGAGGAAGGTCTCAGGAATATTGCATCAAGGTCCCGCGGCACACCCAGAATCGCGATCAGACTTCTTAAGCGTATGAGAGACTTCGCCTCTTATCTTGATAAGGATACGATCGATAAAGAGGTATCCGACTATGGTCTTAAGGCTTTGGATATCGACGATATAGGTCTTGATGCCGTTGACAGAAGGATGCTTACTGCAATAGCCGATATTTTCAAGGGCGGTCCGGTAGGACTTGAGACTCTGGCTGCATGCACGGGTGAAGATCCCGTGACTATTGAAGATGTCTATGAGCCTTTTTTACTCCAGAACGGATTTCTTCATAAGACACCCAGAGGAAGAATGCTTACATTAAGAGCTTTCGAGCATCTCGGCATGACTCCTCCGCCGTCTTTTATAGCTGGAATGAAGAGCAATGAACAGAATGCTCCGAGATATGAGAATATCTCTATAGAGGACTGGCAGAACTCCAATAAGGATGGCGGTAACAACTGATGGGGAAGATGCTCCTTCATTGTTGCTGCGGTCCCTGCGCCATGTATCCTCTGGATCTTCTGAAGACAGAAGGCCGTGACCTGGACTGCTTCTGGTATAACCCGAATATCCAGCCTCAGTTTGAATTTGACAGACGTCATGAGAATCTTGCAAAAGCATGTGATCACTACGGTTTCAGACTGATATCTGAAGGCGATAAGTGCATGGAAGAATATTGGATTTCCAAGAAGTATCTTGAAGAGTTTGCTTCAAGATGTGATATGTGCTACGACATCAGAATGGAATATGTCGCTAAGTTCGCATCTGAGAACGGTTACGAATCTTTCTGTACAACGCTTCTTGTAAGTCCTTATCAGCAGCACGACAAGATCGCTCAGATAAGCGATATGAAAGCTTCCAAATACGGAGTGAAGTTCGATTATATCGACTTCCGTCCGGGTTTTCGCCAGGGGCAGGATATGGCAAGAGAGATCGGCCTTTACAGGCAGAAATACTGCGGATGCATCTTCTCTTTGGAGGAATCCAAGTTCAGGGACAAGATCTATAAATCTTTCGAATGAGGTTCTTTGGCTTCGACGAGAACTGAATAATAACCTTCGTAGATTACCATGCCGGGCTTTGCTCCCGGTATCTTTTTTACATGTGAGACGGGGCAGTAATCGACTTCGGCTTTGAGCTGGCCGGGCTTTGAATCGCCGGATGTCATATGCTCTTCAAGTATTATTGCTTTCGAAAAGAATGCGGCAAGGCTTGCAGCTTCAAGAACAGCATTATCAGAAGGCATCTCTTCATTAGGCTTTGTTTTTAGGATTACATGTGTTCCGGGAAGCCCTTTTACATGGAACCACCAGTCGCGTCTGGAAGCCGTATGGAAGGTGAGCTGCTCGTTCTGGATGTTGTTTCTTCCTGCAAGGATCTCATAGCCGTCGGATGTCATGTAATGTCGGCAGGGAAGGGCTTTTTCCTTGTTCTTATCCTTGTTTCCTTTGCCCATGCCGGCTCTTTTCGCAGCTTCTCTTAAAGCTCTTGAAGATGCCTTTCCGGACTTCGATACGCCGACCATCTTATTCGGGTCGCCTTTATTCTGGTTATTGTTTTTGGATTGGCTCTTTTTGAATCCCGAATCACCCGTGATCTCGACCTTTATCTCTTCGTTTATCGCCTGGAGATCTTCAAGGCATGTTGCAGCATTGACTGCCGCAGTCAGTGAACGGAGATAACGGGCAGCCATCTCATCTTCTTTGAGATAGTTTTCTGCAAGTTCCATTTTCCTCTTTGCCTTATGGAAACGCTTGTAGTATTCCTGTGCATTGCCGGAAGCATCGAGCGTAGGATTGAGAGGTATGGTTATATCTTTTTGCGGTTCAGTCGTATAGTCTGTTAGCGTGACACTTGAATCGCCCTGTTTTATCAGATACTTGTAGGTGAGGATCAGGTCGCCCGAATGCTTCAAAGCATCAGCTTTTTGACCTTCTTCGAAGTCCTGTTCGTGGATCTCTCTTTTCTTGACGATCCTTGCAAGGGCGCTCCCGATTATCTGGCTTAATCTGTCTCGGCCTTTATCCAGAATCAGTCTTGAATCCCTTGCTTCATAGCACGTGTCGATCGCTTCTGAGATCGAAGATACCTGTTTTGCTTTTGCATAGCCCTTCATTCCGACTATCGAAGCATCTTCGGGTTCGCCTGTTTCTCCATAGAAGACATAAGGTGTATAAGTTCTTTCAACGATCGATCTTAAGAATTCACAGGTGATATGGTTCAGACGTTCCTTTTCTTCAGAAGACAGCATCGAAAGAGTCTTTCTGTCATCGATATCGGCTTTGTCGGTTATGTATGCAGCAAGAATTGGGGAGAGACCTTTGACAGATCCTACAAGTGCTTTGGCGACCGGACGTGAGAGCTCGGTATCAAGAATCGGGAGATCGCCATTCAAAGCAGTCTCCAAAGCCTTTTCCGGCACGAGCTTATCCTGTGCCGGCGGATATTCATAAACACGGGCAGGCATGACTTCTCTGACACGAGACACGGAGAAATCAACATGGATAGCCGAATCAAGTATCTTTCTGCCTTCGTTTATCAGGACAAGATTTGAGAACCGTCCCATTAATTCAACAATAAGCGTGTAAGTCTTTCTGTCTTTAAGTTCATCGTATTTGGTTACGGTGATCTCGATGATCCTTTCATATCCGGGATTTGTTATGCTCTCGATCCTGGAGCCCGCCAGATATTTTCTCAGCAGCATGCAGAATGAGGGAGGTATGGAAGGATTCTCTATGGTGTTTTCGGCAAAACAGATCCTGGGTGCGCCGGGATCTATAGATATCAGGAGCTTCTGGTATCCGCCGGTAGATCTTATGTGGAGAATAACTGTATGTTTGTCAGGCATGTAGATCTTGTCTACACGCTTGCCTTCAAGTTCTTTGTTTAGCTCGTCTGAAAGGAGCTGACAGGTAATGCCGTCGAGAGTCAAGGTTTACACCTCGTCTTCTGAAGGTTCGCCGTCCGTATCTTTATTCTTTTTCCCTGAGAAAACAAGGGTAAGTACGACCCAAACGATTACAGCGAGAAGCACCTCGATGCCGAGAATCTTAAAGAACATCTCATATTTGTTCCAACTGATAAGAAGGTCGAGTCCGACGATCAGTAATACTGCGCCCAGAAAGATGAGCGGCATTGCAGCTCTTGTTGAAGCGAACTTTTTAAAAGCATCGGCAAAACCGGATCCTGTCTCCTGAGGTACCTCAGTCCTTCTTGAAGCGGAGCGTGAAGCATTTGAGCGAGTCGAACCCGAACGCGTGGAATTAGAACGCGTAGTCCTTTTCGCAGTGCTGCTCTTGGAGCTCCTTGAGGAACCTGAACGTGACCTTGAAGTATTAGCCATTATCAGCCGATACCTTCTTTTTCCTTGAGGAGACGTTTGATCTTCTCTGTAGGATTGATGAGACTTGAAAGTGAAGCATCGTGGTTGATGGCATCGATCAGGAGTGCTACAAACTTGCAGAGATTAACATCTGCAAACCATGGAGCCTGTAAGAGTTCAGGTCTTCTGTAGATGAGGTTTGTGCCGAATACCTTGTCGATTACGCCGTCTTCGTATGCTGCGTTGAAATTGTCGATACCTTCTGTGAAGAGTGCGAAAGTAACAGCGCAGAATACTTTTCTCGCGCCGCGCTCCTTCATCTCTCTTGCGATGTCGATCATGGAATCTCCGGAGGAGATCATGTCATCTACGATGAGTATGTCCATCCCTTCAACGGATTCGCCGAGGAACTCGTGAGCAACGATCGGGTTTCTGCCGTCGACGACTCTTGTGTAGTCTCTTCTCTTGTAGAATGTTCCGAGAGGGACACCGAGGATCGAAGCATAGTACATTGCTCTGCCGATACCGCCTTCATCAGGTGAGATGATCATGAACTTGCCGCTCGAGAATGAGAGGTCAGGTACCTGGCGGTACATTTCCTTGATGATCTGATATGTTGTAGGAAGGCTCTCGAAGCCGGCAAGAGGGATAGCGTTTGCAACTCTCTCGTCGTGTGCATCGAAAGTGATGATGTTTGCTACACCGAGTTCATAGAGCTCTTCGAGAGCGAAAGCGCAGTCCAGTGACTCTCTGGCATTTCTCTTGTGCTGACGGCTCTCATAAAGGAAAGGCATGATGACATTGATTCTTCTTGATTTACCGGAGCATGCAAGGATGACTCGCTTAAGATCCTGATAGTGATCGTCAGGGCTCATGCGGTTGTCTGTGCCGAACATCTTGTAAGTGCAGGAACAGTTCATGACATCGCTTACAAGATAGAGATCATGGCCTCTTACGGTATTTTTTACGACAGCTTTACCTTCGCCGGATGAGAATCTTGCGTTCTCAACGGGGATCCTGTAATCCTCTCTGAAGAATCCGGGATAAGTATTTACGATCTGCTCTTTCTGATACTCATTACGTCTCTTGTTGAGGTAGAAGTTGACTTTCTCAGTGAAGTCTTCGCTGCCCCTGAGTGCAATAAGTCCGATAGGTCCTACCGGCGACATGGGGTTGTCGCCGTATTGGTCGTAGCGGGAGTATGCTTTTTCGTCAGATGCTGATGTCATAATTGCAGCCTGCCTTTCATGCCTTTATTTGTTTCTTTATACTTCATTAAATTCATCGAAAACCTCTCCGAGTCTTATCTGGCTCGCAAGATCCTGAAGTCTTGCCGTTGAGTTGATAAGGTCGTATATGGATTCGTCAGAATTAAGTGCGTCGATAATTCTTGCGACATAAGGGATCATGTCCGCGGACAGATACCAGTCGCGTGACCTCAGTTCATCAGGGGCATAAATAAGATTTGTGGTGCAGATGCACTTGAAGATCCCGTCTGCATATGCTTTATCGAAAACTTCGAGCCCGTTGGTGAAGAGTGCGAACGGTGCAAGGCAGTAAATGTCCTTAGCACCGTTGTTCTTAAGTTTGTTTGCCGTGCGGATCATGGTCTCGCCGGAATTGATCATGTCGTCTATCAGGAGAATATCCTTGCCTGTGACATCATCACCGAGATATTTAAATCCCTTTACGACCTGGCCGCCCTGATTGGAGTAATAGCGGTAGAAGAAGCTTAAAGGGAGATTTAAATGTGAAGAGTAAAAAATAGCCCGCGATATGCCTGATTCATCAGGACTTACCACGAGCGTGGAATCTTTATCCATCTTTATTGAGCCGAAGCGGTTCAGGAGAGTGGATGTCATCTTGAACTGGCAGCGGGGCATCTCGATAGACATAAGAGGAACCGCATTTGCGATTCTGGCATCGTGGGGATCGAAAACAATGAGATTGGATACACCGAGTTTATAGAGCTTCTTGAGCATATCGGCGCAATCGTAGGATTCTCTGTGTGAGTCGAGTTTTTCGCGTCTGCCTTCGTAAACGAAAGGCATGATGACATTAACTCTCTTAGCTTTCCCCTTAAGTACGGAAATTATCCTCAAAAGATCCATATACTGGTCGTCAGGTGAGATGACCTGTGTGCCTTCGATAAGATCGATATCCATATTTCTGGAAAGGACATCGGTAATTACATAAATATCATGTCCTCTGACACTTTCGAGAATGGAGAATTTGCCTTCTCCTGTCTGGAATCTTACGAGTTCAGAGTCGATTATATAGTTCTCACGGGAGTATCCGGGGTCGTTTGCATACTTGTTTCCGGGTCTTTGCGCACGGATCTTTCTCTTGGAGGAGAGTACGTCAGAAACCTGCTTAACAAATGCCTTGTTGGAAGTGTGTGCAATTATGCCAATAGGGCCGAAAGGTGCCAAATATGTATCCTTGTAGCCTGTATTGACATATAAGTCGCTCATGGCCGCTCGAACCCCTCCAATAAAAGTTAATTAAATGATATCGGAGTAACAAAACAATTCAAAGTGAATATATGTAAAAAAATGCACGAAAAGTTTATAAAATTATGTTCAATCTTTGCATACCTCATCGGAGATAGCCTGCTTTAAATCATTTATTCCTGATTTTTGCGGATTGGTCTCACTGCTCGAAACCGCGAAAACCCTTGCATCCTCTTTGAAATCAAGACAATTTGACATCATCTGCAATTGTTTTCTGACCTGCTGGGCAGAGAGCTTATCGCATTTGGTAAACACAAGAAAATAGGGAAGATCAGCACTGTTAAGGAAATTCAGCATCCCTATATCGTCATTGGAAGGTTCGTGCCTGATATCTATGAGCAAAAGCACGAGATCTATGCCTTTTCTGACTCTGAAATAGTTATCGCAAAGCTCGGAAAAGCCTCTGGACTTGTCTTTGGATGCTTTCGAGAATCCGTAGCCCGGAAGATCTGCAAGGATAGCTTGGCCGTCCATGTCAAAATATATGATCTGCTGAGTCTTGCCCGGTGTCTGAGATACTCTTGCAAGTTTCCTGTTGCTTCCTAAAGCATTGACCAGAGAAGACTTTCCGACATTTGAGCGTCCTGCAAGAACGATCTCAGGAAGTTTGTCATCGGGCAGATCCTTTATGGATCCGCAAGTCATTAAATGTCTTATTTTTCCGTAATTTATAGCCATGTAGATAACTCTGTTTACAGTGTTCAACTTGTCGGTTTTGTCGGTTTTTCTGTCGGTATTTGTTCGATTATTGAGACTAAAACCGACAAGGGTCCGCATTAGAATTTTAACATGAAGGACTTTTATGGCAAAACATACAGGAATAACAGATTTTCAGACCTTTTGAACGGATTGTTCGGCAGGCTTGATTCTCTTGTGTCAGATTTCTTTAATCTCGGCAGGGCGCTTTCCATTCGTCCTTTGGTTCTGCCTGCCACTTTGATGATAAGCTGCAGTGCTTTGTGTTATATCTCAGCTTCATTTATACCTTCACTTGTCATATCAGTTGTTATTATTTTGTTTACTCTGTTTTTTGCAAAGCGCTCTGAAGTTAACAAAACAGCCTTGATGTTAACTGACCTTATACTGTGCATATCATTTGTTTATATCGGTATATTTATCAGTTCAAGATTAAATGCAGGATGTGATACAGCAGACAGCTATATCTGTGAGATAACCGAAGTATCAGCTGATCTTTCGGGCGATCTTGATATGACCGTAAAACTTGAGGACGGTGCGCTCTGCAAAGTGAGGTTTTATTGTGAATATGATTCCTTTAATCCCGGTGATGTCCTTAAGTTATACGGCAGGCTAAAAGAACCGGATAAAGCCGGCAACCCCGGAGAATTCGATTACCGCGAATACTTAAGAAAACAGGGCATTCTATATACAATTTCGTGCAAAGATTATGAGACTGTAAGAACAGCCGGATTTCCTTTCAGTCTGATGGGTATAATTCAGAGATTTTTCTTCAAGCTGAGAAAGGATTCTTTTGATTCTGTCTCAGTCTTTTTCGATGAACCGGAGAAAGCTTTAACAGCGGCTGTTTGTCTGGGTGACAAATCCCTTATATCTTCTGATGTTAAGCGTTCTTTCAGCCTTTCTTGCTGCTCGCATCTTCTTGCGGTATCGGGTACGCATTTTGCAGGGTTTCTCGCATGCCTTCCAATGCTGTTAAATATCCTTCACATCAAACGTGATAAGGCTTTTATAACTCATGCAGCTCTATGTATCCTTATAGGCTGTCTTACCGGATGGAGTGAGTCGGTAACAAGGGCTTCGATAATGAGCATTTGTGTATTTGCGGACCGGGAATGGCTGTCTGCCGTAAGTCTTGCCTCTTCTGTCATGGTGCTGGCAGATCCTTTTTGCCCGATGTCCTCAGGTTTTCAAATGAGTTTTTGTGCGGTTATCGCAATAAAAGTATATGGTGAGAAAATCTCTGATTGGCTGATTAAACTGCATTTAGGCGAGAAACTTGCTTCTTTGATCAGTCTTCCTATATCAGCAGGTCTCGGCCTTATCCCGTTCTGGACAGATATCTCAATGAGGACTGATCCTGCTCATCTTGTGGTTCAGATTGCAGGAACTGCTGTTGCAGGAGCTTCTTGCACATTCTTTATTCCTTGTGTTTTGCTGTGCCGGCTTCTTCCTTTTTCGACGGAGTATCTGTCATCTCCTTTGCTTTTGTGTCTCAAGATCATTAGAAGACTTGTATCTTTCGGCAGCCGTTTAAGTGAATCCGGAGGAAAACCTGTCCATCTGAACCCTTCAATACTATTGGTGCTTGGGATATCTGTATTTCTTTATATGCTCCCGCCATGCATGTTAAGGCGTATCATGTTAAAGCCTTTTGTTCTGATCTTGGCATTGTTTACCGTTTTAGAAGTTTTTACTTACTTTAAGGCGCCTGTATGCTGTGTCATTTTTGCTGATGTCGGTCAGGGAGATTGCTGCCTCGTGATCACGCCTGACAAAACATGCCTGATAGACGGCGGAACATGGGAAGAAGGAAGCACTGCGGTCAGCAATCTGCTTGATCACTACGGTCTTTCATATGTAGACTATGGCATCATGAGCCACTGGGATGTTGACCATGCAGGAGGCATTGCAGCTCTATACGAACAGGGCAGGCTCAATAACATATACACGTCTTATATACCTGATCCCGGCATTAAGGATAAAGATGTAGAAGATTTCTTTAAATCTACTGAAATAGATGAATCTGATTATTTATCTGTTTTAAAACCGGCATATTCAGGCGATCTGATCATTCTTTCCGATTCTGTATATATAGAAGTCCTTTATCCGTCTGAAAATATAGACGGCGGCAATGAATCAAGCCTTGTTCTTAAGCTCCATATTGAAGGCGCTGAAGAGACAAAGATCCTTTTTACAGGCGATATCGGTTCAGAGACGGAATCCCGCCTCGTCGAAGACGGAACAGACCTTGACTGCGACATTTTAAAAGTGGCCCATCACGGCTCCAAATACTCTTCAACTTCGGAATTTATCGATGCCTGTTCGCCTGATATCGCAGTAATCTCGGTAGGTGCCAATAATTTCTACGGGCATCCGGCCCCGTCCACGCTCGAACGCCTTGAAAACTGCGGTTGTTCCATATTCAGAACTGACATAGAAGGGGCGGTGATGCTGGAGTATTGATCTGTTGAAATCTAATTGCTTGTATACCGTATTAAAGTCAATGTTATAGATTTTGGCGGTTGAGATTTGGTTCTAAGAATGTTTTTCAACCGCGAAAAATATGATTTTTCTACTTTTAGCGGTATCAGAATTCGATTTACCATTTTGTTGTACCGCTAAATTAAGAGAATTTATCGTTTTGACGGCTGTTTTTTCGCTCTATTTCCAAATTTATACCGACAATATTCGTTTTCTATTAGTTTTGGCGGTAACAGTTGTATTCATAGTCAATATTTAACACCGTCCAAAATGCATATTTGTTGTTTATAGCGGTTATTTATGTAACTGAAATGCTTTTTCCACAGTAAGTAAAAAGCCCACTAAATCTGAAAGGAAAGATATATGAACATAAAGGATATCCTGATTAAAAGAACTGAAGAATTGCTTACGTATAGAGAAGAAGCGGTTAGAAGACTGAAGATGCTGAGATATAAGGGAGAACCACAGTATCATATCAGTGTTGATTCTAAGAAAAAGCAATTCTATCTGAGAACCGGGGATACAATTGGTAAAGGCAAATACATACCTCAAAATAAGCTATATATTGCTAAACAGGTAGCCAGCTTCGAATATTTAAATAAATCAATTCAGTTAATTGACAAAGAAATCAAATATATCGATTCTCTTGAAAAAAACATGGGAACATTTCTTCCGGAAGATTACTATGAATCATTAAGTGTAGGACGACAGAATCTGGTAGAACCCTTAAAACTTACCGATAAGCAGTTTGTTGAAACATGGCTTAATGAACCATATGAGAGAAGCAGCATCCCGTTTGGAACAGCTGAATTTTATACTGATAACGGTGAACGTGTACGATCGAAGTCTGAAATAATCATTGCCAATGCATTAGCTAAGCATAAAGTGCCTTATAAGTATGAATGCCCGATATATATGAAAGAATTGGGCGTTATACATCCGGATTTTTCTGCTCTGAATATAAAAAAAAGAAAGCTAATCTATTGGGAACATCTTGGAAAGCTGGATGATCCCGGGTATGCTCGAGACAATGCCTTCAGGATTAATGTCTATCAGAAGAACGGTGTATTTCCCGGAGACAACCTGATAACTACCTGGGAGACAAGTACGATGCCTCTTGACGTGAAATTGTTGGAGCAGATAATCAGGCATTATCTGCTTGAATAACAGGATCGGGAATTCAGTAAAGACGATGTATCTCATCCCTTTGCATCCCTTTGCCTTATTTTGTCCCATAAACCGCGATTGATTTCACGCTCAGTTTGTTATAATCGGGGAGTGTATATTGGGAAATATATGGGACATATAGGAAAGGTCCGGCTTTATGACCGGAGAATGGAGATTATGCATACTAAGATTAACAAGACAGTCAGATCCCTGCTTGCCGCAGTCCTGGTGACTTCGGTGATGACAGCGTCCTTTACGGGATGTGATTCAAAGCCGACACAGCCCACAGACGGCATGAGAGACGGGAATGATATAAACACCGTTGAGACTACGGAAGAGACAGAGCCGGAAGCTACGCCTACACCGACGAATACTCCGACACCGACACCCAGTCCCACGCCGTCTATCCCGCACATGGATATGCCTGATGAGGATACGACAGCGCCGTTCTTTTTGAATCTGCCTGAGAGTGTCAGTGTAGAGATCGGATCTGAATTCGATATACAGAGATATATCGGTTACATTGATGATTGCGACAGTGATGTTGACCTGACGGTTGACGGTGATGTTGATACTTCCGAATCGGGAAGCTATCCGCTTACACTTACTTTGACCGATGATGCCGGCAATTCCAAGTCAGGAAGCATGACAGTTAATGTCTATGTCCCGAGCAGCAGCGGCGGTGGCGGAGGAGGCGGCTCCAGTGAGCACACGACTCTTGCCTATAGTGATTTTATGGCCAGATATCCTGATTCGGATATTGCTTATGGTATCGATGTTTCAAGATATCAGGGTGATATCGACTTTGATGCGGTTAAGGCTGCAGGATGTGAGTTTGTAATGCTCAGAGCCATGATCTACAACAATGGTGAGCTCGGCGAAGACAGAAAGTTTGAAGAATACTATGTTGATGCCAAGGAAGCAGGGCTTCTGATCGGTGTTTATTACTATTCTACTGACAGCAACCTTGAAGAACTTCATGAGCACTGCGATGAGCTCCTGGCTGTCCTTGAAGGCAAGGAGATAGATCTTCCTGTAGCATTTGACTGGGAGAGCTGGTCTCATTTCCAGAAGTATCAGATGAGTATAATTGATATCAACAATCTCTTCTATGAATTTGCAGGTATCATGGAAGAGAACGGATACAGCACTATCCTTTACGGAAGTAAGTATTATCTTGAGATCATCTGGGAGCCTGCCGGCTATGATGTATGGCTTGCCCACTATGTTAAAGAGACTTCTTATGAAGGCGATTACACCATGTGGCAGACCGGCTCTATCGGAAGAATAGACGGTATTTCAGAGGACTGCGATACTGATATTCTGTTTAAGAGTAAGTATCCGCACCTTTTCGGAGGAGGTTAACGGCAATTGGCTAAAGCAAAAGCACTACCAAAGGGAGTCCTGAATTCCCGTCAGATGCTCGCAAAGATCAACAAAGAGCCTGATTCATTAGGGCTTGTGCTTTTGTATGGCACCGAGAATTATATGATCGACGGTGCCGTGGCGATGCTCAAAAAGGCGTGCCTCGGCGAAGGCGCCGAAGACATGGACTACGCCGTTATCGATACGAGAACAGGTGATAAGTTCGATATGGGTAAGCTAGAAGAACTTATCTCGATGCCGCCGTGGATGTCTCCCAAGAGACTTGTGGTTATAAAGCAGTCAGGTTTCCCGAATAGGGAATTGTCCGATAAGGATACAGAAGTGCTGAAGAATATACCTTCGTCTGTTGTGGTAGTCTTCTTCGAAGATACTGTTGACAGCAGGAAGAAGTCGTTTAAGGCGTTCCTGCAGTATGGAACAGTCGCATCGATGAACGGTTTTGAAGAAGACGAGCTTGCCGGCTGGATAAACAAGCGCTTTGCCAAAGAGAATATCAGTATTGGCTTTGAAGCCGCCAATTCAATGGCTTCAAGGTGTTCGGGCAACATGATGGAGCTTGTAAACGAGATAAACAAGCTGACGCTTTACTGTCAGGGCAAGGGCTGTTCGGAGGTTACACCGGATATAGTCGAGCTTTGCTGTCCGCCTGATCTGAGCGGCAAGATCTTCGATATCATGGATGCCTGCGGCAGCGGTAATGCCAATGTCGCTCTCGGAACGCTTGATAAGCTTATCTCGAACAAGGAACCTCTGGCTAAGATCAGAGTGTCCATCGTCAATCATATAAAGGCCCTGATAATGGCAAAAGAAGCCAGAAATGCCAATGTTCTGGTCGAACGCACCGGTATGAACGAGTTCAGAGCCAAAAAGCTCGTAAGCCAGGCATCGAATTTTGACATGAAGTCTCTTGTCAATCTGTATCTTGCGGCTTCTGACTCTGACAGTGATTTCAAGCACGGGCTTATAGACGAGAGATATTCACTTGAGATAATCCTTGTGAAAGCAAGTGCAAAATCGGGCGTCTGATTCCGTACGATTTCATTAGTTTTTTCCCCATTATCGGATTTGACGTTAAGGGGCTTATGTCTTAAAATCTTCTGGTATTATTTAGAAGAATGGAGTTCTTATGGCTAAAATTCAGATGAAGACCCCGCTTGTAGAGATGGACGGGGATGAGATGACCAGAATAATCTGGAAGCAGATCAAGGACATTGTCATTTTACCTTTCGTTGACTTGAAGACCGAGTATTTCGATCTCGGACTCAAGCACAGAGATGAGACAGCAGATCAGGTTACTATCGATGCTGCCAACAGGACAAACGAGCTTGGAGTTGCAGTTAAGTGCGCTACAATCACTCCCAATGCCCAGAGAATGACAGAATACAATCTGCATACAATGTGGAAGAGCCCTAATGGCACGATCAGAGCTATCCTTGATGGTACCGTTTTCAGAGCGCCCATTCTTGTTAAGGGCATCAAGCCTTTTGTTTCATGCTGGGAAAAGCCTATCACCATTGCCAGACATGCTTATGGTGATGTTTACAGAGATACTGAGTTCCTGGTTGACGGTCCTGCAAGAGCAGACCTTGTTATCACATATCCTGACGGAAGACAGGAGAGCCAGACGATCTTTGAGTATAAGGACGCCGGCGTTGTTCAGGGACTCTATAACACGGATAAGTCCATTGCGGCATTCGCAACATCATGCTTCCAGTATGCTCTTGATACTAAGCAGGATCTCTGGTTTGCCACAAAGGACACTATCTCCAAGAAGTACGACGGACGTTTCAAGGAGATCTTCCAGACTATCTATGACACAGAGTACAAGGATAAGTTCGAAGCAGCAGGAATCACATATTTCTACACACTTATCGATGATGCTGTTGCAAGAGTTATGCGTTCTTCCGGCGGTTTTGTCTGGGCACTCAAGAACTATGACGGCGATGTTATGAGCGATATGCTTGCTTCCGCTTGCGGTTCACTTGCCATGATGACATCCGTTCTCGTTTCACCTAAGGGTGTTTACGAGTATGAGGCTGCTCACGGAACAGTTACAAGACATTACTACAGACATCTCAAGGGTGAGCAGACATCTACAAACCCTATGGCAACGCTTTTCGCCTGGTCAGGTGCGCTCAGAAAGAGAGCACAGCTCGACGGCCTCAAGGATCTTGAGGAATTTGCCGACAGGATCGAGAAGGCTTCTATCGAGACGATCGAAGAGGGAACTATCACAGGCGACCTCAACAATCTCATTGATAACGACAACAAGAAGACAGTTACTACTGAGGAATTCCTCAAGGCAGTTGCTGCCAAGCTCTAATTGAAATACTACGGAGGAGAAACGAAATGAGTTATTACAAGACCTGGATGGATAAATCAGAGGATGCTTCCAACAGACAGGAATATATGCAGTATATCCAGAGATACTATGCTCTTGAAAAGGTTGCTTACGAGAAGATCCTTGGCGCTTACCCTGACAATGAGGAGTTCCTTACCGGAACAGCAGCCGAGCTTGCGAAGAAGCTTGAATTCCCAAAGGATTCAATGGATGTTTTCGTAGGTTTCATTGACGGTATCAAGTCAAGCCTTACAAACGGCGATGACATCGATCTTGAATCTATCGATGACAACTATGAGCTCAAGCTCGTTATCGATTACGAGAAACTCTACTACAACATGCGTGATGCAAAGGCTGACTGGCTTTACAGCATCAAGGCATGGAAGAATATCCTTCCTGAAGAGAAGATCAATGAGATCACACGTAAGTACCGTGAGGATAATATGGCTCATTCCGATAAGATCGGCCGTAATGATCCCTGTCCGTGCGGTTCAGGAAAGAAATATAAGAACTGCTGCGGTAAGAAGGGTTGATCCCTTAAGACGTCAGGAGACTATTCTTGAAAAAACTTCTTAAGTCTAAATGGTTCATAGCACTTGTTGTACTGCTCTTGCTGGCGGCATGTGCTGTGTTGAGCCTGCTTCCGGGAAGCCCTGTCAAAAAGGCGCTTTCACCGGTACAGCTCGTTACATCGCCTGCACAATCCCTGGTAAAGAGAGCAGGTGATACCATTACTGATTTCTGGTCTGCCATAACAGACGGAATTGCAATAAGGGAAGAGAATAGAGCCCTTAAAGAGCAGATCGCAGACTTAAGATATCAGCTTACGCAAAGTGAAGAGGCAGCTTTAAGATACGAAGAGCTTAAGGATGCGCTCCATATTAAGGATACTTTCAGCAACTACGTTATTTATGGTGCGTCGATCCTCTCAAGAGAATCAGACGAATGGTTCTCAACCATAAGGCTCAATGCCGGCGCTGTTGACGGAATCGAGCTTGCTGAAGGCAACTCTTATCCGGTTCTTGACGTTGAGATGAACCTTGTAGGACGAGTAATCGAGTCTTCTGACACGGAATCTCGTGTTTTGCCTTTGCTTCATGAAGGTTTTGCCGTTGCGGGCAAAGTCAATGAGGTTAACGGTGTAACATTCATGGTTGTAGGTGATGCCGAACTTAAGAGACAGGGACTCTGCCTTGCAAAAGACATTGATCCTGATGTTCATCTTGAGCCCGGTATGGAGATCGTTACTTCAGGAGACGGCGGTCTGTTCCCTGAAGGTATCCCGATCGGTGTTATCGAGACAGTCGATTATTCCAATCCTTTGGAAGTAACGGCTACGATAAGGCCTTATTCGCAGATCGGAAAACTGGAAGACGTATTCATCATGATCCCTTATGTCGAGGAGACTGAGGAGACGGCAGAAACAGCAGAAACAGCTGTCGGTTAAGGCGGTTTGATATGCGTATCGTCAATGAGACTACAAATGCAAGGGTAAGAAAGATCGTTGTTTACGCGATCTATATTATCCTGCTTTCGTCTTTCCAGGTCTCATTCCCGGATACTATCAGCCTTCTCGGGCAGACGGCAGATCTCGTGTTTGTATTTGTAGTATTATCCGGTTACTTCAACGGGTTCTGGGACGGTGCCATAGTCGGATTTATATGCGGAATGGTAAGAGATGTCTTCTCGCCGCCGGCAGTACTGGGACTTGACGGTGAAGTCAGGGTTACTGCTTTTATCGGTGTTTTCACGCTCTTTGCGGCAGGCATTACGGGGGCTTCTTTCTTTACGAAGAGAATGCACAGGAATATTCCTTTTTCGATAGTTGCTGTTATATTTACGACTTTCTGCTATAAGGTTGGCGGATATCTGATCATATTCGGATGGAGCTCAATGGCAGGAACAACTTCAACGATTTACCAGCCTTTGACGGCTCTGGTATATTCGTTGCTGCCGCAGCTTCTTTTGAATACTTTGACGGCTATTCCGATTATATTCCTTCTCAGGTTTTTGGGTCCTGTATCTTTCAGAGGCAGATCCGGAAGAGATGAGATTATTGAGAAACAGGGTGAAGGCACATGGCTGGGAATCTGATAGACGATTACGGTGCATTTGACAATAATGCCGAAAGAGGCGGCAAGAATGATGCCGGTTCTCTTCTTAAGCGTGTTTTCACATTCCTTACCAACAGGTATTTGGTTCTTGCTGTAGGATTTGTGACTTTTGGTATTGCAATCCTTGTGATGACAACGAGACTGCAGTTCTCTAATTACCAGAATACGTTGTCCCAGAGTTCATCAGGTGTTATAAGACAGTATTCCGCGCCTGCCCCCAGAGGCGATATATATGACAGCAGGGGAGTCCTTCTCGCATCGAGCGTTGAGTATAACAGTGTAATGATCGCCAACGCTTATCTGGATGATGCATCGTTGAACTCGCTCTGCCTTGAATTGAGTTATCTTTTCGATGAGTATCACTGCATAGATGTAGCCGATCTCGACCAGTATTTTGTTCTTGATCCGAAGGCGAGATTTGTAAAGTCTGAGGATAAGATCAGACTTTGGCAGACAGATGCCAATCTTTTCGATCTCAAAGACTATTCATCGGGCGTTATCGTTACGTTCTCCGATGATTATGTTAAGACGGATCCTAATGTGTTTTTCCTTTATCTGCGCCGCAAATTCAACATCGATAACAATTACACGATAGAAGAAGCATACAGGATCATAAGGATCAGATATCAGATCTTTACGGATAACTGGGCATTTATCAAGGGAACCCCGGTTAAGATCGCAACAGATGTTCCGGATGAGCTCATCAGGAAGCTTGAAGAACAGAATTATCATTACATGGGACTTGTGGCCGGCAAAGAATATGCAAGGACATATTCTTCGGAAGCTCTTTATGCAAGCCATGTTCTGGGATATGTAGGAAAGATTTCCAGTGTAACGTATCAGGATCTTGCACCATTCGGTTATACGAGTGACGATGTCGTCGGCAAAGCCGGTATAGAGTCCCAGATGGAGAGGTATCTCCACGGCAGAAACGGCATTACGCCTTACAGTATCTGGACAATGAACGGCGAGGAAGGTCTTTTTGTGCCCAACAGTTACGGTATTCCTGCCGAAGAAGGTGCGACTGTTTATCTGACGATTGATTCGCATATTCAGGAAGTCGGCACAGAGGCTCTGAAAGAATACATTCTCCAGCAGACGGAGGAGGAACAGGCAAACCAGACCGGTTATACCGCAGCTTCAGCCGGAGCGTTCGTTATGATGAACGTAAATACCGGTGCTGTTATCGCGATGGGCTCATACCCTAACTACGATCCTAACGATTTCATCCTGTCCAACTACGGTGACGTTCAGGCTAAGGAACAGGTCAAGTATTATCTGGGAATCGATGAATATCAAGATATTACGGCGGCTGACCTTCCGCTCTGGAACCGTGCGATAATGTCAATGTATGCGCCCGGTTCAACATTTAAGCCCTGTACGGCTCTGGCCGCTCTCGAAAACGGTGACATCACGCCTGAGGAGAATACGATCAGATGCGGCGGACCTTTGAATGTTGACGGCTGGATCTTCAGATGCCTTGAGTATCCTGATTATGGTCATGGTGATCTCACTCTTAACGATGCTATGGCCCAGTCCTGCAATATCTATTTCATGATCTTGGGAATTCAGACCGGTATCGATAATATCTCTGCCATGGCTTACAGATTCGGTTTGGGAGTAAAGTCCGGAATCGATCTTCCTGGTGAGATCAAGGGCGTTATGTCGAGCCGTGAGAATAAGCGACTTACAAGACAATCCGTCTACGATAAGACCTGGTTCCCGTCAAATACGGCACAGGCATCTATCGGTCAGTTCGATAACTGTTTTACAATCCTCCAGCTTTGCAGATACACATGCGGTATAGCTACAAATAAACTCTGTACGCCTTATGTTGTTGACAGGGTAGTAGGAAGCGACGGGTCGATACTATATCAGGGCCAGACAGAATCTGTTGATATCGGAATCTCAGAACCCAGTATAAATGCTGTCAGGGAGGCTATGAGATGCGTTGCGACAGGTACAACACGCTGGGGAACCAGTGCGGGTGACCAGTTCTACAATTATCCTGTTGAGATGGTATGTAAGACTGGTACTGCGGAGACGGGATTCGAGGATTCACGTAAGGAGTATTCCAACGGTCTGTTCATCTGCTACGCGCCCAAGGATAATCCTGAAGTAGCTCTTGCTCTCGTGGTTGAGAAGGGTAAATGGGGTTCTTCTTCGATCGTCATTGCGAAAAAGATAATGTCCGCTTACTTTAATGAGCAGTTTGATTCCTCAGAACCTCTTTATTCACCTAATCCTATTTACGGCGATTATCTGCCGTCTATTTAACCGTTTGTCAAAAAGCCGATTTTGGCATTGTTGATTTATAACAAAGAGTAGTTGCCTGAAACGGTATTTTACTGTACAATCTGTTTATTAGTTTTTAATGGGAGATTTCGGATGAAAATTGTTTTGATGGCTGACAATAGAAAGACTGAGCTCTTGGTCAATTTCTGCATTGCCTATAAGCCTTTGCTTGAGAAACATCAGCTGATTTCAGTTTACAACACCGCTAAACTCCTCAAGTCTGCTGCTGATCTTGATGTATCTGGTCTTTCCGTTGATTACTCCAGCGGCTTTGAGCAGCTTGCTTCCAGAGCTGAATATAATGGTATTGACTGTGTTATTTATTTAAGAGACGGCCGCCAGGTAGGCGAGTCCAATCCCTTTGAGCTTTTGGACGTTTGCGACCAGAATACTATTCCTTACGCTACCAATATTGCTTCTGCAGAGATCCTTATCACTGCTGTTGACAGCGGAGCTCTTGATTACCGCGAATGGAACGCAGGCTGATAACAGTTCCGTTAGGACCTCTCCAATCTAACATGTATATAGTTACCGGTCCTTCCGGTGTTTTTGTCGTGGATCCTTCTGTTTCACCGGAAAAGGCGGAATCTTATTGTGGTATGCCGGGTCTTTCAAAGGGAGAATGCCATGTCACAGGGCTCCTTCTGACACACGGCCATCACGACCATATCAAGTATGTGGATGAGTGGCAGGATACATATCCTGATGCAAAGATATACTTTTCAGGCAATGATAAGGCCCTTCTCTCAAACGGATACATGAACTGTTCCTATATGGAAGGCTCAGAGATAATATACGATTTCAGGTTTGTGAATATTGCCGGTATGTACGGCATGGCCATCTGTAAAGATGATGAATTTGAGATCAAGGTTTTCGAGACACCCGGACATACTATGGGAAGTGTCTGCTATCTTGTAAATAACTGCGGCGAAAAGATGCTGTTTACGGGCGATACGGTCTTTTGCGGTTCTGTCGGAAGAACTGACATGCCGGGCGGATCCATGAAGGATATGACAGAATCCGTAAAGCGTATACGTACTTTCGATCCTTCATTGAAGATATATCCGGGTCACGGTCCTGATTCGACAGTAGGAGACGAGATAAAACACAATCCGTTCTTTCAAATATAAGTGTTTGCTTGACTTTTATCCATTCAAAGTATATAAAAATATAACTTGCGATGAAGGTGCGTAAGTAGTTTTGCATATAACCGGCAAAGAGAGTCGTGTCTTGGGCTGAAAGCACGATACGAAGTGTAGCAGGACGAATTTCAACACCGGAGCTTCTGACGGAAACGGTATTTATACTGACTAAGCAGATGCCTTTCGCCGGGCACAAAACAGGCGGATATTAAGTGCGGAAGAGCATAATGTTTTTCCGAACATGGGTGGTACCGCGAAGGTGCAGATATAATGCTAATTCGTCCCGTGGCAATGAGATTATTGCCGCGGGCTTTTTATTTTCAAAGGTTTGCGCGAAGAGCAAGGAGGAAAACATGGCTGAACTTAATGAATTAAAAGAGAAGCTGTCCGAGATCAGGAGTAAGATCGAAAGTGATCTTACGGAGATCAACAGTTCAAAGGGCATCTTTGAGTACAGAAAGAGTGTCATGGACTCAAAGGAAGGTAAGATCGGCTCTCTCATGAAGGAGATGGGCAAGATCCCGAAGGAGCTTAAGGCTGATTATGGCAAGATGGTCAACGAGATCAGGAACTGGGCTCAGGATAAGTTCGATACTCTTGATGCCGAGTTCAAGGCAAGAGAGCAGAAGGCGCGTTATGAGGCTGAGACTATCGATGTAACGCTTCCTGCCAAGAAGCTTAAGAAGGGTTATCTCCATCCCAATACACAGGTCAGGAACCAGATCGTTGATATCTTCGGTTCTATGGGTTTCCAGATCTACGAAGGCAACGAGATCGAGACAGATTACTATAATTTCACGGCTCTCAATATTCCTCAGGATCACCCTGCGCGCGATATGCAGGATACATTCTATCTCAGTCCTGAGTTCCTGCTCAGAACACAGACATCAGCAGGCCAGATCCATGTAATGGAGGCTCAGAAGCCGCCTATCAAGATCATCTCACCAGGTAAGGTTTTCAGATCCGATGACGATGCAACACACTCTCCGATGTTCTCCCAGATGGAAGGACTCGTTGTTGACGAAGGCATAACACTCTGCGACCTTCAGGGCATGCTCGACGTGTTCGTAAAGAAGATCTTCGGCGAAGAGACAAAGACACGTTTAAGACCTTCTTATTTCCCGTTCACTGAGCCTTCCGTCGAGGTTGACGTCAGCTGCTTCCAGTGTGGTGGCAAGGGCTGCAAGCTCTGCAAAGGAACAGGCTGGATCGAAGTATTGGGTGCAGGTGTAGTCAACAAGAAGGTTCTTGAAGGCTGCGGCATTGACAGCAATAAATACAGCGGTCTTGCTTTCGGTATCGGTATCGATCGTATTGCAATGCTCAAGTACGGCATCAACAACATTAAGTTATTGTTTGAGTCTGATCTCCGCGTGCTTGAACAGATCGATGACTAAGGAACAGGAGGAAAGAATATGTTAGTACCATTAAGTTGGCTTAAAGATTATGTAGATATTGACGTTACTCCGGACGTGCTCGAAGAGAAGCTCTTCAGCTGCGGTTTTGAAGTAGAGGAAAAATACGAAGTAGGCAAGGACATCAGCAAGGTCGTTGTCGGTGAAGTTAAGACATGCGAAGCAATTGAAGGCACACATCTTCATCTCTGCACAGTAGATGCAGGTGAGAACGGAATACTCCAGATCTGCTGCGGTGCCGATAATGTTGCAGCAGGCGGCAAGTATCCTTTAGCTCTCATCGGCGCACAGGTTTATGCGACAGCAAAGGATCACAAGACTGTTGAAGGCTTAATGACAATAGGTCAGGGCAAGCTCAGAGGTTACGATTCATTCGGTATGCTCTGTTCAGGCGTTGAGATCGGTGTTACTGAGGATATGTTCCCCGGTGCTGGCTATGACGGACTCCTTGTCCTTCCTGAAGACAGCGTTCCCGGAAGCGATGTTAAGCCTATCCTCGGCCTTGACGATTATATTTTCGATGTTTCGATTACAGCAAACAGGCCTGACTGCCAGAGCATCTTCGGTATCGCCAGGGAAGTTGCTGCCGTACTCGGCAAGCCTCTTAAGGAGCCTGCGCTTGATTACACCGAATCCGGCGAAAAGATCGACTTTAACATCCGTGTTTCAGCTCCCGATCTTTGCCCCCGTTATATCGGACATTATGTATCTGACGTTAAGATCGCCGAATCTCCTCTTTGGATGAAGCGCCGTCTTGCTTTGGTAGGCTGTTCTGCAATCTCAAATGTTGTAGATATCACTAACTATGTTCTCTATGAACTCGGTCAGCCGATGCACGCATTCGATTTCTCTTACCTTGAAGGCGGTGAGATCCATGTCCGCCGTGCCGAAGAAGGCGAGAAGATCGTAACTCTTGATGAGAAGGAGTTCGCTCTTACATCTGAGAATCTCGTTATCTGCGACGGCAAGAAGCCTGTTGCACTTGCAGGCATTATGGGCGGTCTCAATTCAGAGATCCTTGATTCAACAAATGCGGTTATGTTCGAAGCTGCCAAGTTCGCTCATGACAATATCCGTAAGAGTTCAAAGGCTTTGGGCCAGGTATCCGATTCAAGTCAGAGATTCTCCAAAGGTGTTGATGAATATACGACTGTCATGGCTATGAAGAGAGCTCTTCATCTTATCGAGGAACTCGGCTGCGGCAAGGTAAGCAGCACAGCATTTGATATCAACACAGGCAACTCCGTTGAGCCCCGTGAGATGACTGTAAGCGTTAATCAGGTCAACGGTGTTCTCGGTATCACGGTTCCTGACGAAGATATCGTACGTATTCTCGGAAACCTCAATTTTGCTCCCGAACTTAACGGCGATGAGCTTAAGATTCAGATCCCCGGTTACCGTGTTGATATGGAATCCTATCAGGATGTTGCAGAAGAAGTTATCCGTATGTACGGCTATGAGCACATCGTTCCAACATTTATCCCGACTGCAAAGGTTACGAGTGGCGGATATAACTTAAAGCAGCGTTCTGAACTTAAGATCAAGCGGGCTCTCTGTGCAGCAGGTGCGAGTGAAGGGGTTCACTATTCATTCTTCTCGCCTTCTGATTTCGATCTTTTGAAGCTCCCCGAAGATGCACCGGAGAGATTTGCGATCAAGATCATGAATCCGATCAATATCGATCTTTCACTTATGCGAACGACGCTTGCGCCCCAGATGATCAAGGCAATGGCAAGAAACCAGAAGAACGGTATCCTTTCAGGCCGAATTTATGAGATGGGCAACAAGTTCCTTCCCAAGAGCCTGCCGCTTACAGAATATCCTGATGAGCGCGAGACGATCTGCATCGGTGTATTCGGCGAGGACGAGGATTTCTATTCACTGAAGGGACTTGTCTCTGTAATTGCAGATGCTCTTGATGTTGAATTCGATTTCGAAAAGGCGGAGAAGACATTCCTCCACCCGGGAAGAACCGCAAAGGTTATCTGCAACGGTGAGGAAGTAGGCTATCTCGGCCAGGTCCTCTATGAGATCTGCGATGAACTCGATATGAGAGTAAATGCTTATGTTGCTGAGATCGATCTCAGAGCTCTTACAAAGTACTACGGCAAGGAAAGAAAGTTCATTCCGCTCCCGAAGTTCCTTGAAGAGAAGCGTGACTTCTGCTTCGTTATGGATAAGCAGATCACATGTGACATGGTCGAAAAGGAGATCAAGTCTTCCTGTGAATACATCACCAAGATCGAACTCTTTGATATATATGAGGGAGTTCAGCTTGGTCTTAATAAAAAGAGCCTTGCTTTCAGTGTTGTATTTACGCCTAAGGATGAGGAATTCACACCTGAGATCATTGACGGCTTCGTCAACACGATCCTGAATAATCTCAAAGAGAAGTATCAGATAACGCTCCGTGCCTGATCAGAAAACTATTCTTTTAATAAGTTTATAATGAAATCAGACACTAGGCGAAAAGCCTGAAACCCAATAAACACAGGTGCTTGAAGCACATTTGACGCCCGGGAGACCGGGCGTTTTTCTTTGTCGGTTTTTGTCGGTAATTGTCGGGTTTTGTATGGAAAAACCGACAAAGACCTGTTGTATGATTTCCCAAATATAAATGCCCGGATCATGGCAATTTCATACGGAGGTGCAATATGTCGACATTAGAAGCAGCAATTACATTTTCACTGATACTCATTATGCTCACATTCATGGTAACAGGCCCGGAGAAGATCGCTCTGGACAGTTTCGAATGCGCAAAAGACGGCGGCAATGAGCTTTTCTATATGGAAAGCGACAGGGATGTCATGGATAAGAACATAGTTGGCGGAGTTTACTGCTACGACACTTCTCCCGAGAAGCTCTGTACTTATCTTTCGGGTGTATCCGACAACTTCAGACTTATATACGGTGCTGTTTTCGAATTAGGACAGGAGGAGAACAATGAAGAGAACTGATAAGCACAAAATAAACAGGCACGGTGCATCTTCCATATTTCTTGCAGTGATCATGTCGGCCGTGATCCTTATCGAATGCACCTTCGTTGCATTTGTCTGGAACCTTGATTACGCACTCAGTGTGAATACAGCGCTTAAGACTCAGATTGACACGATTCTTTCCGACTACAACAGACAGCTTTTCGATGTGTATGGGATCTATGCATTTACGATGGATCAGATCGATGATGACTGCTTCAACAAAGCTTTGGAGATCAACGGCCTGACTTCAAGATCAACGTTATTTGTCTCTGAGACTTACGAATTCACGACTGAAGATCTGAAAAAAGCGATCAACTCATATTACTGGTACAGAGGGACGGGTATCAGCGTCAGATCTGTTGTTGAAGGATATGCTGAATTAATCCGTGAGATCGATGAGAACAATGTCTTCGGCAAGGTCAGTGAGTTCATGCAAAGTCCGGCATCGGGTTATGTGTCCGATATTATCAAAGGCACCGAATCAGCATCTGAGTGGATAGGGAAAGCAGGTGAAAAGCTCAATATCGATGAACTGTTGGAAGAAGCTTCTGATATGGATACATTAAGCTCTGATTACAAGGAAGCCATAAGGGATCTGGAACTGGACATAGATATCGATATTGCAGAATTGGAAGCTCTTCTTGACACCATGACGATGTTGGAAAGCACAATGGACCATCTTTCTGACTCCTCGGATCCTTTAATGAGCAAGATGAATATCTCTCATTACTGTGCATATAACTTCGACTGCTGTTTTGCTCCTGAAGGAGATTCGTCCATCACGGGCACCGGATTCAAGGATATCCATGGTGATAAAAGGGCTGATGTCGAATACATTATCACTGGTCTCGATGAGTATCCCGCCTGTTTCAAGGTTGAATTCATGATAGTTCAGGTCCTTATCGTATCGAACATGCTGAAGGACTTCGCAGACGAAAAGTTCAGAAACACAATGCTGGTCTTAGGCGAGATAATCTCAACGATCATATCGGCAGTGAGCGAAGGTACCGTCAATATCGATCCGAAGCTGATCGCGGCAGGACTTACTTATTATTGCGCAATCGTTCAGTCTTATAAGGACTATATAGCGCTCACTAATGGTAAGCGTGTAATCATTTTCGAGTATGAGGAAGTTCAGATGGTTACTTTCAGTTACAGGGATTTCCTTTATCTGTTCTGTTTATGCACGCCTTCAGATGAACTTCTGGAAAGAAGCCTGGAAGTCATTAACCGGGATTACGGAACGCTTTATAAGGGGATTACGCTGGAAGCAGATTACAGGGGAGAGACCTATTCGGTCACAAAATCTTATCAGCTGTACGAATAAAGGAGCTTGACAATGAGGACTTACAGGAACAGTAAAAGGGGACAGGTGACGATAGAAGCTGCAATAGCATTTACTATAACGCTGGTATTTCTTGCATCTGTTATAAGTGTCATTGATTACTACCGCACGGATATACTTATGAGAAGATCTGTCGAGCAGACATGCGAGAAGATGTCTTTGCTATATCCCGTTTCAGTGCCTGCGGGTGACTTTATGTCGACTGCGGTCAATGCTTTTCCTGATCTCGGGATAGGTGATACGAAGGGTGCTGATGTTGTCTCAAAGGTCCTGTCCGTCAGTATGGGAATAGACGATGCTACGGGACACACAATGAAGGAACTGATCCTTCAGGGTGTTTTCTCGCATACAATGGAAGAACAGATAAGGAGCGGATATATCGAGAGAAATGGCGGTTCCGAGTTTTTCGTTCCTGACGAGATAGATGTGTTTTTTGAGATCAGCGACGAACACCACATAATCGAAGTTACTACGGAATACTCGGTGGTAACGATCGCAGGAAGAAGATACCGGAGTATTTACTCGGTGATACCGCTTTACGGTGATCCCGTGCTGATGCTTCAAAATGAAGAACACAAACAGTCTGAAGGGGAAAACTCACAGGACGATATATGGTCATTGAGCAATTTCGACAGGGGAGATGCGTTCCGGGAAAGGTACGGGGCCAATCTTCCCAAGACATTCCCTGTGATAGATTCGGTTGAAGGCGGCGAGATTACGGCCATCAGAAGTATCGATCTTACGTCTCCATACTATCAGGACATCTCAAATATCCAAAAGAAGATCAAGGATGATATCCGTTCGATAAGTGCGTTTGAGCCACAGTCAGCGGTGATCAACGGTAAGACTTATACGGTGGATCATGTGGATTCCAGACATCTTACGGTGATAATACCCGAAAACTCAGGACCGGCAGGCAGAGAAGCTGTAGAAGATCTCAAAGGATATGCCTTTGTTCAGGGTGTTATACTTGATATATACGAATGCGGCACCTCTGAGAAGTATCAGGCCGGGTAGTTCCCTTTATTGTATTAAAATAAAGAATGCGTTATTATGTATGAGTATGTTTGGAGGTATGAACATTGAGACATGATAACAGCGTAAGGCGCCCGAGTCTTGCTAATTCCAAGATCACTACGGACAAGACCGCGTCGCTATCTATTGGGGATTCGCTTAGAAAAGCAAAGACCAATCTCATTTTCTCCAGATTGCTTCTGGGTATTCTTGCAGTGGTTATCCTTACTGCTTTCTTTATTGCGGTTTACATGGGTTATACCAAGCCGCTTTGGGATTATATCATGAGAGTCGTTTCGTGATTTCGGGGTAGGTAACAAGATGGATGACATTAAGGACGCTCATTTTACTGAGAGTGAATTGGAGGAATTAACCGATCTTTATAACGCCATGCTGACGATGAGGGACAGCTCCGAGATGCATAAGTTCTTTGTGGATCTCTGCTCGATAAATGAGCTGCATTCCTTCCTTCACCGCTGGCAGATCGTAAGAAGGATCGAACAGGGTAAAAGTTACGAGGAGATAATCAAAGAGATCTCTCCCGCTGAGGCTGAAGCAGACTCAAAAGCGGATGAAGGCAAGAAATCAACAGGCAGAGCACGTGGCAAAGCCAGATCTTCCACAAAGGTCAGCTCCACGACGATTTCGAGAGTCAAGAACTGCTATGTGAATCCGGACGGCGGATACAGAACGGCACTGAACAGACTCAAGGAAGCTGCCGAACAAAATAAAGAACAGGAATGATGAAGGTACAAAATGGGATTATTTGAAAGTATTTTTGGAACACACAGCGATCACGAACTCAAGCGGATCAATCCTCTTGTAGATAAGGTTTTCTCATACGAGGCAGAGTATGCAAAGCTCTCTGATCACGAACTTGCAGGCAAGACCGAAGAGTTCAAGAAGAGATATGAAGAAGGCGAATCACTTGATTCACTGCTTCCTGAGGCATTCGCTACCGTAAGAGAAGCTGCCTGGAGAGTTCTTGGCATGAAGCCTTACAGAGTTCAGGTAATCGGCGGTATCATTCTCCACCAGGGCCGAATCGCCGAGATGAAGACGGGTGAAGGTAAGACGCTCGTAGCTACGATGCCTGTATATCTCAATGCATTGACCGGCAAGGGTGTTCACGTAGTAACTGTCAACGATTACCTCGCAAAGCGTGACTCCGAGTGGATGGGTAAGGTTTACAAGTTCCTTCACATGAGCGTCGGTCTCATCATTCACGATATTCCCAACAAAGAACGTAAATCAATGTATGCATGCGATATCGTTTACGGAACCAACAATGAGTTCGGATTCGACTATCTGCGTGACAACATGGTCGTCAGCAAAGAGCAGATCGCTCAAAGAGAACTCAACTACGCTATCGTCGACGAGGTCGACTCGATCCTCATCGATGAGGCAAGAACTCCTCTCATCATTTCAGGAAGAGGAACTGAGTCTTCCGATCTTTACCAGAAGGCAGATACTTTCGTTAAGACGTTGAAGCAGTACACAGTAGTTGAGACTGACGATAAGGTCGATATGGACGAACTCGTAGGTGATGCGGACTATGTTACAGACGAGAAGGCCAAGACATCAGTCCTTACAGCTAACGGTATCGCTAAAGCCGAGAAGTTCTTCAATATCGAGAACCTCTCAGATCCTGAAAACTTTGACCTTCAGCACTATATCAACAACGCGTTGAAGGCTAACGGCAACTTCAAGAAGGACCAGCAGTACATCGTACAGGACGGTCAGGTCGTTATCGTAGATGACTTTACAGGCCGTCTCATGCCGGGCAGACGTTTCAGTGACGGTGTTCATCAGGCTATCGAAGCAAAAGAGCATGTTAAGGTCGCAAACGAGAATAAGACCCTTGCTACGATCACATTCCAGAACTTCTTCCGTATGTACACAAAGCTCTCCGGTATGACAGGTACAGCTTATACAGAGGAAGCCGAGTTCAGACAGATCTATAATCTCGACGTTATCCAGATCCCCACAAACAGACCTGTTGCAAGAATCGATGAGTACGATGCAGTATTCAAGACAGAGAACGGCAAGTATGCTGCGATCCTTAAGACAGTTAAGGAAGCAAACGAAAAGGGACAGCCTGTACTCGTAGGTACAGTTAACGTCGATAAGTCAGAGCTCCTTTCCCGTATCTTCACAAAGTATGGCATCAAGCACAACGTATTGAACGCCAAGAACCATATGAGAGAAGCTGAGATCGTTGCCCAGGCAGGCCGTAAGGGTGCTGTTACTATCGCAACCAACATGGCAGGCCGTGGCACTGATATCATCCTCGGCGGTAACGCTGAGTTCATGGCTCTCCAGGAGATGAGAAGATTAGGCTACACAGATGATCTTATCGACGCTTCCACAGCTCACAACGAGACAGATGATGAACTCATTCTCGAAGCAAGAAAGAGATTTACTGATCTCGAGAGCAAGTTCAAGGAAGAGCTCGCTCCTGAGGCTGAAGAAGTAAGAAAACTCGGCGGTCTCTACATCGTTGGTACCGAGCGTCACGAATCAAGACGTATCGATAATCAGCTCAAGGGACGTGCTGGACGTCAGGGTGACCCCGGAAGATCCAAGTTCTTCCTGTCTCTCGAAGATGACCTCTTAAGAATCTTCGGCGGTGACAGAGTTTCCATGATCTATGAAGGTCTCGGAATCGAAGATGATATGGAACTTCAGGTCAAGTCTCTTACAAAAGTCATCGACAGCTCACAGAAGAAGCTCGAGGCAATGCACTTCTCAGCACGTAAGTCTGTCCTTGAATACGACGACGTTAACAATGTTCAGAGAACAATTACATATGAGCAGAGACGTCAGGTCATCTTCGGCGAGGATGTACACGGTATCTATCTGCAGATGATTGAGCGTGTTGCGTCCAGAATCTGCAATCAGTTTGCTCTTGACGGCGTTATCACTTCAACAGAGAGATATTCACTCGGCAAGATGCTCGAAGATATCTTCGGTCAGCTTCCTTCTGTTCTCCTAGTTCAGGATGACAGCAAGGATATCCCGGAGTGCGATGAACTGGCAGCTCAGATCGCTGATGAAGCTAAGGAACTCATCGCAAAGAAGGAAGAGGAGATCTCAAAAGAGGTATTCCGTGAAGCAGAGCGTCAGATCCTCCTGCGTACGGTTGACCTTAAGTGGATGGATCACATCGATGCATTGGATCAGCTTTCCAACTCCATCAGAATGAGAAGTATCGGTCAGCATGACCCTGTAGTTGAATATAAGCTCGAAGGTTCAGCAATGTTCGAAGAGATGAACGAGAACATCCAGAACGATGCAGTCAAGTTCATTATGAGAGCAAGATTCACACCTGAAACCCATATTGAGGCTAAGTCCCAGGTTAAGGATATCAAGGAGAACCACGCAAGCGCTTCTGCTGTAACACCCCAGTCTGCTTCAAAGCCCATTCAAGGAACTGCAGGCAACAACCAGCCTCAGGCACCTGTAAAGCGCGATTCTTCCAAGGTTGGCAGAAACGATCCGTGCCCTTGCGGTTCAGGTAAGAAATACAAAGATTGCTGCGGCAAGAAGTAATAACAATTTGATTTAAATTTTTGCGGGGTATTTTTCGAGATGAAAGATACCCCGTTTTTTACTCGGTAAAATGCAGAAGAATAATATATAATGTTTTCATGATTACCGATATTTCTGAATTTATTAAAACCGTAGACGGCGCCGCTGAATATATCAGAGGTGTCTTGGCAGGCAAAGAGATCCCTTCTGTTTGCATAGTCCTGGGTTCCGGTCTTGGTCCTTTGTCATCAATGGCTGAAGACGCCATTGAAATCCCTTATAAGGACATTCCCGGATTCCCGGTCTCAACTGCACCGGGCCACAAGGGCTCTCTTTTGATCGGAACGCTTTCAGGAAAGCCCGTTTTCATGATGAACGGCAGATTCCACTACTACGAAGGTTATCCGATCGAGACCGTTACTTTCTATGTCAGGGTAATGGGAAGATTGGGTGTTAAGGCACTTCTTCTGACCAACGCTTCAGGCGGCATTAATCTCGATATGAAAGTACCTGAACTCGTAGCAATCACTGACCACCTTTCTTTCCATGCGGAGCCTGTATTAAGAGGTCCCAACATTGCTGAATTCGGTACGAGATTCCCGGATCAGTGCCATGTTTACGATCCTGAGCTTACTGATACTCTGGTCAATTGCGCGCGCGACCTCAAGATAAGGATAAGCCGAGGCGTTTATGCATATTCCAAGGGTCCTCAGTATGAGACACCTGCTGAGATCAGGGCATGGAGAATGCTTGGTGCTGACTGCGTAGGTATGTCTACTGTGCCTGAAGCAATAGCCGCATCTCACATGGGTATAAGAGTTGCAGCAATGTCCTGCATTACCAATATGGCGGCAGGCATCACAGGTCAGGCGCTTTCAGAGCAGGAAGTTCTCGATAATGCTGCGCTGGCATCCGAGAACAGCTGTGCAGTGGTTAAAGAATTCATAAGACGTATAAACCTCTAAGGAGATAATAATGGGAAAGTTTAATTACGAAGTAAAAGATATCAATCTCGCTAAGACCGGTCTTGAAAAGATCGAATGGGCTTACCGCAACATGCCCGTATTAAGAGCTATTGAGGCTGAGCTTATCGAGAAGCAGCCGTTTGCCGGTCTTAAGATCTCTGTCTCAGTTCACGTAGAAGCGAAAACAGCATGCCTTGCCAGAGCACTTGCCAGGGGAGGCGCTGAAGTTGCGCTTACAGGATGTAACCCGTTATCCACCCAAGATGACGTAGCAGCAGGCCTGGCTTCTCTTGATATCATGAATGTCTATGCTGTTCATGGTGACGATGAAGAGCATTACTGGAACAGATTAAGAAGTGCTTTGGCCTTCAAACCTGACATCGTAATCGATGACGGCGGAGACTTTGCTTTGCTCCTTCACTCCGAGATGCAGGATCTTGCAAAAAACCTCAGGGGCGGCTGTGAAGAGACTACAACCGGCGTCCACAGACTTGAGATCCTTAAGGGCGAGAATAAGCTCCTTTATCCCGTAATCGCAGTAAACGATGCAAGATGCAAGCATCTTTTCGACAACAGATTCGGCACAGGTCAATCCGTATTGACAGCAATAATGGCAACAACAAATCTTGTTGTTGCAGGAAAGACAGTTGTAGTAGCAGGCTACGGAATGTGCGGCAGAGGCGTTGCAATGAGAGCAAAGGGCCTTGGCGCCAAGGTTATCGTTACTGAGATCGATCCTGTTAAGGCATGCGAAGCCATCATGGAAGGCTATCAGGTAATGACGATGGACGAGGCTGCTCCTTTGGGCGACTTCTTTGTAACCGTTACAGGCTGCAAGGACGTTATCATCGGAAGACACTTCGAAGCCATGAAAGATGGTGCAGTCTGCTGCAATGCAGGCCATTTCGATTGCGAAGTAAGCGTTGCCGAATTGAAGAAGATGTGTGTAGATAGCACAGAACTCAGAAATAACATTATCGGCTACAAGCTCAATAACGGTAATACCGTATGTGTTATCGCAGAAGGCCGTCTTGTAAATCTTGCTTCAGGCGACGGCCACCCGGTTGAGATCATGGACATGAGCTTTGCTCTCCAGGCACAGTCCGCTATGTATATCGCTAATAACCCTGAGAGACTTCCCATCGATGTTTATCAGACACCTGAGATCATCGACAACCGTGTTGCAGAGATACTGCTTAATACAAAGGGAATCTCAATTGACAAGCTTACTCCCGAACAGGAGAAGTACATCAGTTCCTGGGATCTTTGATATCTGTTATAAATTAGTTGCTTATACCGCCCCAATTGCGTTTTTCGTGTTTGTGGCGGTATTTTAGTACCATAGAAAGTGTAATTGTTAGAGAGTAATTAACTCCGACAGTTGCACTTTTCTTATAATTAGGGGAGTAATTGGCCTGACGTGCGGTCTTTTGGATCTTGCATCCGTCAAAAAAACTG
>Ga0326512_10000195_pt1 | contig 52122 bp, 43 predicted proteins | sample 1_2617_0518_D_FD_203652 | JGI IMG/M metagenome (GOLD analysis project Ga0326512, IMG submission 203652) | Bovine rumen microbial communities from UC Davis, California, United States - 1_2617_0518 | ecosystem: Host-associated > Mammals > Digestive system > Stomach > Rumen | place: USA...
TCCGATAGACCCCTTGAAGACTACGAGGTTGATAGGCCAAAGGTGTAAGTGCAGTGATGCATTCAGCTGATTGGTACTAATAGGTCGAGAGCTTAACCGATAGGTTTTGAAAAAAGGATTTTAAGATGATTATATAGTATGCAGTTTTGAAGGAACAATTTAGGGGTGTGGTGAAATGGTATCATAGGGGTCTCCAAAACCTTTGGCGGGAGTTCGATTCTCTCCACCCCTGCTTTTTTAAAAGTGTAAGCAAGCTATTACTGAGAACAGTAAGGCTTGTTTTTTTTTTGCCTATTTTCTAGCTGCTGGCAGGGGGCGAAATTCTTGTTTTCTCATATATCGCGCCTCTAATAAAGCTAATAAAGCAACTATTAGCTTTACAAGGCTTGCTTTAATAAATTATAATTCAAGAAAAATAACTAGAATGGCGGTAAAATGGTCATGTAGACGGTCTTGGTCCTGGGCTGGGAAATGGTCATGTAGACGATCTTGGGCCTGGGGCCTTTGCCTATGCCTTTTGATGACTTCTTCCTTGACTTCTTGTGGCTTAAAGAGGGATGGCACATAAGATATATAGACGACCCAAAAAAGGCAGAGGAAATCACAGAGAGTGGCATAAGTCTTGAAGAATATCTTGCTAGATAGATTTTTAATTGCTGATACTAATCTGCAATTTTTAGATTAGTTTTTTAAGAATATTGATAAAAAAATTTAGAAAATTTTCTTGACTAAAAATAGAAGGCCAGAGCTTTGTCTAGTATTATGTAAACTGTAATTTAAAATACAGTCTCCTGTCTTTGAAAGGCATTGCTATGCAAAATCGAATTAATAGAATAAAAAGTTATATTATAAAAAGCAGCCATACTGACAATAAAGAAGTTAACAGACTGATGGAAACATGGCTCGAAAAATTTGGTACTTCTATTTTGACCATTATATTTTTGATTGTTCTATCAGAGATTATATATGGTTTGATAATTAATATTGCCGGCATTGAAGATAAGTCATGGTCTGAATATATGATTTTCTATGTAGTAAAACCGGGACTTACTAGTATAGCCATGTTGATATTCTGGAGGATAGTTGTCAAGCGCGTTAAGAGTTATTATTTTAAGGCTATGGCAACAATGTTTACACTCTATGTTACATTTGCCGCTATTGTAGTTGCTAACTTTGACAGAGTTGTATTTCAGCCTATTGTGATTGTGCCAATGTTTATCTGCCTTATATATGAGGATAAGATAATATTTAATTCAACCATGATTTTGGCTTTGACAACACATATAGCAAGCATCATTGTGATTAGACTAGAGCACACAAGCGCTCAGCTGCCAGAATTTTTTGCAGAGAGTAGTATATTGTCAATTATTGTTATTATCATAGCTGCAGCATTTGCCAGGTTGCTGCTGAATTTTGAGATAAAGAAAAGAAAAATTGAGTCTGACGAGTATATATCAAATGTGCGCTTGAAGAATGAAGTTCTCTACGATGAATTGACTAGAATTTATAATTATGCAGGTTTTAAAAAGAATTTAGGAGAACAGCTGGCAAACTATAGAGATGGCTTGGACAGTATGTATCTGGCAATTTTGGATATTGATTATTTTAAGAAAGTGAACGATACTTACGGTCACGATATGGGAAATATAGTCCTTAGAAGATTGGGATCAATTCTTTTAGAGAATGAGAATAAATCTATTATTGCTGCTCGTTTTGGTGGCGAGGAATTTGCTATTCTTTTCTTAAATATGGATACACAGGATATCGTCGCCAGATTAAAATTTCTTGCAGATAGATTTAGGTCATCGAAATTTGAAGGGATTGAAAAGCCTATAACTTTGAGTGGTGGTTTAGCAAAGTATGAGCTTGGAGATTCAGAGGAAAGCCTGTTTAAAAAGGCTGATAAGGAACTTTATAGAGCAAAGAATGCTGGAAGAGACAGGGTTTTTAGTGCCTGTGATATATAAAATTAGCCTAGTCTTGAAGGATTTAGCAGCTAGATAATAAAAACCAGATAATAAAAGCTAGATAATAAATGTACTGTAATTGAAGCAGGTCATAAAAACTTGATAATAAAACCAATAAAGGGACTTAGGAGATATGAAAAATCATATCTTCTAAGTCCCTTTTATTAATAATTTAGTCTATGCCCAATATTGGGCAGCTATTTTAAGGCTTTTTTAAGGCATTTTTAAAGCTTTTTCTATGGCAGTCTAGAGGGCTGCACGATAGATTTTTTCCATATCTTCAGGCATGAGCTTCTTCATAGAGCCGAGTGGTCCAGTTGTTTTGAAACATTTCTGAGCCAGAATCTTGTACTCTTCATCTGTTGGATTAAGTCCAAGTTCAGTTAAGGATACAGGCATCTTGATAGAGCGGAAGTAGTCCTCCATAGCTTCAATGCCAGCAAGGGCTGTAGCCTCGACACTTTCCTTGTCCTCGATAGCAAATACATTGCGGGCAAGCTGGGCAAAACGCTCAGGTTTAGCATCCATCACATATCTGGCCCAAGTTCCCCAAATTGCAGCAAGTCCAGCACCGTGGGCAACATCATATAGTCCGCCCAATTCGTGCTCTAATCGGTGACAAGCCCAATCTCCGCCATCAGAACCACAGCCTGTGAGACCGTTGTGAGAGAGGGAACCAGCCCACATAATTTCGGCACGAGCCTCATAGTTAGAAGGATCAGTCATTAAGATTTTAGACTGGGTGATTACTGTTCTAAGAAGAGCTTCGGCAATGCTGTCTGTAAGTTCCATAGAACCTGGAAGAGAGAAATAGCGCTCAAGGGTGTGCATACAGATGTCAGCTGCACCACACGAGGTCTGATACTGAGGGAGAGTCATGGTCAGGTTTGGATCCATGATAGCCCATCTAGGACGAGAATAGTCAGTATTGCAACCACGCTTAATTCCGCCCTCTTCCTTGGTGATAACAGATGAATTGGACATTTCAGAGCCTGTAGCTGCTATGGTTAAAACGACACCGATTGGCATACAAGCCTTAGGCTTCCGGTCGTAGTTGTAAAAGTCCCAGACATCGCCTTCTTCCTCATCTGCCAAGGCATATCCAATAGCCTTGATGGAATCGATTACTGAACCTCCACCAACGGCAATAAGAAAGTCAACTCCTTCCTTGCGACAAAGGTCAATTCCTTCATAAACTTTTGAGAGGCGAGGATTAGGCACAACTCCGCCAAGCTCTACATATGAGATGCCTTCCGCATCCAACTGCTCTTCAATATTAGGTAAAAGGCCACTTTTTTTAACCCTCTCAGAACCATAGTGAAGTAAAACTTTCTTTGCTCCCGATTCCTTGGCAAGCTGGCCAAGCTTAGATACAGTGTCCTGACCAAAGATAACCTTGGTAGGGGTGTAGTATGTAAAATTTTTCATTATTACCTCCAGATGTTTTTCTTAAATTTTATCATGAAGATAAAGACCATGCGATTAAGAAAATACAATAAAAGGATTAAAATACTCTTAGGGACTTAAAGAATTTATACATATCATCTGGCCAGCTTCTTTATCAGGAGCTCTTGATATAGTCGGACTATACGAGACTAATGGCCATGCAGTAGACAACAATCCATTTAATTGGGAGGACTGTTTTGGTGACAAACTTGAATGTCTTAAGGGTAGCGATGTTGATTTGTTAGCTCTTTATGATGAAGACGTAAAGAAAGGAGGAGTACCTGATTTATTTCAGGCAGTTGGATTCTCAGATTTCTTATATAAGTCCAACTTAGAAGTGAGAGATTATCTGCTTGAACGAAAGGCAAATCTTAAATTTGTCGAAGGCGAAGGTGGTCATAACTGGGATTTTTGGGATGGACATATATGTGAAATCCTAGACTGGTTTTTGCAGAAATAAGCTCAATATATGACAGATGCCAATAAGAATTAGAGAAATAAAATTATTAAAATTTTAAAGAAAAGAGGTTTTTATTATGACGAAAAATAATTCAGCTGCTTTTGAGCAGTTTAAAGAGCAGGCTAAAAGGCCTTTTGGTATGAGAGACAAGATTGGTTATGATATCCAGATTAATTCATCATGAGAAGGCACCATTCTTCGTAAAGCTCGATGACAAGGAAATGACTCATTATCTTAATAGAAAAAAGTTTGAAGAGTCTGAAGAAGGCTGGTATTATAGTATGAGCAAGAGGAGCGTTTTGATCAAGTATAAGGCACCAAAGAAAGACCATGAGGTCTTAATCTCCTTCGAGCAATTTGATATGATTGGTATGTAAGGCTTAATGAAAAAGATATCTAGATATTTGGACAAGAGAAAAAAAGAGATAATAAAGGTTAGTTCAATTGCAGTTGCAGCTGGTGTTTTCCTGGCTCTTATAGAGGCGGTTGAGGGCTTGATAGTTGGCTCACTTTCAATGGTACTCGATGGTTTGAGCCATGTGAGTGAGGCAGGTAATGCGGTTATTGCTGCAATTGGAACTTATATAGCTGGAAAACCGGCAGATAAGAAACATCCCTTTGGCTATGGAAGATTTGAGTATGTGACAGCATTAATCATTGGCTTTATCACGCTTGATGCCGGAATTGCAGGTTTTATGACAGGTGTAGGAAGTATTATAAATCCCGATAAACCTACACATTCAGCCGTATCTCTCCTTGTGCTTATAATTAGTATGCTTGTGAGAATATTTGTCGGAAGACATGATGTACATGTGGGAGAGGAGTACAATTCCAGAGCCCTTAAGGGTGTGGGAAAGAATGAGATTAAACACTCAATCCTATCTGCAGCAGCACTTCTCTCCGCCTTGGTTTACATGATATTTGGAGTATCTATAGAAGCCTGGATTGCCACAGGTGTTTCAATTTCAATTATCATAGGAGCAATTCTTATTTTAAAAGATATGCTCTCATCAATACTGGGTGAGAGGGTTGAAGAAAAATTTGTCAGGGATATCAAAAAAGCAATTATGGATGAAGATGGGGTTCAGGGAGTTTATGATTTGACTTTACACAATTATGGACCGGATGAGTACTTGGGCTCAGTACATATTGCTGTAGCAGATGATATGAAAGCTTCTCAGATAGATTATTTGACTAGGCATATAAGTGATAAGATATTTAAGAATTATGAGGTTAAATTGACCGGTATAGGTGTGTATTCGGTCAATGAGCACGATGAGGAAGTGATTGAGGCCCACAAGAGGATTCTTAATCTGGTAAAGAAGAATCCCTATGTGGAGCAACTTCACGGTTTTTACATGGATAAGCTTGAGAAAGACCTTAGAATGGACCTTGTAATCAGTTTTGATGCTCCTGATCAATTTGCTTTAAGAGATGACTTAATTAGGGAATTGGAGCTTATATACCCTGATTACACAATAAAGATATATATCGATAACGATTTCGGTATGCTGGCCTGATTTTTAAATCAGGCCTCTTTTTTTTCTAATTTGCTTTCTCTGAGTTCCTTGATCTCCTCATAGAGCACAACACCCATAACACCTGGGCCAGAATGGCAGCAGACATTGAGAGCTAATGGCTCGTATGGAATCTCAGTCCTTACTCTGTTAGGAAATTCTTTTTCAAGCATTTCCTTTAATTGGTCACAATAGCTAGGATCATCTGAGTACAAGAGGCTGATATAGCCATATTTGCAGTCGGGATCGTGATGCTTTTCTATAAGGTCTCTGTGCAGGGCATCTATCATAGTCTGGCGAGCCTGACGAGAAGTTCTAGCTATAGCGTATTTATCAAGTTTTCCTCCATCTTTTAGCTCTAAGACAGGCTTTAGGTGAAGGATTGAACCTATGGCTGCAGCGGCTGGTGTACAGCGGCCACCTTTCTTCAAGTATTTTAAAGTGTCAAGAGTGGCATAAATTGAGCAATTGTAGGATTCTCTGTCCATGATCTCACGAATCTGAGAGGCACTATAGCCCAATTCTACCAGCTTTTTTGCATCCAGGCAGGCATGTAACTGAGCTGATGCAGCTTTAAAGTTATCGCAGACAAAAACCTTATTCTCATACTTTTCATCGCGAGAGAGCATTAGGGCTGTCTGAGCACTTCCTGAAAGGCCTGAAGTAAAAGGAATATGGACAATTTCGTCATGGGTCATTAGGAGCCTGTCCCAAAGATCAGTTATATCTGGGATTGAAGGCTGGGAGGTAGACAGATCATCGTCGTCAGCCTGAAATTTAAAAAAGCTGTCGCGATCAAGACGCTTTCTTTTAGCAGGGTCCTGACTTTCGTCGAGGCCCTCAAAATACTCCTTGCCCTTGATGATAAAAGGCATAGGGAGAACATGAATGCCTAACTTAGCGCCATCTTCCTGCATTAAGCCACTTCCCGTATCTGTTACTATTGCTATCTTTGCCATAATTAGTCTCCAATTCTAATTATAAATTTAAATTCAAATTCAAATAATGACAAATTAGACTGCTACCTTAAAATAGACAGGTGTCTAATTACTTGCTATAATATACACAAATAAGGAGATGAATTCGATAAACGTTTTGCTCTAAAAGTCTAAAAATAGACAAAATTGATAAATTGTCGGATATAGGAGGATATAATGCAAGATAATATAATTCAAGATGATATGTTTAAGAATAAGGTTCCAAAGAGTATTAAGAGGATAGCCACAGCCTTTTTAAGAATAAGAAAAACTCATGCCCTAGAGGATATAACAGTAATACATTTGTGCCAGATGGCAGATGTCAATAAATCTACTTTTTATCACTATTTTCATGATGTATATGATCTGTCTGATCAGATGCAATCAAGGATTATTGAGAAAATCGTGTCCAATATGGAACACACCAAAGATATACTGACTGACCCAGGCGCTTTTGTTAAGGATGTATTGAGAGACTGCAGACCAGATTCTGAGCTGATTTCAGTACTATTTGCAGGAAATCAGATTGATAAACTGCCAAGAAAGTTAGAGGAGAGTTTAAAGAAGCTTATAGAGGAGATTATGCCTGACAAAAAGGATGATTTGGCTGTAAATCTCCATCTGACCTATCAGCTCTATGGAGCCTATTTTGCTTTTATGAATTATCCTAACTATGACAAGGATCAAAAGATTGACTACATTGCCAAATTGACTGACAGGGTTCAGTTACATTGAAAAGACCTTGAAGACTGGCTTTATGCCATCTTCAAGGCCTTTTATTTATTGCCAACTGGAACGTTGAGCAAGAGTGTCTGGGTGTCATGCTTCTCGTCAGCAGCTACAAGAATTCTTAAGGCTATGATATCGCCATTTATTTTCATATTATGCTCATCACAGTAGTCGTAGGCTGCTTTGAGAAAACTCTCTTTATAGGTTGTAAAGTTGGGCCCTAAGCTCTCTTCAAAATTCATAGGCAGATTGACATAGTATACAAGAACAGGTCTTTTTGGAACCAGCTCAACGTAGGGACTCTTCATAATAAATTCATCATTGTAGCTTGAATCAAGGGTTGGAAAAAGAAAAGGCTTTATAGCCCATCCTGACTCATATCTAAAGACATTATCTTTTATGTCCTTCTCTCTAAAACAGTAAATAATATGAGATTCTGGAGCATTGTTGATATATTTGTGCAGTAAGTTCAGCCTTTCAGGCTCATTGAAAATCACATTGTCTTTTTCATAATAAGTGCAGGCAAGGGAGACAGAAAGCCTATAAAATGGCTTATTGTCAATGTTATTGTGAGATTCAATTATTCTTACATAATCATTTAGGAGATGCTTCTTGGCATTGAGATTCTTGATAGAAGTGTCAAGTTCTTCAATTTTTTTATGATAGGCAGACAAGTTTTCTTCAATAGAATCTTCTAATAAATCCTTTATTTCAGAGTGCGAAAAGCCCATTTTTCTTAAAGTCTGAACTAGCATGACCTTTGAAACATCAGTGTTTGTGTAATATCTGTAATTGTTGTTTGAATTCCTTTCAGGCCTAAGGTAACCAATTTCCTCAAGGCGGCGTATAGTATTGTCTGAAAGTCCAGTTAATGCCACTAATTCGTTGATTTTATACCCCATAACAATTTCCTCCAAAATAATAATTGACTCTCCCATATTGGGAGGGCTTAGGATGTGTATGTAGCTTAAGGACAAGCTTATTTTAGTATGATTTGGAGGTTTTTACAATGCATGTGAGAAAAATCGTAAGTGGACTTCTTGCATCAATTATGGCAGCCAGCTTGGTTATGACAAATTCACTGGCAAGCGCATCAGCAGGAGGAAAGAAGGGACTTATCGAGGTATGGGACTTTGGAGGACTGCTAGAGTCTGATGAGGGCAATTATCAAAATAATTTAAAGGTCGCTGATTGGAATGATTGTGCCAATTTGCTGAGTAATGGAAAAATTGGCCCTGATAAGAATATGCCTTATGATATACAGATGGGAGATTTAACAATCTCTGCCATAGGGGGAGACAGGGTATATTCAACAGATGCTGCCATGACCAAAAATTATGGTAATGTATCAAGCCACGGCAAATATGACTACGGCGATTCATACGTAGCAGGCGGAGAGTATTACTGTAACGGAACAGGTGGTCCGACCAGAAGATACCTTGTGCTTGACCAGGTAGATGCGGGAGATCAGATTGTTCTCTATGCTGGAAGGAGCAATGCAGGCGGTAAGGACTATCTAGTGATGCAAAAAGTTCTCGAAGATGGAAGCCTTGACCAGTCTATTGCAGAGCAGAAGGTTGCCTTGAATGGCTCAAACACTAAGTGTGAATTTATAGCAGAAAAAGATGGTAAATATAAATTTTATATGACTCTTGATGGGGCAAGCAAGCCAATTTACAACAGAATCGAGAAGATTCCGGCTGTAAAGGTTAGTGGTAAGTTGGACTCAGATTTTGAGCTTAATCTTGATGGTGTGGGAGTAAGATTCACAGACCTTGCCAGCGGTAAGATCACAGAAGCTAAGCTTGATGGAAATACTTATGAGGCAAGTCTTACACCGGGACACAGTTACAATGCAGGCCTTTACAACACATCATCTTACACAGTAAGCAATGATACAAAAAGCCTCTCAATCAGCGATGATGACAGAAGAGAAGGCAGCAAGGTCGCAAATCTCAAGCTTGTATCCAAGAACATGATAGACTTTAAGGCACAGGTGACTGGCCTTGAAAATGAGATTGATAAGGAAAAATTAGAAATCAAACTAGTTCCTGTCAATATAACTGAGGGCGATACAGTAAGCCTTCTTAAAGATGCAGATGGCTATTACAAGGGAAGTATTATTCCTGAAGTAGCTTACAATGTAGAGCTTATTGGCTGTAATGATTATGAGCTGAGTGATAAAGCTCCTATCAAGTATAATGATTCAGTTGAGACAAGTCTTAGCTTGGTAAAAAAAGAGCTCATGAATGTAAGCGGTAATTTGGTTACATTTGATGGAGACAGCGAAAACATCATAGCTAACAATATGGAGGTCAATGAGCTTTCCTTTATAAACATGGATGATTCTTATGAGTATAAGGCCAAGCTGTCTGACAATTCTTATAGTATTCAACTTAGAGAGGGCAACTATGAGGTTAAAGTGGACGGAAATAATGTAAGAACATCAAGTCATCTTATTGTGGGAAAAGATGCCGTAAATAAGGATGTCTTACTTGTTTCAACTCTAGAAAAAGAAAGAGTTGAATATAAGAGTGATCTTTATGTAAATAAAGATGGTCAGGGCCAGGATACATTTGCCACAGTAAATGAGGCAGTTAAGTACGCGTCAAGAATGGACGGGGTCTCTAGTGATTCAAGAGTGACAATTCATCTTGCTCCTGGACTTTACAGGGAGCAGGTAATAATATCTAGCCCATATATAAGCCTTGTCAACGATTCAAATGAAAAGGCTGAAATTAGCTGGTATTACGGAATAGGATATAAGTACTACAGTGTAGACAAATCTGGATATTATAATCCAGAGAATGCTTTTGACAAGTATGAGAAGAACATTCCAGCAAAGTGGGGGTGTGCAGTATTACTGACTAAGAATGCAGTTGGCTTTAGAGCTGATGGAGTTACATTTAGTTCTAGCTTTAACAGCGAGGTTATAGATGAGGAGTTAAGTGATGGCGTTGAGCTTTCAATGCAGTCAGATTCATCAGTAAGAGTTAATAGAAATACTGGCATTGATGTAGCTAACAGAGCTTCAACAGAGAGAGCAGCAGCCATGGCAATTGAGGCCGATAAGGCTGAATTCAATAAGTGTAGTTTTATTAGCAGTCAGGATACACTCTACACAGGTGGCTCTAATCTACATGAGTATTTCAAAAACTGTATAATTTCAGGCAACACAGATTATATTTTTGGTGACGGAAATGTCGTATTTGACGCCTGTGAGCTCAGATGGAGAGGATATACAGATCCAAGCCCTCATGGAGGTTATGTGACTGCAGCTAAAGATGCCGCTAAGTATGGCTATCTTTTCAGATCATGCGTAATCACTGAGAATAATCAGAAAAACTACAATGTTGGACAGGGCTATTTGGGTAGACCTTGGGGCAAGCTCGCTCAGGTTACATTTTTAAACACTCTTCTTGATGATGAGTCTAAAATGAACAAAGAAGGCTATTTCTCTATGAGTGGAAATCAGCCAGAGAATGCCAGATACCAGGAGTACAATACAAAGCTTTCTGATGGCAGTCTTGCTGACACAAGCACTAGAAAGGGCAAGGTGCTCACTGACGATGAGGCTTCAGCTATAAAGCCACTTGACTACTTTGAAGGTTACATACCATATTACTGGGACGATGTGGAAAGCGTAGAATTTACCGAAGATCCTTATCTAACAGATAATGGTGATATTAATGTGCCAAAGCCAGGTCACACTCTCAGTGTTGGATATAAGCTCAATTCAGACAATGATGCATCTCAGATTAGCTGGTATGCTATAAAGCCAGATGGCACAACTAGTCTTATCAAGTCAGGAAATGTAAAGGATAAGACAATTAAGCTTACTGACGCAGAGGTTGGTTCAAAGATTAAGGTTGTAGTAAAGCCTGTTTTAGTCAATGGTATCGAAGGTCAAGAAAAGAGCTTTACCAGCGAGGCAAGTGTTCTTGAAGGTTATGAGAATCCTGATGGAGGCACACTTGATGCAGCCTTAGGTGAAGGAATCAATATCTTCCTGGCTGGTGATTCTACAGTTAAGGATTATTCAGTTCTTGGCATGTATAACAACGGCAAGGCGGATGATTTAGGATCATGGGGTGAAGTGCTTAATCAGTGGTTCGATAATGATTTGATTACAGTTGTTGACTATGCTCAGGGCGGTAGAAGTTCAAGAACCTTCTATGAAGAAGGAAAGCTTAATAATATCGCAGACAAGATTTCAGCTAACGATTACCTCTTCATTCAGTTTGGACACAATGATTCTGCTACATCATATAAAGATAGATATGTGCCTTTGGGAAATCCAGACGAAAATGGCGTATATCCAAAGACAGAGCCATCTGATGGCCAGTCTGGAACCTACAAGTGGTACTTGCAGCAGTATATAGACACTGCAAAGAAGGCAGGAGCAAGACCAGTCTTGATTAGTCCAGTTTCTAGACTTTACTATGACGCAGAAGGTAATATAAGACCACATCATGATTCTGATGATGAGGCAAATAAGTCAAATACATATGTGACTGCTATGAAGCAGCTTGCCGATGAAAATGATGTTCTCTTTATCGATGCATTTGACATGACAAAGGATATGTATGAGGAGGCCTACAAGGCCAATGTTACTACAAAGCCAGACAGAAATGCTTATTACGCTATGGGAACTTTGACCGAGAAGACACATTCAGGCAAGATGGGTGGATTTATGGAGGCAGGACTGATTGCAAGACAGATTCAGAATATGGATCTTGACATATCTAAGGCTGTTAAGGCACCTGAAAAGGTAGCATCTTATCTCCTCAATGGTCAGACTGCATACTCTGTTGACGCCGACAAAAAACTCACAGCCAATGGACTTGAGGATGACGGCAGCGTTAAGTTCAATCAGTATTGGTCTAATTATGGACAGGCTATAATAGATTCTGTTGACACTAAGAGAATGGAACTTTTAGCAGCAGAAGAAAAGCCAGAGCCAAAGACAGATACAAAAACAGATACAAAGACAGATACAGATACAGATACAAAGACAGACACAGACATTAAGGCTGAGACAGGTTCTAATACAGATGCATTGGCTGTAGCTGATGAAAAAGTCTCTTCCAATACTGAGGCTAGCTCAGAGTCTGTTGAAGAGAAAAAGAGCTTGATAAGAGATGTGAAGACTGGCGATTCAAGCGATTTGCCATTCCTTATAGCCTTAACTTTGGCATCACTTTCAATATTAGGTTTAAGTGCAAACAAAATGAAAAGAACAAAGTAAAGAGTAGAAAATAAGGAGAAAAGAAGAGCGAATACATATTATGTATTCTGCTCTTTTTTTTGCCAAAAAACCAAGGCAAGTCAGGCTTATTGAAAGCCATGATTTTAGCCCGGATACCAGTGCTTATCTGGATTGTGAGATTTCGTACTTTCATCCAGAGACTGGAATTGAGGCATATGCTGGGCGAGTAAGTTCAGATCAGTATGATTTTAAAGAGATTAAGAATACAGGTGAGGCAAGCGATATCGTGCTTGTGATAAGAAGAAAATAGGCAAATATAGAGACGAGGGCAGGAGCAGATAGGGGGATTATTCCCCATTATCGTATTTTTCGCCCTCGTTTGCGTCTTCTATAAAGACTTCCTCTTGATATTCTGCCTCCTGATAGCGGACGCGAACTACAGCCTGGGCACAGTTGAGGGAGACAAGAGGCTTAAGATTGCGCTCATCTCCCACCTTTCTTATCTGATCAAGTATGTCCTTAATAAGGTCTTTGGTAAAGTAGCCACATCGACAGTTAAAGGTGAGAGTCTTGCCCTTTTTGGCAGCCTGAAGACTGCGCTTGTAGACATCTTCAAGCTTGGTGAAAGATATAATGATTGGACTCGCGATAATACTTACATTTGTAAGATTTAGCCCAAAAAATTTCGGGATGATCAAGCCTTAGCCTAAAGAAGATATTATAAAGAGTCTGATTATCACAAGAGGGAATCAGAAACTCAGATTCAAGATTAAGCAAACCCTTGTAAATAGCATAATATATACCTCCTTCAGCTTTGCTTAGCTGTTTGTAGTAGTATTCTTCCATATATTTATCCTTTTTCTTTTGCTGAATGTCGTCAAGCAGGGCATAAGTCTGCTTAAGGACTGGCTATATGGTATATTTTCTCAAGGTCAGTGTCAACTAAAGATGGGCTGCAGGCTATAAGTATTAAAGTTAAAAGGAAAAGCCCATACAAGCTCCGCGCAGAGCTTATATGGGTTTCCAAAAAGAGGGTTGTAATTTTGTTATAAATATTATGCTAAAACTTCCTTGATTCTTGCCCTAATTGAGCCAGAACCCTGAAGCATAGCTGAGAGGTTTTCAAGAACCTTATCAGAGAGCTGGCAGGCTTCTAAGTCAAGACCAAAAATCTTTTCATTTTTGAGAAGAGGTAAGATCTTGTCTTTGAGCTCTGCTGGGCTAAGTTTTGAATCATAAGAGATTCCTTTATAATTCTTTCTCTCTAATTCGCCATTGTAGTAAGACTTTGAGGCCTTTTTAAATTCAGGAAGAAGGGCCTTAAAGCTTTGAGGATTGATTTCATACATAATAATTAGCTCTTTTCTTTGATTTTTAAGTTTTATTTAAGATTTTTATTCATGAATTAGCTGTATTCTATCACCTAGTTGCGATAAAATAAAATAATTGATAGGAATCAAAAGATTAAAAAAAGTTATCAATACGGAGCGTGAGAGATGGATAGGAAATTAGAGACATTTTTAACTCTTTGCAGGACTATGAATTACAGACAAACTGCGGAGAGGATGCATCTGACTCAGCCGGCTATAACCAAGCAGATACAGGCCCTGGAAGATGAATACGGAGTAAAACTTTTTAATTATGATGGACACAAGCTCTCAAAGAGCGATAAATGCCAGCTTTTAGAATCATATGCAATATCTTTAGAGTACAACTATAAAGAGTTGATGACAAAGATGAGAGAAAAGCAAAAATCTAAGTTGAGGGTTGGAGCTACGAGAACTATAGGTGACTATGCCGTATCAGACAGGATTATCACCTATCTTAAACATCCAGACAATGAGCTTTCATTCACTGTGGATAATACCAATAGCCTGCTGGCCATGCTGGACGAGAACAAGCTTGATTTTGCCCTGGTTGAAGGCGCATTTGACAAGAGCAAGTATGCTTATAAACTCTATCGCAATGAACCCTTTTTTGGTATTTGCAATAAAAAGCGATTTGCAAAGAAGGATAGGCTTGAGATCAAGGACCTGTTTGATGAGACACTTATTGTGAGAGAGAAGGGTTCAGGAACCAGAAATCTTTTTGAGGAAGACTTGAAGAATATGGGCTATTCTATTGATTCCTTTTCAAGAGTTATAGAGTTGAATAGCTTTAAGCTTATAAGGCAGGCTGTAAGAGAGGGGATTGGTATAAGTTTTGCCTACGCCTCAGTTATCAGTCAGGATAAGGATCTCACCAACTTCAAAGTCAAGGGAATTATGGAGAACCACGAATTTAACGTAGTGTGCCTGCCTAATACTTCGGCTATGGGCCTGGCAGAGCAATTTTTAAAAGAAAGTGAGTAAGATATGTATATTGAAGCAATTAAGGAGAGACATTCAGTTAGAACTTATAAGGAGCAAAAGATTGAGGATGAGACAAGAGTCTTATTAGAGAAAAAAATCCAGGAATTGAACGAGAAGGGAAATCTACATTTACAGTTTATGGAAGACGCGGACAATGTTTATAACAAGCTTTTAAACAAGGCTGTTGGTCTGGGTTCTTGCCCTTCTTACATAGCTTGCATAGGCAAGGAGGCTGATGATTTAGATGAGAGAATTGGCTACTATGGTCAGATTCTTGTCCTTTATGCACAGAGCCTGGGCCTTAACACTTGTTGGGTTGGAACCTTCAATAGGAAGAAGGTAAAGGCCTCTATAGCTGACCATGAAAAACTAGTAATCACGATTGCCATAGGATACGGTAAAAACCAAGGCAGGGTGCGAAAGTCTAAGACATTTGACGATGTTGCCGAAGTTGCTGAGGTTACTGAAGCTGCTAAGTCTGAGCTTGCTGGAAAAGACCAGATACCAGCCTGGTTTAGGAATGGGGTTGAATGTGCACTTTTAGCCCCAACAGCTATTAACCAGCAGAAATTTAAAATCAGGTTAAATAGCGATGGCAAGTATGAAATAATTGACAAGGGTGGAATATATTCAAAGGTCGATTTAGGAATTGTCAGATGTAACTTTGAGATAGGCGCAGGCCTCTTAAATGCTGACCAGCTATAAGAAAAAAATTTAAAGAATTTAAAAGAATTTAAAAGAATTTAAAGCCTAGTAAAGGTATAGGAAAAATTTATAACAGCTAATAGTTTAATTAGATTTGTTTAGCAGGGTATAACTTGCTAAACTTGTTAAAAGTTGCAATAAAAATTATAAGGGAGAAGTGAAGGAAAATGAAAAGAAAAATGAGACAGAAATTAAAGAAGGCGGCAAGCTTGCTTTTAGTGCTTGCAAGTCTTGCTGCTTTAGGCACTACGACTGCTTGTAATAGCACAAGTCAGACAAAAGAAGAGAGTAAAACTGCTTCTGAGACTAGCGCTGCATACAAATTTACAGATGCACTGGGAAGAGAAGTGAGTGTTGACAAGACTGATAGAGTAGTAGTTTTACTTGGAAGCTTCTGTGATGAATGGCTACTTGCTGGCGGAAATGTAGTAGGCGCTGTAAGTGATAGCTTTAATAGTTTGGATTACAGCCTTGATTCATCAGTCTTAGATGTAGGTGGTCATATGGAGCCGGATATTGAAAAAATCATCTCACTTGCTCCTGATTTCGTAATTGCTACAGCAGCCATGGACGCTCAAGTTGGATATAAGGACACATTTGAAAAGGCAGGAATTACTGTAGCTTATTTTGATGTTGATGATTTCAATGACTATTTAGCCTCATTTAAGATTATGACTGACATCACTAAGAGAGCAGATCTCTATGAGCAGTATGGTCTCAAGGTTGAGGAGCAGATTAAGAATGCCAAGACAAAGATTGATGGAACAAAGCCTAGAATCCTCTTTATCAGAGCAGCATCGTCTTCGGTAAAGGTTAAGGGAAGTGAGGGCACTGTCGGAGGTGAAATTCTAGCCGATTTGGGTTGCATCAATATTGCAGATTCCAATTCAAAGTTTGAAGATTTAAGTATTGAAGCCATTGTGGCTGAAGACCCTGATTATATCTTTGTCACAACACAGGGAAGCGAGAAGGGAGGTCTTGCCAATATGGATAAGCTCCTCACAAGCAATCCTGCCTGGTCTTCACTCTCAGCTGTTAAGAACTCTAGATATTATGTTCTTGATAAAAACCTTTACAATTCAAAGCCTAATGAAAAATGGGGTGAGGCTTATGAAAAGCTTGTAGATATCCTCTATAAGCATTAAGCTATAATCTGTAATGACCAATTTTTATTTTAAAGGAGATATATGAGTTATTTTCCATTCTTTTTAGACCTTCCACGTTTGCAAGGTTTGATAATCGGAGCTGGTTATGTAGCTGAGGAGAAGATAAGCCGTTTGCTTCCATCTGGGGCGAATCTTACTGTCATAGCCAGGGAGATTAGCCAGCAAGTTAGAGATTATGAGGGCATCACAATATTGGAAAAAGAGTATGAGAAGGGTGATTTGCAGGGCTTTGATTATATCATTGCTGCAACTAACGATTCTGACCTTAATCAGAGAATATATGATGATGCAAGGCAAATGCACCTTTTAGTCAACGTTGTTGATATACCTGAATTATGCGATTTTATATTTCCATCTGTCCTTAAAAAGGGCAAGCTTGTAATAGGAATCTCCACAAGCGGGGCAGCACCACAGGTTGCTATACGCCTGAGAAAAGAGCTGGAAAATCAGATTCCGGACGACATTGAAGAAAAGTTGGATTATCTTTATCAGGAGAGAATTCGAGTAAAGAAGGAAATAGCAGACCCTTCAGAGAGAAGAAAATATTTAAAAGGATTGGCAGATCGCCTATTGGATTATGAAGATAGATAGTAAGAAGAAAGCAATGATTTTTATAGGATGCGTCTTGGGACTCCTAGTCCTGACCTTTTTGCTGGCTCTGGTTTTTGGCAGTATAAATATACCCATAAAGGATGTGGTGAAGGTTCTGACTGGCCAAGATACAAGTTCTAAGGTGGCTTTTATTATTAAGACTATAAGACTGCCTAGAGCTCTGGCAGGAATTGCGGCTGGCGCAGCATTGGCCACGGCGGGTGTCCTTTTGCAGAGCGTTATGAACAATTCGCTTGCAAGTCCTAATATTATAGGTGTAAATTCGGGCGCAGGTTTTTTTGTTATGCTATCCATGGCCTTATTTCCACAGAGCCTTTTTTCTAAATCAGTAATGGCCTTTCTTGGAGCCTTATTCACAAGCTTGTGTATCCTGGCTTTGGCTTTCTTTGCGGAGAAATCAAGGACTACAATAGTGCTTGCAGGTATTGCTGTATCTAGCTTCCTGTCGGCAGGTATGAATATGCTAAAGACTCTCGACAGTGATCTCACAGTCAGCGCAACCCAGTTTTTGATAGGCTCACTGGCTGGAAATACCTTTAAGTCCATTAAGGTTCCGGCTATTGCCATTCTTGTGACAATTATTATCTCAATCTTTTTGAGCAGAGCCTTGAATATTCTGACACTTGGAGACGGGGTGGCTCGTTCACTTGGTTTATCGGTTGATTTATTTAGAATAATTTTTGTCATCCTGGCTAGCTTGCTTGCAGGCATGGCTGTCAGCTTTGGAGGTTTGATTGGATTTGTAGGTCTGATAGTTCCTCATATAGTAAGATTTTTCGTGGGACATGATGCTAGAGTGCTTATACCTGCAAGTGCCATAACAGGAGCTTTTTTTGTGATGGCAGCGGATTTGCTCGGCAGAGTTTTCTTTTCACCATACGAATTGCCTGTAGGTATAATCTTATCCTTGTTAGGTGCACCTTCCTTTTTGTACCTTTTAATGAAGAAAGGAGCAAGAAGAGTAAATGCTTGAGTTTATTGATGTCAGTGTAAATGTAGGAAGAAGTCCCATCTTAAGCCATATATCTACTACTTTTGAAGAGGGACAAATTACGACAATAATTGGTCCTAATGGATGTGGTAAGACAAGCCTTTTGCAGACTCTGAATGGCCAGAGTAAGCTTACAGTAGGAAAGATAATGCTTGATGGGGAGGATTTCCTTGAAAAGGCAATTAGAGAGAGGGCTAAATCCTTGTCTTTCATGCCACAGTTCAGGGAGACTGTGCCATGCATTTCTGTAAAGGGACTGGTTGAACACGGCAGATTCCCATATTTAGGCTTTTCTAGGACAATGTCAGCCGAGGACAGGCAAAAGGTAGAAGATGCTCTTGATTTTGTCTCTATGACAGATTCAAAGTCAAAAATAGTGAGTGAGCTGTCTGGTGGACAGCAACAGAGGGCTTATCTTGCCATGCAGCTTGCCCAGGACTGTCCTTATCTGGTCCTTGATGAACCTATGAATCATCTTGATTTTGAGGGACAGAGAAATATGCTGAGTCTTATTCGCAGCTTGAAGAAGGCCAATAAGACTATTATTCTGGTTCTCCATGATATTAACCAGGCTCTTATGATCTCGGATAGCCTTGTGATTATGAAAAACAGGGAGTTAATTGCAAAAACCAGCCCTAAGTCTGCAATTGAATCAGGCTTGATAGAGGATGTATTTAATTGCAAGATTAGGCCTGTCGATGTGGACGGGGAGACCCAGTATTTATTGACTTGATATAAGCTGTATTTTTATATTTGGAAGCTGAGCTCAATTAATAAATTTTTTTTTAGAAAATTGGGGCTTATGATTTTTGAATAAATATGATAGAATTCCAAAGTATTGAAAATATGGTTAAATTGGAAATGCACAACCCTTCTTGGATGATAACGAACAACACATGTGAATTATTATCCAAGGAGGATTTTTTATGCCAAAAAACAAGTTTCAGGAAGTAGTATTTACAGCAATCATGGCTACAATCATGGTTTATGGTATGGTTGTTTATGCAGATGGACAAATGGCTTGCATATTACGCAGCCCTTGCCAGAGAAAAGTTTCCTAATGCGGATGCAAAATTCCCTGGGGCTGGCGCAGCAGGCGGTATGGGATTTGCCTTCAAGGCCTTCCTCAATGGACAGCTTGAGTCAGGCATTAGCATAGTTTTAAAGGAGACAAAGTTAGCTGATTTTATCAAGAATGCGGACATCGTAATTACAGGTGAAGGAAGACTTGATGGACAGACAGCAAACGGTAAGGCTCCAGTAGGAGTTGCAAAACTTGCCAAGGAATATGGTAAGACCTGCTTAGCATTTGCCGGAAGCGTGACTAGAGAGGCTGATGCATGTAACAGGGAGGGCATTGATGCCTTCTTCCCAATACTCAGGGGAGTTGTCACTCTTGCTGAGGCAATGGAGAAGGAAAATGCTGAGTATAATATGGCAGCGAGTGTTGAACAGGCTTTCCGCCTTGTGAACGCTTGCCAGATAAGATAAGGAGGGGGTGCTTATGACAGCATCATTTACAACACTCGGGGCAGTGATTGGCCTCGTACTTGCAATCATTTTAATTATCAGAAAGGTTAATCCAACCTATTCTCTTATACTTGGAGCCTTAATCGGCGGTTTTATAGGCTCATTTGACTTGGTTCTCACGGTAAATACTATCTTCCTTCTTTCATTCAGGCTATCGTAGGACCTCTTGTAGTTATCGTTCTCTTAGGACTTCGTCCAGTTGCCGGAATCACAATCGATCCATTGATTGCCCTTCCTGTTGGTGGCCTTGTATGTTCACTCTTCTGTGGCAAGATCAAGGACTTCAAGGAGCAGGCTGAATACGGTTTGAGCAAGGTTGTAGGTGTATCAGTCCTCTTGATTGGTACAGGAACAATTGCCGGAATCATTAAGGCTAGTGCTCTTCAGTATGATTTCATAAATCTTCTTGATTTCCTTAATATGCCAGCCTTTCTTCTTGCTCCTATCGCTGGTATCCTTATGGCTGGAGCAACAGCTTCCACAACAGCAGGTGCAACAATTGCATCTCAGACATTTGCCGGAACACTTACTAGTGCAGGCGTTTCAGCCCTATCAGCAGGTGCTATGATTCACGCAGGTGCAACAGTTATCGATTCACTTCCTCACGGATCATTCTTCCACGCAACAGGCGGTGCTGCTGGCATGAAGATCAATGAGCGTATGAAACTCATTCCTTTTGAGGCATGTATCGGTCTTACATCAACAGTAGTTGCAACAATTATCTACCTTATAGGTTTCTAAATTAGATATTGCCAACAGATATAAAACCCTCTTAGACACCATTCTTGCACTTGATTGGGCCTCTTTTACAGGAGATCATATCAAAGGCATGAATGGTGTCTTTTTGCTGTCTAAATATTTAGAATTTTGAATGAATTTCAATAGGGAGCATATGCTATAATACTAGGGAATAGTATCTGCGACTAAAATAAAAGGAAATAGCATTTTTATGAATATCTACAAGAAAATGGCAAGGTATGTTTTGACCAGCGTATTAGGCATGATTGGCGTATCGATTTATATACTTGCTGACACTTACTTTATATCGCTGGGCTTTGGCTCAGAAGGCTTAGCAGTCTTGAATTTAACCCTGCCTATCTACGGCTTTATGTATGCAATTGGGCAAATGCTTGGAATGGGTTACGCTATTGTATATAGCCTTGAGAGGGCTAAGGGAGGGAGGACTGAGCACTACTTCCTTCAAGCCTTTCAATGGGCCTTGATTTTTAGCCTTCCATTCATTCTATTGGGAATTTTTGCACCGGATAAGATTTTAGGCCTTTTGGGTGCTGATGCTCAGTTGGCTTATATGGGAAAGCCTTATGTGAGAATTATTTTGTGTGCAGCCCCTTTATTTATGTTCAACTTTGTCTTTTCAGCCTTTTCGAGGAATGACAATGCGACCTCGCTGGCAATGACAGGAGCTATCATGGCAAGTGTGTTTAATATTGTCTTTGATTATGTTTTTATGTTTCCTTGCAGATTTGGGTTTATGGGTGCTGCAATGGCTACAGCTGCCTGTCCACTTATTTCTATTGCGATAAACTGCATTCACTTTAAAAGCCAAAAGAACAATATTGGTTTTAAGTACGAAAGAGCGCATTTTAAGCTTTTTACAAAGTGCGCTTCTATTGGAATGTCGGGCTTTGTCGGCGAATTTTCAACAGCGGTGACTTCCGCAGTCTTTAATTTTATGATGCTCTTGCTTGCAGGCAATACAGGAGTTGCAGCCTACAGCGTGATTGCTAATATAGCCCTGGTTTGTACTTGTATATTTAACGGTATTGCTCAAGGCATTCAGCCTCTTTTTAGTTCATCTTTTGGGGCGGGCAGAAAAGATGAATGCAAAAAACTGATTAAGGCCAGCCTGTGTCTGGCCCTGATTGTAGCAATACTCATGATTCTTATGGGCTTTGGACTGACAGATCAGCTTATTGCTGTCTTTAATTCCAAGAATGACAGTCTTCTGGCAAGCTATGCTTTCGCTGGAATCAGGTTGTATTTTTTAGCTTTCACAATTGTCGGCATCAATGTGGTGCTTATTGCTTATTTCTCTGCAATAGGCGAGGCAAAGATTGTAATTATAGGCTCTCTCTTAAGAGGCATGATTTTGATTTCAATCGCAGCAATAGTCATGGGTAAGCTTTTTGGAATGAACGGCGTCTGGCTTTCATATCTAACAGCCGAAAGTCTGACCCTGATAACTATTCTTGCAATCTGGCTTAAGGGTAAGAGAACAGCTAAGTAGAGCGAAGATAAAAGATGTTTAAATTGCAAAGGTGGATGGAGAAGAGTTTGCATTTTGGATTGCTGAACTCGTATGATAAAAGGAGTATTTATGGATTTTAATGAAGAAAAAGAGGCCATTTGGCCGGGAGCTGATGCAGTCTCATTTGGAAGGGGCATGCTCAAGCCTCTGATTAAGGACGGCGAGATAGGTGTCATCAAGAAATTGTCCAGAATGAATGGAAAACGGATGTAATCAAGCTTTTATAAAAAATGCTAGAAGGTTTGATGGAAGACTGATAATCAGGAGGTTTGAGATGAATTTATATATTAATGCATGTCCCAGAGAGGATTCCAGGACTGATCGCTTGGCAAGAAAGGTTTTGGAAAAATTTGAATCTTATGATGAGATTTACCTGCCAGAGCTTAATTTGCAACCCCTGAGCAGGGAGAGACTTGATTACAGAACAAAGTTGATTGAGGCTGGAAATTACGAGGACCCAATATTTGATTTTGCTAAGCAGTTTGCAAGCGCGGACAATATATTGATTGCCGCTCCATACTGGGATTTATCTTTTCCTTCTTGCTTGAAGCTCTATATTGAGAATATTTACGTGACTGGCCTAGTGTCAAGATTTAGTCAGGAGGGCAGACCGGTTGGCCTCTGCAAGGCTGAGAATCTATATTATGTGACAAGCGCAGGTGGCCCTTATGATAGCAGGTTTAGTTATGATTATATCGAGGCTCTTGCCAAAAATGCTTTTGGCATAGGCCACACAGAGCTGATTAAGGCGGAAATGCTTGATGTGGACGGATTTGATGTCGAAGAGATTCTAAGAGAGGCTTGGGAGAAGTATAAAGTCCAAGATAAAAGCTAAATTAAAGGAAATCTTGGATTTCATTAAAAAAATGCATAAAAAAGCCAAGATAATTTCATGATTTGAAATTATCTTGGCTTTTTGCATTTATATCAGCTTCTGGCTGGCTTTTTGCATTTATATCAGCTTCTGCCAACTAAATTACTTAATTAAGCTATGCCACTCCTGGATTGACTTTACATCCTCATCACCATTCTTTAAGACATAGTTGATGCCTGCTGCTGCAGACTTAGCTGCTGCCATGGTTGTGATATATGGGATGCGGTTCTTGATAGCATTCTTTCTAAGGTAGCTATCGTCGTGGATAGAAGCCTTGCCAACAGGGGAGTTGACGATGAGCTGAATCTTACCATTGGTCATAAGATCAATGATGTTTGGACGACCTTCATAAACTTTGTTAACCTTTTCTGCCTCAATACCAGCTTCTTTGATGAGCTCGAAAGTCTTGCCAGTAGCAAGAATATTGAAATTAGCATCTTTAAAGAGCTTAGCTACATCAACAACTTCAGCCTTATCTCTGTCATTAACTGAGATGAGAACTGTGCCCTCAAGTGGAAGTTCAGCCTTAGCGCCTTCCTCAGCCTTGACGTATGCTTCACCAACAGTTGGAGCAAGTCCGAGAACTTCTCCGGTTGAACGCATCTCTGGTCCGAGAACTGGATCAACTTCTGGGAACATGTTGAAAGGCATTACAGCTTCCTTGACACCATAGTAAGGAATGAGTCTCTCTTTTGCATTGAGCTCAGCTACTGGTGATGGACGGCCTGTAAGGGTAGAAGTAATGATATCTGTAGCAAGTGGTACCATGCTGATTCCACAAACTTTAGATACAAGAGGAACTGTACGAGAAGCTCTTGGGTTAGCCTCAATTACATATACCTTGCCATCTTCGATAGCATACTGCATATTCATAAGACCTACAACATGCATTTCTTCAGCAATCTTTCTTGTATACTCTTTAATTGTCTTTAAGTTTTCTTCAGGTATGTGCTTTGAAGGAATGATACAAGCAGAGTCACCTGAGTGGATACCTGCAAGTTCAATGTGCTCCATAACAGCTGGTACATAAGCCTGTGTGCCATCAGCGATAGCATCTGCCTCGCACTCCATAGCGTGGTGGAGGAAACGATCGATGAGGATAGGTCTGTCAGGTGTTACGCCTATAGCAGCCTTCATATAGCCTGTGAGATCGTCATCATCGTAAACAACTTCCATTCCTCTTCCGCCAAGAACGAATGAAGGACGAACCATAACTGGGTAACCAATCTTGTGAGCTGTCTCAAGAGCTTCCTCAACAGTAGTTGCCATACCAGCCTCTGGCATAGGAATTTCGAGCTTTTTCATCATCTTGCGGAAGAGGTCTCTATCCTCTGCGAGGTCGATAACTTCTGGAGGTGTACCAAGAATGTTAACACCATTGGCCTTGAGGGATGCTGCAAGGTTGAGAGGTGTCTGGCCACCGAACTGAGCGATAACTCCGACTGGATTCTCTTTCTTATAAATTGAAAGTACATCTTCAAGTGTGAGAGGCTCAAAGTAGAGCTTATCTGATGTATCGTAGTCAGTTGAAACTGTTTCTGGATTACAGTTGACAATGATTGTCTCAAAACCAAGTTCGTGGAGTGATTTAGCCGCATGTACGCAACAGTAGTCAAATTCGATACCCTGACCGATTCTGTTAGGGCCACCGCCGAGAATCATAACCTTTGGCTTACCCTGGCTAACTGGGTTCTTATCTGGTGCATTGTATGTAGAGTAGAAATATTCGCTATTGTCAGTGCCTGAAACATGAACTCCGTCCCAAGTTTCATTTAAGCCGAGGCTTTCTCTCTTTGAACGAACTAAGTCCTCACTGATGTTGAGAATCTTTGCTAAGTACTTATCTGAGAAGCCGTCCTTTTTAGCCTGGATAAGGGCTTCGTCTGAAGGAAGTTCGCCGGCGAAGTTTGAAAGAAGAGCTTCCTCTTCGTCTACTAATTCTTTCATCTGCTCGATAAAGTAGTGCTTTACAGAAGTGATCTCATGGATTTCATCTACACTTGCACCCTTTCTTAAAGCTTCGTACATCTGGAAATGTCTCTCAGATGATGGAGTCTTTAAGAGCTCTAAGAGGTCTTCGCGAGTGAGTTCATTGAAGTTCTTTACAAAACCTAAACCAAAACGATCCTTTTCGAGAGAACGGATAGCCTTCTGAAGGGCTTCCTTGTAGTTCTTACCGATTGACATAACTTCACCAACGGCTCTCATCTGAGTTCCTAAGTGGTCCTCAACACCCTTGAATTTTTCAAAGGCCCAACGTGAGAATTTAACTACTACGAAATCACCTGTTGGCTTGTACTGATCAAGTGTTCCCCATGTAGAATCTGTGAGATCCTTTAATGTGAGTCCGGTAGCAAGCTTTGCTGATACAAGAGCTATAGGGAAACCTGTTGCTTTAGAAGCAAGGGCAGAGGAACGTGATGTACGAGGATTTATCTCGATAACAATGATTCTGCCATCCTTAGGGTTGCGGGCGAACTGTACATTGGTACCGCCGATAACTCCGATATGCTCAACAATCTTGTAAGCCTGTCTCTGGAGTTCAGCCTGAACATCTTCAGGAATTGTAAGCATTGGTGCAGTACAGAAAGAGTCACCTGTGTGGACACCAACTGGATCAACATTTTCGATAAAGCATACAGTAATCATGTTGTTGTCTTTATCTCTGACAACCTCGAGCTCAAGCTCTTCCCAGCCAAGAATAGATTCCTCAACAAGAACCTGGTGAATGAGGGAAGCCTGAATACCTCTTGCACATACTGTCTTTAATTCTTCTCTGTTATAAACGAGGCCGCCGCCTGCGCCACCCATAGTGTAGGCTGGACGAAGAACAACTGGATAGCCTAATTCATCAGCTATAGAGAGAGCTTCATCAACTGAATATGCAACCTCGGATCTTGCCATTGCAACACCAAGCATATTCATAGTCTCTTTAAATTCAATTCGATCTTCACCACGCTCGATAGCATCTACCTGAACGCCGATAACCTTAACATTGTACTTGTCAAGAATTCCAGCTTTGTTGAGCTCTGAACAAAGGTTAAGTCCTGACTGACCACCAAGGTTAGGAAGAAGGGCATCTGGACGCTCCTTCTTAATAATCTGTTCCATACGAGCAACATTGAGTGGCTCAATGTATGTGATATCTGCCATTTCTGGATCTGTCATGATTGTAGCAGGATTTGAGTTTACTAATACAATCTCATATCCCAAGCTTCTAAGAGCTTTACATGCCTGAGTTCCAGAATAGTCAAACTCACAGGCCTGTCCGATGATGATTGGACCGGAGCCAATAATCAATATTTTGTGAATGTCGGTTCTCTGTGCCATATTAATCTCCTTTTTATCGAAATTTTAAAAATTTCCGCTGTCAATGATTATACTATATTTACAAGCATTTTGGGAAATAAAAATCATATTTTTAAAAGTTATTATTTCTGCTTATTTAAAGCTTAATTATAATGTTAATTTGACTGATATTAGGAAAAAAACAGGAGAATCAAAATTTGCCAGGCCTTAAAATATGATTATAAGTAAATAGTCTTAAAAGGAGGTTTCAAATGGAAGATTATACTTCAGTAATCAAGGAACTTGAAGGACTTGAAAAAGAACTAGTTTTTAAACATTTTGATTCAGAGGATGCACTCAAAATAGGTATGGAGCTTATCGAAGAGGCTAAGAGAAGAAATAATAAGATTTGTCTGGATATTCAGATAGGAGGCAGAAGGTTATTTCACTACTCAAGCAACGGCAATGCCATGAGCAACGACATTATGATTGAGAGAAAGAAAAACACTGCCATGCACACTGGCCACAGCTCACTTTGGGCTCATTACACCTTGAAGAAAATGGGACTTTCAATAGATCAAAAGTGGCATCTTGATCCGTCACAGTATGCCGAGGTGGGTGGAGCTTTTCCTATAAGACTAGAAGGCTGCCCTACAGCCATAGGAACTATAACAGTCTCTGGCTTTGATCACACTATTGATCATGGAATCATAATTGATGTCTTAAGGAAAATGAGTAAGGAAGGCAAGTTGGACTGATACATGTCTTAAGAATGTGTTATAATCTTCACAGAGTGATTATATTCTTCTTTGGAGATAATTATGAAACAGATAGATTTTTCAAGGGGGAATGTAGGCATTTGCATTGCAAAGTCTGCAATTCCACTTTTTGTGGCTCAGCTAATAAACCTTTTGTACAATGTGGTAGACAGGATTTATATAGCAAGAATACCTGATGTGGGAACTCAGTCCATGGGCGCAATTGGCCTATGCTTTCCCCTGATAATTTTGATTTTGGCTTTCACCAACCTCTATGCAGGCGGCGGAGCTCCTATATTCTCAATCGAGAGAGGAAGAGGGGATAAGGATAAAGCGTCAGATTATATAAATATAGTGTTCACCCTGGAAGTTATGACAGGTCTGCTTTTGACTCTTATTCTTTTTCTTTTCTCCAAAAAACTGTTGATACTTTTTGGAGCTTCTGACACTTCCCTGCAATATGCCCTGGCTTATTTTAGGATTTACATAATAGGAACAGTCTTTAGCATGTTGGCAATCGGCCTGAATCCCTTTATCAATGCAGAGGGCTTCCCTGTGATTGGAATGGTCACGGTTGCTATAGGTGCAGTCTTAAATCTTATTCTTGACCCAATCTTTATATTTTCCTTGGGTTTAGAAATTAGAGGGGCTGCCTTTGCTACCTTGATATCCCAAGTGGTGTCAGCGATATTTGTCATAAGTTTTTTGAAGAGCAAAAGGTCAGAATATGGGATAAAAATCCTGTCTTTTAGAAGACTGCTGGCTTTAAAAAAAGAAATATTAAATGTGCTTGGCCTAGGCATGACCTCTTTTATCATGCAGGTGACAAACAGCTTGGTTCAGATTGCCTGCAATAGTGTACTAGGCAAAACTGGCGGAGACATCTATATATCAATCATGGCCCTTGTGTCATCAATTCGTCAAATGCTTGAAGTACCGCTTCTTGCTCTGGTTGAGGGCTCATCTCCAGTTATTAGCTTCAATTACGGGGCTGGAGATTACAGGAGAGTAAAAAAGGCAGGAGCCTACATGTTCCTTTTTGAGATTGTATATGCCCTTCTCATATGGGGAGCAATTATTGTATTTCCTCATTTCTTTATTGCAATTTTCAGTGATGACGCCAGTCTGCTTGAAAAGACCCAGGCAGCAGTTAAGATTTATTTCTCAACATTTGTCTTTATGACTTTTCAATATACAGGACAGACTATGTTTAAATCTCTCAATATGAAGAGGCAGGCCATATTCTTTTCCCTTTTGAGAAAGGTTGTGATTGTGATCCCACTCACATATATTTTGCCTTATAGCTTTGGCTTTGGCACAGATGGGGTCTTTATGGCAGAACCGGTCTCTAATGTCTTGGGAGGCTTGGCTAGTTTTTTGACAATGCTTTTTGTTACACGCAAATTATTAAGAAAAAAAGATGTAGAGCTTTAAAATTTACGATTCTTTATGATTTAAAATGCGTGAACTTGATTGAAAATAGCTAAATAATTTGATATAATCTAGGCATAATTTGAACGTGATCATGGAGGACTAAAAATATGGAAACAAATATATTAATGGAAAGTGGAACTAATGAACTTGAAGTACTTGAATTTACTATAGGTTCTAATCATTATGGCATCAATGTAGCTAAGATTAAGGAGATAGTTCCATATAATAAGGTGACACCAGTACCTAACGCACATCCTTGTGTAGAAGGTATTTTTATGCCAAGAGATTTGATGATAACAGTTGTTGATTTGGCCAAGGTTATCAAGGCACAGCCTTCGAATAATGTGACTTCAGACATGTTTATTATAACTAATTTCAATCAGCTCAATGTAGCATTTCACGTGCATTCTGTTGTTGGAATCCACAGAGTTTCTTGGGCTGACATTATTACACCTGATGCTACAATCAGCACAGCTGATAATGGCATAGCTACAGGTATCGTAAAGATTGACAATCAGTTGATTATCATCCTTGATTTTGAGAGAATAGTTTCAGAAATTAGCCCTGAGACAGGACTCAAGGTATCTGATATTGATGCACTTGAGGGTAGAAGCAAGGTTGACTCGCATATTCTTATTGCTGAGGATTCTGCCTTACTTATGGCTTTGATTACAGATTCATTAAAGAAGTCTGGATACACCAATGTTACTTCATGCGTCAATGGACAGATTGCTTGGGATTACCTGGAAGGCGTAAAGAAGGGTGAGAATCCTGACGACATAGCCTGTGTTATAACTGATATTGAAATGCCGCTCATGGATGGACACAGACTGACTAAATTGATAAAATCAGATAATGACTTGAAAGATATTCCAGTTATAATTTTCTCATCATTAATCAATGAACAGATGAGATTAAAGGGTGAGTCACTCGGAGCTGATGCCCAGCTCTCAAAGCCTGAGATTGGCCAGCTTGTAACTGAGATAGATAAGTTCTTAAGAAAGTAAAGACATGGATTTAAATTTATTAATTGATGATGCAGATATGATTCTTATCGGATTAGGATCTGAATTCAAAAAAGAATGTGACCTTAAGTTTGAAAGTGAAAAAGACAGGCTTGCTTGCTTTGATTCGCTTGCAAAAAGGCTTGAGGGTAAGAATTATTTCTTTATCACATCGCTAGAGGAAGATATTGTAAAAGGCAGTAATATAAAAGAAACTAAGACTGTCAATCCGGTAATTACTGGGGAAGATAAGCAATTTACTTATTATAATAACTGGCTTGCAGCATCTCTTAATAAGAAATTGTTGATAATAGAGCTTGGTGAAGACTTTTTGAGACCTAACCTGATGAGATGGCCTTTTGAGAGAATTGTTATGATTAATCAAAAATCACATCTTGTGAGAGTTAGCAGTAAATTTGCCCAATTGCCAGAAGATATAGGAGACAGGGCTTTTTCGATTAGTCTTAGTCCACTTGATTATTTAGAAAATGAACTTATTTCCAAATAAGCATGCCAAGTAGGAGACATTATGCCTCCTACTTCTTGCTTTTAGGATAGATTTTAAGGATAATTGTTAAGACTAATAATAAAGCTTAATAATAAAGCTTAATAATAAAGCTTAATAATAAAGTCTAATAATAGAGACTAATAACAAAGACTGATAATAGAGACCAATAATAAAGACCAAGAATAAAGACCAAGAATAAAGACCAATAAAAAAGACGATTAATAATTAGTTTCAGATAAGATATTGCAAATTGATTAGCTAAGCAGAATAAGAGGTAAGATTATGTCAGGCACAGATGAAGAAGAGTACTTGAATGAATTACTAGATTCTATCGGTGTCGAGGTCAAGAATCCAAAAACTAGACCTAAGAAGACTCCGGACGAGATTGCAGAAGAAAAAAAAGAGAGAGAACGCTTGGAACTCAGCCGTAAGATTAAGGCTATGGAAGACGATGATTCAGATGATGTCATCGTCAATTTTGTTGAGCCTATGGATGATGATGACTTTAATGCTTCTTCTCGTTCGAAATCTCGTTCTGCTGCAAAAACACGTAGGAGAGAGTCTGAAGTAGAGCAGACTAAGCAAGCTGAGCCAAAGCCTGAGCTCTCAAAGGAAGAAGCAAAGATAGAGGAGCTTAAGGTTCAAGAAGACAGTCAGCCATATGAGGAAGATGAGGCTGAGTCAAAGGCAGAAGCTGATGTTGAACTTAAGGCAGAACCAGAGCTTAAGGCCAAGCCAGAAGCTGGACTTAATCTTGATGCTTTTGATCCTGATTTTGATGAGCCAAATCTTACCAAAGAGGAAGAGGAAAGACTTTCCAATATGAATTTGGATGGTCTGCTTGAGGAAGTTGCTAATTCGAGTCAGGATTTATTCTCAGATGAGGATAAGGAACTGCTTGGGGATGAGATAGAAAAAAAGCAGGAGCCGGATTCAGGTAAGGACTCTGATCAGAGCAGAGCTGACAATGAAAACAAAAAGAATGCTAACTCAGATGGAGCTAGAGATGTGGTCGCTGATAAGTCTGATAATTCTGACAAGTCTGATAAGGCTGATGACAAGGGCTTAGACAAAGCCGCTGATAAGAGCACAGATCAGATTAATGATGTGGAAAGCATAGAGTCCCTCTTTCCTGCTGGACAGGCTTCAGATAATAGCAGTAAATCAGAAAGCAAAGACGAGAATGTTGAGGCTAAGAATTCTCAGGACAAATCTTCATTGATAGCAGATTTGAAGGCTGATATTGTTGCTGATTCGGAGGCTGATGGCTTGGAGGATCAAGACTTGAAGCCTGTAAAAGATGAAGCTGCAGCAGACAAGGCTGAAAAGGCGGATGATGATTTAGAGGGTGCCGAGAGTTTAGGCTCAGATGAAGGATTGGACGCGGCGTCTAAAACTAAGAAGGAAAAGAAGCTTGATGACAAGGAACTTGCTGATAGCAAGCAGGAATTAAAGAAAATTGGCAAGAAGAAGAAAAAGGGACTTTTTTCTGTCCTTAAAAATATCTTCTTTGAAGATTTGGAAGGGGACATGCTCGAGGAGGTGGACTCTGACAGTCTTGGAAAGACACTTGGCGAATTGAGCGAAGGGGCCCTGGATGAGGAGTCTGGAGCCAAGAAAAAGAAGAAAAAGTCAAAAGCTGATAAGCAGGGAGAGGAGAAGGATCCTGGCTTGGAGGATGATGCCAAGGAAAAGCCTCTTGATGAGAATGAGCAGCTTCTTGAGGAGATGTACGGTGACAAGGATGAACCTGATGGCCTGGATGCAGCTCCTAAGAAGGGTCTTATAGCTAAGATTAAGTACAGACTTGCTCAGATTAAGGCTAAAAATGCCAAAGAGGAAGCCTTGGAAGAGGAAGCTGAGAAGGCTGATGACGAAGAGAATGAGATAAAGAAGAAAGAAAAGAAGGAAGCTAAGGCTAAAAAGAAAGAGGAGGCCAAGGCGAAGAAGGCGGAGAAGCCTAAGAAAGAAAAGAAACAAAAGCCTAAGAAGGAGAAAAAGGTTAAGGTTAAGCCAGAGCCAAAGCCGGGTGATATCTTAAAAATCAAGCCTGTTTCCATGATTAAGTTCTTTGTATTCTTGGGAAGCCTGATAGCACTTTTTGTGTTCGGAAATAAGGCTTTACACTATACAGCATCGTCTTCACAGGCTTCATTCTATTATCAGAACGGCCAGTATGCAAAGGCTTATCATGAATTGAGTGGAACAAAGCTTTCAAAGAATGAGCAAGAGTTGTATACTAAAATACGTCTTATCATGTATGTGCAGCAACATTATGATTCCTACGAGACCTACAAAGAGATGGGGATGAAAACAGAGGCCTTGAATGAGCTTATTTTAGGCCTTGAACAGTATGATGCATATATTGAAAATGGCAGACAGAATTCTGTAGGACAGCAGATGGACGAGGCTAGAAATAAGATCTTAGAAGAATTGAACAATTCTTATAGCTTGAGCGAAACTCAGGCAAAAGCACTTATTGAGCGAAAAGATCAGGATTTTGTAGCATATTACAGGAAGATAGAGGATATTTCAAAATGATAGCAATCATCGATTATGATGCAGGTAATTTAATGAGCGTGCTCAAAGCACTTGAATATTTAGGTCAGGATGCAATTGTAGCTAGAGACAGAGAGACAATTATGCGTGCAGATAAGGTTATATTACCTGGCGTAGGCTCTTTTGGAGATGCTAAGAGAAATCTTGATAACTTTGGTCTCACTCAGGTTGTCAAGGACTATGCAGCCAGTGGAAAGCCATTTCTTGGAATTTGCCTTGGCATGCAGATGCTTTTTGAAGACAGCGAGGAAACCCCAGGAGTTGAGGGACTTTCACTTCTTAAGGGACATATACTTAAAATACCTAAAAAAGATGATTTAAAGATTCCTCACATGGGCTGGAATTCAATTGATATTAAAGAAAGGGCCAGACTTTTTGAAGGCCTTGACAATAATCCTTTCGTTTATTTTGTTCACTCATATTATCTTAAGGCTGAGAATGAGGCTGATGTAGCTGCTTCATGTCAATACTCAACTCATATTCATGCTTCAGTTGAGAAGGGCAATATTTTTGGTTGCCAGTTCCATCCTGAAAAGAGCAGCGAAGTGGGCTTGAAGATACTTTCAAATTTTGCAAAGATTGAGATGTAAGTAAAGAGAGGAAATTATGCTAACAAAAAGAATTATTCCATGTCTTGATTGTAAGAATGGAAGAGTCGTAAAGGGTACTAATTTTGTAGATTTAAGAGATGCAGGCGATCCAGTTGAGGTTGCCGCTATGTATGATAAATCTGGAGCTGATGAACTGGTCTTTCTTGACATCACAGCATCCAGCGATGGAAGAAATACTACTGTAGACCTTGTCAGAAGTGTGGCAGAGAAGGTATTTATACCATTCACAGTTGGTGGTGGAATTAGGAGTGTGGATGATTTTAAGCTGCTCTTGAGAGAGGGAGCTGATAAAATAAGCGTCAATTCAGCTGCTATCATGAATCCTGAACTTATAAGTCAGGCGGCTGATAAGTTTGGCAGTCAGTGTGTAGTTCTTGCTATAGATGCCAAAAGACAGGAAGATGGTCATTGGAGCATATATAAGAATGGTGGCCGTGTTGACATGCATATGGATGCCGTCGAATGGGCCATGAAGGCTGAAAAGCTTGGCGCAGGTGAAATACTTCTAACAAGTATGGACTGCGATGGAACCAAGGCTGGATATGATATAGAGCTTACAAGAACAATCGCAGAATCTGTCTCAATACCTGTAATTGCTTCTGGTGGAGCGGGAAATATGGAACACTTTAAGGATGCTCTCCTTGACGGTAAGGCAGATGCTGCACTTGCAGCTTCGCTTTTCCACTATAAGGAACTTGAAATTTTGGATTTGAAAAAATATCTTGCAGCTGAGGGAGTAGCAGTCAGACTCTAAGCTGGAATTTTCCTGAATTTGGACTTGAAATAAAGTGCAAATCACAGGAAAAGAGCATGTGAAAGGATAGGTTATGAGTGCCATTGACAATGATTGGCTCGATGCTATAGGCGATGAGTTCAATAAGCCATATTACCGTGATTTATATAATTTTGTAAAAGATGAGTATAAGAGCACCTTGGTATATCCCAAGGCTGACGATATCTTTAACGCTTTCCACTATACTCCTCTCTCAAAGGTAAAGGTTTTGATTTTGGGACAGGACCCTTATATTAACGAGAATCAGGCACATGGGCTGAGTTTTTCGGTTCCGCCGACTCAGAGGCAGATTCCACCTTCACTCTTAAACATCTACAAGGAACTGAATTCTGACCTGGGTCTATATATACCAAATAACGGTTACCTGAAAAAGTGGGCAGACCAGGGAGTTTTGCTCTTGAACACAGTATTGACCGTGAGGGCTCACAATGCGGCTTCACATAAGGGCAAGGGATGGGAAGAGTTTACAGACGCCTGTATACGTGCGGTAAATGCTTTGGACAGCCCTGTTGTCTTTATGTTATGGGGAAGTCCTGCCAGAGCAAAGGCTAAGATGATTGACAGAAGCAAGCATTTAGTCATAGAGGCTCCGCATCCTAGTCCTTTGTCAGCATATAGAGGTTTTTTTGGATGTAAGCACTTCAGCCAGTGCAACGAATTTCTTCTTGCCCATGGCAAGGAGCCTATTGATTGGCAGATTGAAAATATATAATAATTTGATATTTGTTTATTTAGAAAAAAATAAAAAGATATATTTATTCTAGTATGGATTATTCTAAAATAATTTGGTAAAATAGCTAAGTTGTTTGAAAAAATAATTCAAATAACTGATTTCACCTTATTTAATTAAATGAAATCATAAATTACTTGTTTTTTAGGGACGGTTATAGCGCTAACAGTCCTTTATTGTTGTTTGTGCGCTAAAGAATGGGGTATACATGAGTAAGATTGGTTTTGACAATGACAAGTACCTTGATATGCAGTCAAAGCATATTATGGAGAGAATCAATGAATTTGGCGGAAAGCTTTATTTGGAGTTTGGCGGTAAGCTTTTTGATGATTATCACGCTTCAAGAGTTCTTCCAGGATTCAAGCCTGATTCAAAGATTAGAATGCTTAAACAGCTTAAGGATAAGACTGAAATTGTAATTGCAATCAAAGCTGGAGATATTGAGAGAAATAAGGTTAGAGGTGATATCGGTATCACTTACGATATGGATGTTTTGAGACTTATTGATGCCTTCACTAACAATGGTCTCTATGTGGGTTCTGTAGTACTCACTCAGTTTGCTGAGCAGCCTGCTGCTATTGCTTATGAGAAGAAGCTTCAGGCTTTGGGCTTGAAGACATATAGACTCTATAGAATGCAGGGCTATCCATCAAATATACCTATGATTATCAGCGAGGAAGGCTTCGGTAAGAACGATTACATAGAGACAACTCGTCCGCTTGTAGTTGTGACAGCTCCAGGACCTGGCTCAGGTAAGATGGTTACATGCCTTTCACAGCTCTATCATGAGCAGAAGCACGGCGTCAAGGCTGGCTATGCTAAGTTTGAGACATTCCCAATTTGGAATATTCCACTCAATCACCCAGTAAACCTTGCTTACGAGGCGGCTACAGCAGATCTTAATGATGTCAACATGATTGATCCATTCCACCTTGAGGCTTATGGAAAGACAGTTGTAAACTATAATAGAGACGTAGAGGTATTCCCGGTACTCAAGTCAATCTTTGAGAAGATTTGGGGCAAATGTCCATACCAGTCACCAACTGATATGGGTGTAAATATGGCAGGATACTGTATCTGCGATGATGAAGTTACAAAACAGGCAGCATCTCAGGAGATAATCCGTCGTTACTATGAGGCAAAATGCGCTAGAAGAAAGGGAGAAGGTACTGATTCTGCAGTTGAGAAAATTGAGCTCCTTATGGAGAAGGCTTCTATCTCAGTTTCAGATCGTCCTGTTGTGGCAGCGGCAAATATTAGATCAGAAGAGACAGGCAATCCAGCAACAGCAATGGAAATGCCAGATGGAACAGTTATTACAGGTAAGACATCTACCTTACTTGGCTCTTCATCAGCTTTGATTTTAAATACTCTCAAGTATTTTGCTCAGATTGATGACTCTGTAAAGCTTATCTCACCTGAAGTAATTGAGCCAATTATGGAGCTTAAGGTTAAGTATCTTGGTAATCACAATCCACTTCTTCATATCGATGAGATACTTATAGCTCTCTCGATTGAGGCACTCAACAATGAGGCGGCTAAAAAGGCTTATGAGCAGCTTCCAAAGCTCGCTGGTCTTGATATGCACAGCTCAGTTATTTTGTCTCAGACAGACGTTGGCGTTTTAAAGAAGCTTGGAATTCACCTTACTTGTGAAGCTAAGTACCAGGGAAAGAAACTTTATCACAACTAAATACAATATGAATTGATATGAAAAAAGCTGCCATGCCAGAATAAGGCTATGGCAGCTTTTTTTGTAAAAAAACCGGTCTGAAGACTAGGGCATAGCTTGCTTTAGTCTTTTAGACCGGTATTTTTATGTCTATAATTAGCCGTTAACAGAGTTTCCAATGTTTTTGTTGGCTGTTGAGAGCATGAGCTTGATTCGATTGAGCTGGTTAACTTCGGAAGCACCAGGATCGTAGTCAACTGCAATAATATTTGCCTCAGGGTGGGCCTGTCTGATGCCCTTGATTACGCCCTTACCAACGATGTGGTTAGGCAAGCAGGCAAATGGCTGACAACATACAATATTGTTGGCACCCTCGTCGATAAGATCAAGCATTTCACCTGTGAGAAGCCATCCCTCACCAGTTTGGTTGCCGAGAGATACGATCTTTTCAGCTTTTTTAGCAGTCTCAGAGATTGTTGTAGGTCTGATAAAGTGCTTACTTGCCTCAAGAGCTTCGTTCCCGGCTTTTCTAAAGTGCTCAAGATACTTGATTATAGAGTTTGCCACAAAGGCACTCTTCTTTGAAGCTCCAAGGTAATCACGCTTGAAGTTTGTGTTCTGAGCACAGTAGAGAAGAAAGCCCATAAGATCAGGCACAACAGCCTCGGCACCCTCTTTTTCAAGAAGGTCTACAAGATAGTTGTTAGCTGCAGGGAGGTATTTAACAAGGATTTCTCCTACGATACCAACCTTAGGCTTCTTGATATCGAGAACTTCAATTTTGTCGAAGTCCTGAACGAGCTCACGACAGTTCTTTTTGAAGTCTTTCATATATACGCTCTTGGCTGTGAGCTGCTCTATAAGCTTATTCTTCCATTCTTCATGGAGTTTCTCAGTTTCTCCGGCATTCTTTTCATATGGTCTTGTGTGATATACCACATTCATGAATAAGTCGCCGTATTCTACAGCCATCATGGCTTTTTTGAGCATTGTGAGGTTGTACTTAAATCCTGAGTTAGTCTCAAGGCCCTGGGCACTGATAGAGATTACTGGTATATAACCGTAGCCTGCCTTTGTCAGGGCTCTTCTTATGAAACCGATATAGTTTGAAGCACGACATCCGCCACCAGTCTGAGATATAAGAAGGGCAGTCTTGTGAAGGTCGTACTTACCAGAGTTGATTGCGTCCATAAACTGACCAACTACCATCAATGATGGGTAGCAGGCATCGTTGTTAACATATTTGAGTCCCATGTCGACAGCGGCTTTGTTGTCATTGTCGAGAACTTCGATATTGTAACCGCAAGAACTGAGAGCTGGTCCTAATAAATCAAAGTGGATAGGTGACATCTGAGGGCAGAGGATAGTATATTCCTTACGCATTTCAGGTGTGAATTCGACTCTCTTAAAGTCAGAGCCCTCTATCTTTCTTTCATAGTGTTTCAACTCACGCACCTTGAGGGCAGCGATAAGTGAACGGACACGAATTCTAGCAGCTCCGAGGTTGTTAACCTCATCAATCTTCAATACAGTATAAATCTTACTAGCATTTGCCAAGATGTCGTTTACAGCGTCAGTTGTGACAGCATCAAGACCACAGCCAAATGAGTTGAGCTGGATGAGGTCAAGGTTGTCCTGGGTGCGAACGAAGCTTGCTGCAGCATAAAGTCTTGAGTGGTACATCCACTGATCCATGACGATCATTGGTCTGTCTACATTTCCTAAGTGAGATACAGAGTCTTCTGTGAGGACTGCAATATCGTAGGAATTGATGAGCTCAGGTATACCGTGGTTGATTTCTGGATCAACATGGTAAGGTCGGCCTGCAAGGACGATTCCGCGCTTGCCTGTCTTTTTGAGTTCCTCAATTACTTCCTCACCCTTTTTGCGGACATCAATTCTAGACTGCATTAGCTCTTCCCAAGCGGCCTTGGCTGCTTCCTTGACTTCCTTGGCAGGAATATCAGAAAACTCTTCTACAAGTCTCTTAGATAGCTTTTCTTCACTCTCAAAAGTGAGGAATGGATCCTTGAAGTCTATATTTTCAGTCTTTATGTCTTCAACATTGTTTCTGATATTCTCAGCGTATGATGTGACGATAGGGCAGTTATAGTGGTTGTTAGTTCCCTCAATTTCCTTGTGCTCGTATGGAATACAAGGATAGAAGATGAACTTAATGCCATTCTTTATGAGCCATGTAATGTGACCGTGAGCTAATTTAGCTGGATAGCATTCTGACTCTGATGGAATGGACTCGATTCCCAACTCATAAATCTTTCTAGATGAAGTTGGCGAGAGAACAACTCTGTAGCCTAATTTTGTAAAGAAGGTATACCAGTATGGATAGTTCTCGTACATATTGAGAACTCTAGGGATACCGACAATACCACGGCTAGCCTCTTCCTCCTCGAGCGGTTCGTAGTCGAAGAGACGGTGATACTTGTAATCAAAGAGGTTAGGAAGCTTGTTGGCATTCTTAACCTTACCAAGACCACGCTCACAACGGTTGCCAGTTATAAACTTTCTGCCGCCAGAGAAGTGGTTAACTGTGAGATGACAAGAGTTTGTACAACCGTGACAACGAGCCATAGTTGTTGAGTACTCTAAGTTACGAATCTCATCAATTGGAAGCATACTTGTCTCAGACTTGCCGTCATAACGCTCACGAGCGATGAGGGCAGCACCGAAAGCACCCATGATTCCTGCAATATCAGGTCTTACAACATCAACATTTGTGATTTTCTCAAAGCTTCTAAGAACAGCGTCATTGTAGAAGGTACCACCCTGGGCAACGATGTGCTTTCCGAGGTCAGCAGCATCAGATACCTTGATAACCTTATAAAGTGCATTCTTGATGACAGAATAAGCAAGGCCGGCAGATATATCAGCAACTGCAGCGCCTTCCTTTTGAGCCTGCTTTACTTTTGAATTCATAAATACAGTACAACGAGTACCGAGGTCTATAGGATGGCTTGCAAATAAGGCCTCCTTAGCGAAGTCCTGAACAGAGTAGTTGAGGGACTTGGCAAATGTTTCTATAAAGGAACCACATCCTGATGAGCAGGCCTCGTTGAGCTGAACAGAATCAACAGTGTTGTTCTTGATCTTTATGCATTTCATATCCTGTCCACCGATATCGATGATACAGTCTACTTCAGGCTCAAAGAAGGATGCAGCATAGTAGTGAGATACTGTCTCAACTTCACCTTCATCAAGCATAAGAGCTGATTTGATAAGAGCTTCTCCATATCCAGTTGAACAAGACTTAACAATTTTGGCATCTGATGGAAGGAGGTTATAAATCTCTGTTATAGACTTGATTGTAGTGGCAAGTGGAGAGCCGTTATTGCTGCTGTAGAAAGAGTAGAGGAGTTTACCATCATCTCCAACCAAGGCAACCTTAGTTGTTGTGGAACCTGCATCAATACCTAAATAGCAGTTTCCGTGATAGTTAGATAAATCACCTTTTTCAACCTTAGCCTTAGCGTGTCTGGCATTGAATTTGTCATAATCGCGCTGATCCTTGAATAGAGGATCCATTCTGGCAACCTCAAACTCGAGTTTAACCTTGCCCTTTAACTTATCTATGATATCAGAAACAGGGTAACATACATCTTCTTTACAGGTCATGGCAGAACCTATAGCTGCAAAGAGATGAGAGTTGTCTGGTGCTATTATAGCGTCAGGACCAAGGCCTAAAGTACGGATAAAGGCCTCTCTGAGTTCTGAGAGGAAGTGGAGAGGGCCGCCGAGGAAGGCAACATTACCCCTGATTGGCTTTCCACATGCAAGACCTGAAATAGTCTGGTTTACTACAGCTTGGAAAATTGAAGCTGAGAGGTCTTCCTTAGTTGCACCATCGTTGATAAGTGGCTGAATATCAGTCTTGGCAAATACGCCACAACGAGCAGCTATAGGATAGATTGACTTGTAGTTCTTAGCGTATTCATTTAAGCCTGGAGCATCTGTCTGTAATAAAGATGCCATCTGATCGATGAATGATCCAGTACCACCGGCACATATACCATTCATACGCTGATCAATACCATTGGTGAAATATATGATTTTAGCATCTTCGCCACCAAGTTCGATAGCAACGTCGCACTGAGGTGCATAATCCTGTAATGCTGTAGATACGGCTATAACTTCCTGTGTAAAAGGTACCAAAAGATGCTTGGCAAGTGTGAGTCCACCTGAACCTGTGATGACAGGACGACAATTAAATAAGCCAAGACTCTGTGTGGCTTTCTCTAAGAGATCCTGTAAAGTTTCCTGAATATTAGCAAAATGTCTTTCATAATCAGAGAACACGATCGTATCAGCATCGTCTAAAAGGGCGATTTTTACTGTTGTTGAGCCGATATCGATTCCTAATTTATATGTGTTCATTATAGTTGCTACTCCTTTCTTTAAATAAAGTAACCTAGCTATTATATCTTGAAAGACTGAAAGTGTCAAAAAAAAATAAATATCAAAAATTGGGCCATAAGTACTAGTTTTTGGGCCGACTTTTAGTTTGCAAGATAAATATTTTAATGATAAAATTATGTAGTTATAATATACATGAAAAAATCTGTGTAATATGACAATATGACAAAAAATATGATCGAGAAATGCCTTAGATTATGGAGGCAAGAAAAATGGAGGAAAGAAAAGTGAAGGTATACTTGAAAAGGGGAGTCCTTTTCTTGGTAGCCATGCTGGCTTTTGCTATGCTCTCTTTATATGGAGGATTAGGGCTTAGCAAGGTAGAGGCTAGTCAGGCTAAGTACGGAGACTTAAACCAAGATGGAGAAATTAGCGTGCAGGATCTTGTTCTTCTTAAACGCTATATAGTAGGCAGCACAAGTCAAATAGATACAAAACTGGCTGATGTTACCTTGGACAATCAAATAGATGTATCAGATGTCATACGTATGTCTGAGTATATTGCCGGTTACGATGTGGCTTTGGGCGATCAGAAAAGAGAGACAGATCCATATTTTAGCCATGGTAAGTTAAAGGTTAGCGATGGAAAGATTGTTGACAAATATGGCAAGGAAGTTCAGCTTAAGGGCCTTGGAGCCTATAATTTCTTCTGGGATAACGGGGCAGACAATCTGGCATATTTTTCAAATAAGGAATCACTTCAGTCCCTTAGGGATGATTGGGGAGTCAATATTGTAAAGGTTCCTGCATTCGTTGGAAATTACGGCGGCTATTGTTGTGATGATGCTAATTCACCAAGCACAGATGCCCTTGATAATGACATAGATTTGATAGTAAAAAATTGTCATGATTTAGGCCTCTATGTTGTCATTGACTGGAAGGCTGATGGAGTTGACCCTAGCAAGTATCAAGATGCGGCTCTTGATTTCTTTAGCAGAATGTCTAGTAAATACGCTTCTTATGGCAATGTTTTGTATGAAGTTGCAGAATCACCTTCAGGAGTTTCCTGGGATGGTATTAAGGATTATGCAAATGCATGTATCTCAGAGATTAGGGCCAATGTTGATGATGCAATTATCATTGTCGATGCGCCTTCATACGGCTCAGATGCATCAGCTATCACATCTAAGCTGAGCTATGAGAACACAGTTTATGGACTGCACATGAATATGTCAGGTCAGGGAACTGATGGCCTCTCTTCTCTTATAGGAAAGGGATATGCTGTAATACTTACTAATACTTATGTATATGATCCATGGAATTATAGTAAGGCAGCTGACTATAATAAGGCAGCTCAGGTTAGAAGCTATATTGACAATAATAAGGTTTCCTTCATATCAACAACATTCTCTAAGAATGACAACAATGGTATGAACATGATTGCTAATACAGGCAGAGAGACTAAGTACGAAGCCTCAAAGTTTACAGCACACGGACTCTTTATGATGAGTATGATAAAGGGAATTGAATTTGATGCCAGCCAGGCAGGATCATCATCTTCAGGTTCTTCATCAAGCGTAGATACAAGCCCTGTTGAAGCTATTGATCCACCAGCTGAAACCCCACTTGCCAAGCACGGTAAGCTTCATGTTGAGGGCACAAATATAGTGGATGAACACGGAAATCCATTCCAGCTCAGAGGAGTAAGTACTCACGGCCTTGGATGGAATGATTACGGCAACTTCCTCAATAAGGATGCATTTGTCACATTGAGAGATGATTGGCATTGTAATGTCTACCGTGTGGCAATGTATATATGTGAGGGTGATAAGAGTTTCTTCAATGCACCAGAAACAAACTATGCATGGGTTGATGATGCCGTTAGATATGGCCAGGAAACTGGAATGTATGTAGTAATTGACTGGCACTTTATAGCTAGAAATCCTAATGAATTTAAGGACCAGGCTAGGGACTTCTTTGATACAGTTTCAAAGAAGTATAAGGATTTGCCAAATGTTTTATTTGAGCTTTGCAATGAGCCTACTGTTGATTATGCAAACGAGATTAAGCCATATGCTGAGGATATGATTTCCACAATCAGAGGCAATGGAGCTGATCAGATAATTATATGTGGTACTAATACCTGGTCTCAGGATGTCGATGCAGTAATTGGCAACAAGATTGATGATGCAAATACAGTATATACACTTCATTTCTATGCTGGAACTCACGGTGATGGTAATAGACAGAAGTATCAGAGGGCTATAGATAACGGAGTGCCAGTACTTGTAAGTGAATGTAGTATTACAGATGCATCAGGTAATGGAAATCTTGCCTATGATTCAGGAAATACCTGGTTTGATCTTCTTGATGATAACAATACTGGTTATATTGTATGGAGCCTTTGTGACAAGGATGAGTCATCAGCTCTTATCAGCGGCTCTGTATATAGTGATTGGAATCCAAATACAGATCTTACAGGTACAGGAACTTATTTCAGAAACAGATTTATCACCAGAGCAAAGGCTCTAGGAGAGTAATAAGCTTTTGTGTAAAAACACTATAAAAAGATGATTTTTAGATAGCTAATCTTTATTTAATTAAAGGTTAGCTATTTTTTTTTTTTGTGCATTTTGTCAAATTTAAAAATATGTAGATTTCTTAAATGATACAAATAAAATGGTAAAATAGGCAGAATGCCAAAGAGAACGAAAGGTGTCTAAAAAAGTGTTGTTGAATCCATACATAAAAAATTGTGAAAAACTAACGAAAATTATACAAATTGACCAAATTGGTACTTTTGACACATTCTATTTGCCGTTAAAATGTGATAAATTTTATAAAAATCTTTTTGAAAGGACGGTGCATTTGGGTGAGAACCAATCACACAGCAAGGAAACTTGTATCAATGGTGCTTGTAGCTAGTATGGGATTTGCTACAGTAGCACCAAATCTTGTATGGGATAGCAGAGTAATAGTTGCTAATGCCTCTACAAGTGACTTAGCCATTTCTGAACAGTCAGGATGGTTGGAGAGTGCATATGCAGAATTTAAGGGAGTCAGCGGAGCAGTTGGCTACAAGGCATATGTAAAACAGGCAAATCAGGCAGACAGCGCATACACACAGATCGATGACACATTGATTAGACAGTATGCAAGTAACTGGAGAGTTGATGCAGTTGGACTTAAGGCTGGCAGCTACGTAATTAAGGTAGAGGCAGTCATGAAGGACGGATCAAAAGTAACTGCTACAACACAGAATTTGAACGTTAGTGCTTATGACAGAAGCGGATTCGCTTTTTCTAAGAATTCTCAGTACGGTTCAGGTTCAGGTGCTTACAACGATGATGGTACTCTTAAATCAGGAGCTCAGGTAGTATATGTTACACCTGAAACAGCAAAGACATGTACAGCAACTGTTGGAGGAACAACAGTAACTGGTTTCCAGTCAATTCTTGATGAAAAACAGAAGACAGGAGATACAGCTCCAATTGATTTTAGAATTGTAGGATGCGTAACTCTCAATGATCTTGATCATATTTCAAGTTCAGCAGAAGGTATTCAGATTAAAGGTAAGAAAGCTTACGGCGAGATGAATATCACAATCGAGGGTATCGGTGAGGATGCAACTGTTAGTGGATTTGGTTTCCTTGTAAGAAATGCAGGTAACGTAGAATTCAGAAACTTAGGTGTAATGAACTTCCTTGATGATGGAATTTCTCTTGACACAAAGAACTGTAACATTTGGGTTCACAACTGTGATCTTTTCTATGGCTCAGTTGGTGGAGATGCTGACCAGGCAAAGGGCGATGGCTCTATCGATGTAAAGGGTGCATCTACTAATGTTACATTATCATACAATCACTTCTGGGATTCTGGAAAGTGCTCACTCTGTGGAATGAGCGACTCAGCAGAGTTCCTTGTAACATATCACCACAACTGGTTTGATCACTCAGATTCAAGACATGCAAGAATCAGAGTTGCATCAGTACATCTTTACAATAACTATTATGATGGCAACGCTAAGTATGGTGTTGGTACAACTAAGGGAAGCTCAGCATTCGTAGAGGCTAACTACTTCAGAAATTGTAAGAACCCTATGATGAGCTCACTTCAGGGTACAGATGCTAGAGCTGAGGCTGGCACATTCTCAGGCGAGAATGGTGGTATGATAAAGGCTTATGCTAACGAAATCGTTGGTGCTAAGAGCGTTGTATATGCTAACTCAAACGCTGGTTCAGAAGCTGCAGATTCAACAAGCTTTGATGCTTATCTTGTTTCTAACAGATCAGACACAGTTCCATCAAGCTACAAGACTCTAGCTGGTGGCACAACATATAACAACTTTGATACAAGTTCATCATATGACTTGGGCGTAAGCGCAGCCAATGTTGACAAGGCATCAGATGTACCTGCAAAGGTTACAACTTATGCTGGACGTGTCAATGGTGGAGACTTTAAGTGGACATTTACTGATGAGGATGATCAGTTATATGCAGTAAATACAGCTCTTAAGTCAGCACTTGTTAACTACAAGTCAAGCGTAGTAGCTATCGGTGGTTACAAGGGCGTAGTTGGTGCAGGTAGCGGTAATGACCAGCCTTCAACACAGGCAACAACAAAGGCTACAACAGCAGCAACAACAAAGGCAACAACTGCCTCTTCAACAACAAAAGCAACAGCTGCAACAACAAAAGCTACAACAGCAGCAACAACAAAGGCTACAACAGCAACTTCAACAAGCACAAGTAAGTATATGTTCAACCCAAGTAAGGGCTTAAGCAACTCTTACTTCACAGTTGCAGGTTCTATCGTAACAGATAAGGGTACAGCTAGTGTAAACGGTTCAACAATCAGCTCAGCTGTTAAGTTTGATTCAAAGGGCAGCCTTAAGTTTAAGACAAGCTCAGATAATGCTAAGCTTACACTTTATGTTAAGGCTAAGGCTGATGGAGCTTATTTAACTCTTAACTCTAATAAGGTATCAGGAATCACAACTAGCGTACAGGCAATAACAATTGATCTTGCTAAGGCTGGTGACTATAGCCTTGTTAAGGGTTCTGGTGAGTGCTACTTATTCTATGCAATCGTAGAGGAAGGAAGCTCTACAGCAGCAACAACAAAGGCAACAACAAAGGCAACAACAAAAGCAACAACAAAGGCAACAACAAAGGCAACAACAAAAGCAACAACAGCAGCAACAACAAAGGCAACAACAAAGGCAGCTGAGACAAAGACTGTTGAAAACGTATTGAATGTTTCTGAGACAGGAACAATCAGTGAGTTCTTTGATGTTACAGGTAACACAACATCTAAGGCTGGATCGGTTAGCTATAACGGTCTTACATTAAAGAGAGCTATCAAGCTTGAGTCTTCAACACAGATTAAGTTTGCAACAAGCTCAGACAATGCAACACTTACAATCGTTTTAAATTCTGCTAACAGCAAGGATGTCAAGATTGATGGTAAGGTAGTTACAGCTGATAGCAATGGTGTTGTAACAAAGACTCTTTCAAAGGGTTCACATATCATCAATAAGGCAAATACAGGAAATCTCTACTATATCTCATTAAAGGAGACAAGCGAGGTTACAAGCCCTGCAAAGACAGATGATTCTAGCACATCAACAAGTATGTCTGAGGGAGATATTTATGTATCACCAGCAGGAACTTCTACAGGTAAGGGTACAGAAGTTAGTCCTATGGACCTTGTAACAGCTATCAATACTGTTAAGCCAGGAAACACAATTTATATGGCTTCTGGTACATACCAGGTTTACAAGACATATGGTGCTCCTATTGTAATTGCAGAGGATAACTCTGGTTCAGAAGGAAAGTATAAGACAATCAGACCAGTAGCAGGTGGAGATGTAACTCTTGATTTTGCTGGTATGACAGAAGAGGGATCTAACAGAGGTGTAGTTCTCGACGGTTCTTACTGGTACTTCTACAATATAGATATCACAAATGCTGGTGATAATGGTATGCTTCTTTCAGGTGATCACAATAAGCTTGAGCTTTGCCAGTTCTACGGCAACCATGACTCAGGTCTTCAGATCAGCAGATACAATACTAACTACTCTGACATCAGTCAGTGGCCTTCATACAACTTAATTAAGAACTGTACAGCTTTCAACAACAAGGATGATGCTACATGCGAGAACGCTGATGGATTCGCTGCTAAGCTTACTTGTGGTGAGGGCAACGTATTTGATGGCTGTATGTCATACTGTAACTCTGATGATGGATGGGATCTTTATGCTAAGCCAGCAACTGGTTCTATCGGTGTTGTAACAATTAAGAACTGCGTAGCATTTGGTAATGGTAAGCTCACAAATGGTGAGGGCTCAGCAAATGGTGATATGAATGGATTTAAGCTCGGTGGAAGCAACGGTGCTTGCCCAACACCACACGTAGTTGAGAATTGCCTTGCATTCAATAACGGCGCTACAGGTTTCACAGATAATGGTAATGGTGGTGCTATCAAAATGAGCAACTGCCTTGCTGCAAACAATGGTTTGTATGATTCACAGAAGGCTAACTTCATGTGCTACAGAACAAGCCAGGATGCTACATTCAAGAATCTTGTTTCTTACAACTCATCATCAAACAAGGCTTCTGATAAGTTTAAGGGAACACTTACAAACTGCTCATACTTTTATAAGGGATTAGCTACTAACTACTACTGCAACAGCCTCACACTTTCTGGCACAGCAGTTAAGTACACAGGCAGTGAGGCAAATTCTAAGCCAATCACAGCAGCTGATTTCGTTTCAGTTACAGTTCCTGGTTACAACAATGGAGCTTATGCTACAAATTACCACGAGATCTTCAGAAATGCTGATGGTTCTATCAACATGAATGGCCTCTTCCAGATTGCTTCTTCAAGTAAGCTTGCTGGTATGGGAGCAGATCTCTAAGATTAAATATGATTAATAAAATCGGTCTTATGTTCTATGGCTGTATTGGGAGTCCCAGTGTAAAACTGGGGCTCCTTTTTTCTTGTAAATCTAAGGATGATATCGAGACAAATATCAAGACAAATATTTAGGCTAAATATCAAGGCTTAAAATTTAAAGTAAGCTGGATGTTAAGCCCATTTTGCTTGATTATAAGGGGTCTTTAGTATATACTTATCTAAGTTTGGATTATAGTGTAATGTGTCTTTCTAAAGATACATTGGCCGCATTCGGTCTTATAATCATTTACCATAGGGGGCAGAAATATGATTAAAAGTATGACAGGTTTTGGAAGATGTGAGTTGGAGGAGAATGACAGAAAAATCTCTGTAGAGATAAAGTCTGTCAATCACAGATTCTTAGAGCCAGGAATTAAGCTTCCAAAAGCACTCAGTATGTTTGATGGAAGAATTAGAGAATTGATTAAGCAATATGCATCTAGAGGAAAACTTGATATATTTATAAACTATGTAGATCAGTCAGAAAAAAAGACAGTTCTCAAGTATAACAAGGATGTCGCTGATGAGTATTATGCAATATTAAACCAGATCAAGAGTGATTTTGAACTTATAGATGATATAAGTGTGAGAACTATAGCCTCTTTTCCTGATGTTATTACTGCTAAGGAAGTTGAGCTTGATGAAGATGAGCTTTGGAGCTTTATTTCAAAAGCTATAAGCACAGCCTTGGAAGAGTTGGTTCAGGTAAGAAGCAAAGAGGGACTAAACCTTAAAAATGATATCATTGATAAGCTTGATACCATGAGCGAGAATGTGGCATTTATAGAAAAGAGAAGCCCTGAAATAATGGCAGATTATAGAAATAAGCTTGAGAGTAAGGTGCAGGAACTCCTTGGTGCAAGACCTATAGATGAGGCTAGAATTGCGACTGAGGTTGTAATATATGCGGATAAGATCTGCGTGGATGAGGAGACTGTTAGATTGAAGAGCCATATCAAGCAGGCTAAGGCGGCCCTTGAGGAAGAGGGTGGAGTTGGAAGAAAGCTTGATTTCATAGCTCAGGAGATGAACAGAGAAGCTAATACAATTCTTTCAAAGGCTGATGATATTGAAATTAGTACAAGAGCAATTGCTCTTAAAACTGATATTGAGAAGGTTAGAGAGCAAATTCAGAATATAGAGTAATTTCTTTGACAAAAATGTAAGTTTCGGTTATAATGTTATTTCGCAATATGGCTTTTTGGGATTACTCAGAGAGTCAAACTCTATATGGAGGCATAGATATGAGCACAGGATCACTTCTTGTAATATCAGGTTTCTCAGGTGCCGGTAAAGGTACTGTTATCAAGAAACTTTTAGAGGAGTATGATGATTATGCACTCTCTATCTCAGCAACCACCAGACATCCTAGAGAGGGTGAAGTTGATGGTTCTAGCTATTTCTTTATGGATAGAGAAAAGTTTGAGACTATGATTGGCAATGATGAATTCCTTGAGCATGCTGAGTATGTTGGAAATTATTATGGCACACCTAAAAAATATGTAGTCGATAAACTAGAAGCAGGAATTAATGTAATACTTGAGATTGAAACAGTTGGAGCATTGAATGTCAAAAAGACATATCCTGCTGCAAAACTTATATTTATTTTGCCACCAAGCGCTGCTGAACTTGAAAATAGACTTAAGGGCAGAGGCACAGAGGATGATGCTACTATAGCAAAGAGATTGTCTAAGGCGTATAAAGAGTGCGATGCAGTTGAAGCTTATGAATATATTGTGATCAATGATTCAGTTGAAGCAACTGCTAAGACAATCAATATGATTGCTGCCGAGGATTCTCAGACAGTTGAGAAGACTAGAAAAGAAAACAATTTAGACTTAATCAAAGATATTAAAAAGGGCCTTGAGGTCTATTATAAAGGAGAATGATATGTTACATCCATCTTACACAGAACTTATGGAGATCGTTAATGGCAATGCAGAAGAGGGCGGACAGCCTGTAGTTCAGAGCCGTTATAGTATCGTTATGGCTACTGCTGAGAGAGCAAAGCAGATTATTGATTCAAGATATCTTCAGGAAAAGTATGATAAGATTTTTACTCCAGATAAGGACTCTAAGGATAAGGCTCCAAAGCAGACTATGGATGAGAAGAGAAGAATCGCTTTAGGTATGGAGCAGATTCCTAACAGCGATGACAGCAAGCCACTCTCTGTAGCAGTTGAAGAGCTCGCTCAGGGTAAGATTAAGATTGAGGGTAATGCCTCAGAGGAGCAGGATAATTAATGAGTTATAATCAGGATATTAAATCTATATCCTGTCGCTTTAAGAATGAATGTGGTGGCTGCGATATGACAGACATCGCATATGAGGAAGAATTATCCCTTAAGAAGAAATATGTTGAGGGCCTTTTCAAAGGCATATGCAAGGTTGATTCTGTACATGGCATGTATCGCCCAATTTACTACAGGAACAAGGTGCATGCTTGTCTTGGACAAAACGATGCTGGACAGATAATTTCTGGTATCTATGCCAAGGGCTCTCATAGAATAGTACCTGTCGATTCCTGTATGATAGAAGATCAGGAATGCGACAGGATTATTTTTTTTATAAGAGATTACCTAAATAAGCATAAAGCGACAGCCTATGATGAAGATAAGAAAAAGGGCCAGTACAGGCACATACTAGTTAGAAAAGCATTTTCCACGGGAGATATTCAGGTGATTTTGGTTCTTGCTGACCCGGTGCTTAAGGGCAAAAAGGCCTTGATTGAAGCCCTTGTGAAGGAATTCCCGGCTATCAAATCTATTGTTGTTAATATCAATAATCAGGCTACAAGTATGGTTCTCTCAGACACAAGCAAGACTATCTATGGCTCTGATGTCATAGTGGACGTCCTCTTGAAAAAGAAATTCAGAATCGGTCCAGACACTTTTTATCAGATTAACCATGATCAGGCAGAAAAACTCTATAAGAAGGCCTATGAGTTGGCAGATTTGAAAAAGACGGATGTTCTTGTAGATGCATACTGCGGCGTGGGTACAATAGGCCTATGTGCGGCAAATCTTGTGGATAGAGTCATCGGTGTTGAACTGAATCCCAATTCTGTCAGAGAAGCAAAATTGAATGCTAAGCTGAACGGAATTAAAAATGCATCTTTTTATGCGGCAGATGCTGGAGACTTTTTGCTGGATTATGTGTCCCAGTCAAAGAAGATGGATGTATTAATTATGGATCCACCTAGATCAGGCTCTACCGAGAAGTTTTTGGACTGTATAGTAAAATCAGGACTAAAGAGATTGGTCTATATATCTTGTGATCCATCAACTCAAGCCAGAGATTTGAAATATCTATTGAAGAGGGGCTACAAGATGGCTTCTCTTTGCTATCCATATGATATGTTTCCACACACCAATGCGGTGGAGACTGTATGCTTGTTGACTAAAGTACATGAATAAAGCATCATGTGAAATAATCTTTCTAAGTCGGTAAATCCTCCCATTGTTTTGCTGATAGAGAGCATGAAGGTATTACAGAATGAGGTTAATAGCAATACTAAGTTCAACAGATAAGTGGGGGACAAAGACTGAATATGCGCGCGTTTGGAGGTTGACGTAGATGAATTCTATAAGACCGTAGGCGAAGAAAAAAGAAATTATCTTGATAGCGAAGAGTATAAGAAGATAAAAGCCAAAAACAAAGATAAATAGGGCATCGGAAAGAGAATTTATTTAAGAAGAAGACCTGATTATGATACCAAGTTGATATTATAGTCAGGTCTTTTTTATTTTCTGAGAAAGGGGGAAATCCTGAGATGAGAATAGTATTTTGTGGATTAAGATCACCACCAGCATTTGGTGTTATGAGCCACCACCGCAGTGTTGGACGGTTCTAAATCCTGTATGATATGATAGGTGCAACAAATAAAGCTGATGGTTATGTTATGCATTAGCGGTCAGTTATTCATATCACCCACGAAGTTGGAAAGCTCCGGTATGTTTTCGGACAGTAATCAGTCATAGGCTTGCCAAGTGTATTGAAGGACCTAACGGTGAAAATCAAGCGAGCCACGGACACTTAAGTATAAGTGAGTACAAGTTGCTAGTATGGCGGAGCGATAATAACCCATGTAAGGAAAGAGAACTCCTTATCCTCGAAAAGAATTAGGCATGAGAGGAGATAGTCGTATATACGGCGTCGTGAACACGAAAGTGTCAATGGATGGCTATGCCATCGCTACAAAATGTCGAACATTTTGTGGTAGTGGGTCCCAAGTGTACGGGCGTAAGAGGGATCGGAGACGATCAGAGGTACACCTACATAACCGCAACAGGTTATGAATCATGCAGGAGACTGTAGGCTGCATCATTTGAATATTAAGTATCCCGAGCTTAAAATTCTTATCATCTGTACGGGCAGGATTCCTGCAAGAAGGGAGAGTGCCTAGTGATGAGTGGTGTAGGTGGCAATGATGATAGACAGCTTATAAACTGTGAATGGCTTGATAGTATTGTTAAATTCAAAGCACATTTTGGCTGTCAAGATTGCGTATGCAAGGCTCATTTTATGTCAATAGGGTATGCTGTCATTGTGGCGCGCGCCATAATGCTTAAACGGACTTGTACGGAACGGTTTATGGTTGCGCCAATAGACTACAGTCTGATGACAAACATCTTCGT
>Ga0326512_10000196_pt1 | contig 52048 bp, 49 predicted proteins | sample 1_2617_0518_D_FD_203652 | JGI IMG/M metagenome (GOLD analysis project Ga0326512, IMG submission 203652) | Bovine rumen microbial communities from UC Davis, California, United States - 1_2617_0518 | ecosystem: Host-associated > Mammals > Digestive system > Stomach > Rumen | place: USA...
CACATGAAATATCCCAGTACCCGATCCTTCTCTCGCCTTACGTGGCATTTCTTATTTTTTTTTATGCTGCTATGTTTAATGAAACTGAAAATTCTGAGGGATTAACTTTGATATGCCAATGACCTGTCCCTCTGCCACCCCTCTCCATATAGTCAGTTTTATTGTTTTCTCAATTCTATCTGTTGTTTGAATTCCGTCAACTGATTGTTAACTTTTTCATCAATTTGCCGCGTCATAGCCCAGTCAACGACGCTTTCCGCTCCTCCCAACAGCCATGATTTCTTAGCACTGTCAGCAGGGAGCCCGTCATATGCCGCCATCATTGAAAATAGGTCTGTACATACCATGTCAAACAGATATGGGTTTCTTGGCATCATCTCCTCATAGTAAGAAATTTGCTTATCAAGTGGTATATTATCGATTTGCTGCCAGTTCTCTTTTTCAAGATATGAGAAGGGGCTGGCCGGTACATTCTCACTGTTACCTATGCGACAATGCATCTCTACAGTATGATCAAAAAGACTTCCCATCATACTCTGCCCATCATCTTTCTGATAACACCATAATATCAACGAGATGTTACCTACAGACACTTTATAAACATTGGAGTCTGCTTTGTCATATACAACCGGTCTCTTATACTTTATCATCTCAATGAGATCATATATGGTATTTTCATCTTTCTCCTTGATGGAGCTAAGGTCAAAATCTGTATTGCATTCTAATTTTGTCAGCACATCATGCCAGTCATGCCACGTTGGCAATGCCTCTTTGTACTGTTCAACAAGTGTCCCTGTAACGTTAAGGCCTATAAACATATCGCCAACCGTTAATCCACCAGCTTTTGCAACATCCAACACAAATTCAGCCTCATGAATGCTTTCACCTAGCAATGTTGTGCTCCTTTTATAACTAACACTGGCAGAGCCGCCATCCTTTGGAAACTTCATAAAGACACAGTTCCCAATAGTTATGTCAATCTCTCCCTCTTTAATTTCGTTGATATATGAATTATAGTAAACCTTTCCGTTTACGGATATAGGCTTTGGAACCTCCTGCCTTGCAGATATCTTCATGGGGCCATTACTTACAGGCCACTCGATTCTATAATCCTCATCCATCAAAGCATATAGGTAGAGTTCCTGCTCTGTCAAGTAATCAATAAAAGAACGTCCTTTTCTGTCCCTATTCGACGCAACAAAAGTAAACGCCTTGATACCCCTTTCTTTTGCCTCTTCAATCGAGATGGTCTTCTTACCAGCAGAAACGGCCTGCTTATGGCAGTCTTCCATAAAAACACCCATCTCAGCCTCCATCTTCTCAATATCATCTGGCACTGGGTACATTCTGACACTTGGTTTATCAACACCTTTATGAGCTCTGAGAATGTTAGCAATGAGAACAGGTGTCAGTTTTCGGTAAAATAATTTTTCCTGATGCTTTTCTTCTAATATCTGCGTTACGAAATAGACCGTTCCTTCTTTCTGATAAATCTTTAGGTCTTTCGTTTCAATTTGATAAGCAAAGTCTTTAACCTTGAAATCCTTTTTCACTACCTTCCCTTTTGACTGAACAGACACACGCCCCATATAGTAATCCTTACTTTTCGTCGGATTACTATAGATGTTCAGAAAACCATCCCATGCAACGCCTTTGTCCCCTTGCGTCAATTGTGTGGAAACAAGTTCGCTATACTTAAAATAATTGTTAATGGTTTCAATCCCTATCTTCTCAATATTATCAGAATTCATTGCTTCCTTTATTCCTTAATTCCGTAAGTCCCGTTGCGATTTCATCTATCGCAACGCTTCCTCCCCACTTCCTATACACATACTCTGGAGTTATCAATTCCGGATCGAAGGAGCATGACTTTCCTTCGCTCTCAATAAATGCCTGCAGTCTTTCTGTTTTTACTGTTTTTGCTCTTTTTTGAGATAAGATCCCTGAAAAGGGATGATGGGATTAGGGGTAAGATTATCTGGGTGCTTGCACACAAGGAAGATGACCACTAATAACATCAAAATGCTCTGACAAGAGTATTTTTCTCAGAAAAGAGAGTTTTTGTGGTTTTTGTCACATTAATTATCTGTGGCAAATAAATCTGTGGGATATACTAGATCCGTGTGACCTAATAAACGTTAAGGTCTATAACCTCTTCTCACATTCCCTTCACCATTAACCCTGAACCCTTAACCAGGATGTATCCCACGATACATCCAAGGGTATTATGCATCACATCATCCACCTCCGAGAAGCCTTTCATAAAGCAGAACTGTAGTGCCTCTATCGTGACAGAGATACTACAGCCTATCAAAAGTACGATCAACCATGTCATCGACTTTGTCGCTTCGCTCGTCGAAGAACCGTTAACCTTGAACCATGAACCATACTTAGACCATGAACCTTTAACCCTTAACAGTGAACCAAGTATCATTCCGACAGGAATGAATACGATGACGTTCATGATATTCTCTATCAGCAAATCTGGTCTATCGTAGCTCCAGAAGGGATGGAAGTCATATTGCCTTGTTGTTCCTGTAGCTCTGAGGATGACGGTTGAGCAGAAGAGGAGGAAGATATATTCTATCAGCAAGAGCGTTGCGGAATAGCGGAGTCCTGTTTTGAACCCTTTCCATACGATGAATACCACCAGTCCTATACAAAATATAGACAGGAGACCCTCATAGACCTCCTGCGGTATATCATGATATAGATTAATGATATACTGTCTAAACTGCTCCTTCATACATCACTTTATACTTATTTCCACTGCTCTTCAAAGACATTCTGATGATTAATACCAAGCATCATCACATTCTAGACACCCGTTCTCGATGGCTACCTATACTGCATGGACATTACTTAACTATCGATTATTCCTATTTCATTATGAATATTTTGGAATTTGTGTTTTAGGTTTCACCTTTTGAATCAGATTTTGACTTCTTATGCCACTGACCTGTACCCCTGGCACTTTTGATATTCTTCCATTGTTCTCCCAAGAGCAGCCAAGAGGTCAAATTTTACTTCCCATACGCCCCATCCTTCGCTTCGAAGATAGTGGATGGCTCATGGACTACGATACTATGCCATACACCTTTGGGTATCTGGATGCCATATTTCTGTTCTCTAGGACAGATGCGGAATCTTGCAACCTCTGCAAAAACCGTCTCATCTGTTGCAGTTTCTCCATCATGAACAGGACCACCTGTATCAACTCCTGGCAGTTCTTCGTAAAAGACCCAATCAAGGCGACCCTCCAGACATATAACAGTTTCTGATGTCTTCAGATGTCGATGGATAGGAACATGAGTACCTGGTTCCAATGCATTAAGCATCCGCTGCGACGTATCCTCAGGAGTCGTCCGCAAGTCATAGTTCATACGCTTCCGTTCATTCTCCATCGCTTTCTGATGCAGACCAGATAACAAGTTTTCGTTTATCAGTTGAATATCCATTAGTATGCTCTCAGTACCACTTCAAAAGCCTCTGCATAGTTCACTCTCCACTGACTGCCACGCACAGCAGCAAGTCCTGTTATATACTCAGCAGAACGGGGATGAGGATAAGGACGCATTACGCCACGATACATACCCAAGGCCTTTATCTTTGCCTCAACGCCTTCTTTCCCCACTTCCACAAAGCAGTTGGGGTTAAACGTCTGCATGGCATTGTTAATCTTCCACTCCGTGCAACTGGGCACTTCCATATACCAGAACTCCTTCACACGCTTCACCTCTGGCCTGCGTTGGAACAAGCGTATCGCCTCCTGACATGCCATAGAAGTCTGAAGGTGGTCATTATTCGTATCCGCCGGATGATGCGTGATGATGATGTCCGGCTCACTCTCCTTGATGGCACTTTCGATAAACTGCACCAGCTGCAGATGAGGTACCGTGTTCATCTCGATATTCGGGAAAGTCCCTTCATACTCCTTGTTCACCCCGATATATTTCAATGCCGCATGCGTATCATCATCCAGATCCTTGTCATCCGGACGGAACGCACGCGCCTTGGCCTCCGTGCACATAATGCACACATCTACCTGGTCACCGTTGTGAGCCCATTTCCATATCGATGCACCTGCACCCAGCACCTCATCATCCGGGTGCGCCACTACGATTAAGTATTTCATATTTTTTGTTGTATTATTTTCATTTATTCAAATCATCTTATAACAATTCGTCTCATACCGCTCAAACCCCATATCCTGATACAGCCGGTTTGCTGCCTCACGTGCGGGATTGGATGTCAACTGTATATGATGCACATTCATCTTCTTTGCCGCCTCAACCATAGCCGTCATCAGATCTTTTCCGTATCCACGGCCACGGTACTTAGAGCTCACAACCACAGATTCAATATCAGCAATGGTAAACTCCAGCGTGTGTTTTATGCAAAGCGTTCCGGTAGCCACGATGTGCCCTTCTTCCCTAATCACATACACGTGGACATCAGCATCATTCAAGGCATTGTTCAAAAGTTCCTCGTTACAGAAACTTGTGACAGATAACTCATGCATCAGAACATCAAGGTCTGCCAAGTCTTGAGGTGTATATGAACTTAACTCTTCTACCATGTTACAGCATCTAACTCTCAGCTACCCTACACGTACCCTTTCCACTTCCTCCAGAGCCAATGGGAGGGTTTCCATATTGGTGCCCAGAGGACTTCTGAGGGACATAAGGAATATACCTTCCCGAGGCGTTTGAGATTCTTCAGATACAGATTAAAACTGCTACCGCTGTGAGCAGATTCGTATTGTTCTCCAAATTTACCGAAGTTTCCACCTGCAATAATTTCTTCCAGAAGATATTTGCCTGTCTTTTCGGAAGGGCTACACAGTAGATACCTGTCATCCATCAGAAAAACCTCTTTCATGACAAACATCACTGCACTAGTCACCTTCCCGAGTCCCAGCCATTTCAGTTTTCCATATGCCCACTTACGTTCTTCGTCTGTGAGGTGTATCAGGACAAAATAATAATCCATCAACTGACGCAAACCTACTCCTTCATGAAAAACATGGCGGAATATATGCATCATCAGATAGACCGCATTAAACCTATTCGTAGGATATGCAAAACCTACTTGCCCATCAAAATGGTTGAACTGCTGATTTGCTTCCTCCTTGAAAAACTTCTTGTATTTTATATACCTTAAGTAATTGTATGAATATGACGGCAGGAAATGGACTTCCGTCTCTACACCATCTACGATACTTGCATCCACATGATGGATGACGACCGTACCTGTTTTCAAGCAGCTACTCTTTAAAAACTGCAAGACCTTTTCTCTACCACCTTCCACCCACAAGTCAATATCTCCAGGCTGCCTCCGCAAACTTAACGACCCATCATACAACCTCGCTACCCCCTGCCCTTTCAGCACACAGCTACGAAGCCCACCGTTCTTAAAAATGCTTGTTAAATGTTCAGCAGCTTCATTCAGTTTTTTGTTCTGCTGCTCTATCATCTGCACTTTACCAATCCATTGCAGCAACAGCATCTTTGGTACACTTAGTTCTGCGTTCTTAGCTCTAATTACTTCTATCCCACTAAGCACAACACCCACTAATGACTGTTTGGCTGCAGTCTCATATATCTGCTGCCAATCATCTTCGGATGGGATCCTGCTAAGTACGGTTCTGGTTCCGAGTGCTATTTGAATAAGTTCAACGAATAAACTCATAATATTAGATTACCATCCACCGTCTCTTGCCCCTCTTAAACCATTGATCCCTATTCTGTAGTTCTAAACGGCCACAAAGCCTTGAATACCAAGTACGTCTTATTGCTCTTGCCAAAGGCCAGCTTGATGCAATAATACCCACATACAACCATCCAGCGAGGAATGCGAAGTACATGTTTAGCCCTTCCCTCTGCCTTTTCTTCTGCAATTACCTTGGCGCTATCCAGCAGTTCCTCATCTTTGATGATGTGAATGGTATTATCTACTTTCTTGTCCACCCAATCAACCATAGAAGAAACTGCTTTTCGTACATTAAGTACTTCAAACTGTTGTCCTCCGCCAATTAGATATGTCCAATCAGGATATTTCAGGTAATAACGCTTCTGGATGTCACGCTTTACATCCTCCGTATATACAGGTGAGAATCTATAGATATTCCAAGATGAACATATTTCTTTCAGCCTGCCTTCAGCCATTGCCTTGCTCTTTCCGTAGTTTGAGATAGGATTCAACTCAGTTTCTGGTGTAATCAAACCCTTCACCATGCCTATTGCATCAACCGTACTTATAAACAACACCGGCACATTGTGCTTAGCACACGCTTCAAACAGATTCTCTGCACAATCTACATTCACTTTCTTAAAAGCTTCCCAGGAGGTATCTGCCACTCCTTTCGTGTGCGCTAAAGCTGCCAGATGGATTGCACGATCAATCTTCTTATCATCAAAGAGCTGCATTATTGCATCTTTTGAAGACAAATCCAATATTATTTGGGTAAGCCCTTCAAGCTTTATATCTTTGGCTATTCGGTCTACGCCAATAACTTTATGCCCTTTCTCTATTAACCCTTTAACAACATATCCGCCAATCATACCAGCGGAACCAGTAACAAGTATATTCATATCTAACTATTGATTCATTGTTTTATTGGCTTCTCCAACCAATTCATCCAAAATCCAAGTAGCTTCTTTACCAACGAGAGCGTAACATATACAAATGACAGTATATACAATCATCTTCAGATCATAACCCAAACCAGCCTTCTGTACGTATGTATATTCTAGTTCACGACGGGTTGGATATACCTTTTCCATATACTCCTTCTCATCGGTTATCTGGTCACCATAGATATAGTCGTACAATGCTGCTGGGCCACTTAATCCCACGGGCACCTTAGCCGCTTCATTCCATTTGCCATAACGGAACATATCAAACTGATCCTCAGCCACAGGTCGTGGACCCACAATTGACATGGTTCCATTCAGGATATTAATCAACTGAGGCAGCTCATCAATCTTAGCCTTACGAATGAAATGACCAAATGGGAATATTCTATCCTCGTCAGGTCTCAGACTGGCTTCAGAACCCTTCTTGGGAGCTTTTAGTACCTTCATTGACCTGAACTTATACATCTTGAACGGTTTGTTTCCTTTCCCAATGCGGTTTGCCTTATAGAATATTGGCCCCCAGTCACTAATAAGTATTCCTATTGCTGTCAAAAGGAATATTGGGGACAAAATTATAAGTGCCAATAGCGCACATAAAAAATCAAAACATCTCTTTATTATCTTATACATAGCTATACCAATCTTTTCCCATCTTTTCTGAACTGTTTTGCCTGCTCTATAGTAGGCCATGTAAAGTAACTGCCATTCTTCGTATCATTTGGTCTTGTCTCCAATGTTCCTTCAGCAATTTTCTTAATGGCTTCAACTATCAGTTCACCACCAAGCTCCTTGGTCTTTCTCATCAGCTGGAACATAGTCTTGCAATCTGAGATATCAACACTTCCCTGCAAACAAATGTCGCCATCGTCAATATCCGCACTCATAAAGTGTACGGTTGCACCTCCAAGTTTTTCATTATTATACAGATACCAAAACGATGGCATACAACCCCTATAGTTAGGCAGCAATGCACCATGCACATTAATAATTCCATATTTGGGTACACCAAGCAATTCTGGCTTAATTATCTGAGGTGCCGAATATGATATTATCAGGTCGGGGGCTAGTGAACGCACATGATCCACGTAGTCCCTAGCATTCAGATTGGGAACTACACGAAACTCTGCTCCTATCATTTTGGCCACGTGGGCTATATTGCACTTACCACCATACAGCTTATACCCACAGACACTATCCAGGAAGCCTTGAATCTTGCGCCTGATAGTTTTGAGACCCATCTTGGCACATTGCCAGAATCCAAACCATTTCAACATATCTGACAGTTTGTTCTCCAGCGTATGCTTGGCCTTGTTATCCACAACCTCAACTATATTGCAGACCTTTGAGGCCTTTAAAATGTTGGTAGGGATAAAGAAAGTATCTTGCTGTGTTAATACAATTACTTTAAGTTTTTCCATATTTATTTGGTTTTAGATTGTTTAGCTTTTCTTTTTTCTTCCCAAAATAACTTTGGCATGATAAATATGTAATTACTCATACGTCGTATCTGCTTCTTGGGTTCTTTAAAAATACGTTCCAGCCAGATCAACCTAACTCCTCCAATCTCTTTCTTGTTATTATGCAAGTCACCCGTATAAAAGTTGAATGCCGCACCTATACCAAACAACACTCCCTGTTCTATGTATGGAAATATGTTTGAGATGAACGTTTCTTGCTTAGGTGCCCCAAGGCTCACCCACACGATATCAGGTTTGAGTTCGTTTATCTGTTTAGCAATAGCAGGGTAGTCAAACTGTTCAACGGGCACAAAAGGCACATCCACATGCCGCATATCAAGGTCAATCCCTTTCTCTTTCACCTTTGCCTTTATTTGCTCAACCTTTGCAGCAGTATTACCCACCAGAATATGCTTGTACGGTCTTTCTATGTAATGCTCGAACAATTCTGGTCCATTATAGGCGTGATAGTCCGTACCATATATCTTATTGACCATCATTGCAATAGAACTACCATCGCAGGTATTGATGGTGGCGTTCTTCACAATCTCGCGGTACCTAAGGTCCTTTTGTGCAATGGTAATCACATTCGCATCCACCACGCACACGTATGCCTTTTTCTTCTCTTTGATATGTTGCTCCACAGTATCTCTAAACACCTGTGAATCAAACTCAATATGTATATTAAATACGTCCATATTCTGTTAATATGTAGTTATAGTAATTCTCCTTATTGTTCTGAACATCTTCTCCAACTCTAAATGCCAACTTATGGAAACAGACCTGACTGGTCAGCTTATCCCATTTCTTCTGTTCAAACTCCTCTCCCCAATGATGCAGCAGCACCAGACTATTCTGACTTTGTCCATAAGGCATTGAAGCAATCTGTTCTGAGTACTCCTTGCTTATTATCGCAAAGAACAAGTGGAAGATGTAATAGTCCAACACACAGTCGTAATCCTTCCAGTATGCATAGAGCATATCTCTTAGCACTATCAGCACCTCGTTGTTACTATGAGCAGATATAAACCAGTTCGATATACTTACAGGTATACCTCCCTGCTTAGTGTATTGAAAGAGGAATAAATCCGCATCCAAAAACTCCAGCATTTTATGCTTTAGTTGAGAGTTTTGAGTTGAGAGTTTAGAGTCAGTGGCAAGTTTGGAGTCTTTCTTGTTTTCGTTATCGTTATGGTTATCGTTGAATCCTGTGCAAAGCACAGTAGAGTCTATCCACGTCCCTCCATACTTAATCAATAACTCCAACCTCAATAGGTCCGAGAACAATGCTGGTGGTATTTGTTTCTTTTCCCACCTCTTTACAATATTCCCGGGCAACTCCACATACTCCCGCCAATTCAAATTGTCGATTACAACTAATCTGTAACCTGTAAGCTGTTTAAGCGAATTAAAGCACGCTTTTACAATCTGCGGAGCCTCGTCTAAACCCTGTAGCCAACACCACCAAATAATCTTTGGATGATCCTCTTTATAACTCTTACATCTTACCTCTTCCTTCTTACTTTGCAAAACCTGAGCGTACCGCTTTACAAGGTACGGCTCGATTTTGCGAAGCACTTCTGGATAAATCCCCTTGAAGCTCTGCCCCTTCACCAAGCACCTCACTCCCGCTTTTACAGATGGCCAAAGCGCCCCCAGTTTTGCATACTGCCAAACTAGTTTAGCTCCACCAAACTGCTTATAGCGAGTTATGAGTTTCTGGAGATCCATCATTATTCTCTTTATCGGCTTTCCCAGTATGATTACACGATGCTATTAGTCCTCAGATACTGCTTCCATCTCTCTTTCAACAGCACAGGGATATTTTGGGCCATCACAAAGGCATCCACAGCAGTGCTATGCTGGATTTCGTCAAGGAACATTTCCTTGTCATCCACCCATGGGAACTCCTTTTCTGCATACTCCACCAACAGATTTACCAACGAGCGATCGCCCAGGCCTGAGTCAACCAAATATAGTGCACGCTGGTCGGACACACCACGCTTCACTATCTCGGGCCAGATGTCCAAAAGCGGGTTTCCCATTTCAAACGTCTCCTTAATGTAGGCAACTACAGACTGCACTTTGGCGGATACGCTGCGTTGCAGGAAGTCCACATATAGGGCAGCCTGCTCTACCGTGCAACCCGTCTCTTCCGACATCTCCACATACTGTTTACCCGACAGCCAAGCGACAAGTAGGTGCTCACATAGGCCCAAGTCTGCGTGAACTTTATATAGCGGTTTTGTTTTCGATACGTGGGCAATGTCTCTTTTTATGGAACTCATGCTATAAATCGTCTCCATCACAAGATGAATCCAGCCGCCATCAGTGGCACTTTGTATATCGAAATCATCCGTTGTCTTTTCTGCGAACATTGCTTTCAATTCGTTGTAGTCGGTCAACGGCAATCCTATCTGTAGATACTTCCCGTATTCTTCAGTCGGAAGCGTATTTCTGATATAAGCATAGCGTATTCTGAACACATGCTGTACCTCCTGCTTTACATTCTCATCGCCCAAGTAATGCGCCAGAGATTCTTGTATGATTTCATCCAAATTGATATCATCCAACTCTGCATCATCCTTGTTCAGGTTGATGAGTGTGTCAATCTGCTCTGCCACCCCTTCTGTCTCCAGATATGCATTGATTTCCTCGTCACTGGTCAAATTCTCCTTTAACATGTCCTGCACAATATAGAACAATGCACCGTTTGCACGCTCTTCTTGTTCACCTTGCAGGATACTGACAATCTTTGCCGCCGCTTCATTGTTTCCACCTTTTACGGGAACAATCACCAGACCATACGATTCCTTTCCTGCACGGCCTACTCGTCCTACGATGTTTTTCAAGTCCCTGTGCTCCAAGGTCTTTTTGAAAGTTCCGTCTGATGGGTTCGTCACATTGGCCAGCACAGCAGTCTTGATGGGCATATTGATGCCTTCCGACAGGGTCTTGGTGCAGACCACTAATTGTATTGCTCGTCTTGATATAGCCACCTCTAGCACTTCACGCAGATCTTGTGGCATCTGCCCATGATGATAAGCCACTCCTACGCTCACGCACTGGGTCAGTCTATAGTCCTTCCCCAACTGAAAGGCGCAATACTCTGCAGTTTTTTCCAACAGTTCCGCATTTGGTATCAGACTTGCAGGATTCTTGAATGCTCCCGTCTGCATCATGTCCATCACACAATCCACATGTGCCAAGCATCCACGATTACCATCCTTCATCGAACAATAAAGCATCACAGGCCCTGCATCCATCGCTTTTAGGGATAATGCACAGCTAAGCGTTTTCAGTGAGTCTGTCACATACCCCATTTGGGCCTCCGTCAGGAAATCGTCAACTGTCACCGACCAATCCTGTATTTGGTCATTGGCATATAGCACTCTGGCTCGATTTTCGTTCTTTTGTGCCAGAGCAAACCTGATTTTGCAGGGACGATAGTCGCTGTCACCTACCTCATGTTCGTTACCCCCAAGCCATGTGTTAATCTGCGATATATTGGGTATGATGGCAGAGATAAAAAGGAAACGAGTCTGCAAATTTCTTTTCAGGCGGGTCAATAGCAATTCGTAGCTCACTCCACGCGACTTGTCTTCCAACAGCTGACCCTCATCGCAAATCACCAATGTATATTTGGAGCTCAAGTCCTCCATCGTTCCCTCCAGAGTAGTAAATGTCTCAGGTGTAGCTATCAACAGTTTTGCCTTTTCGATGGTTTCCTCTTCTGCAGAGGTAGTGCAACCACCATAGGCAGCGCGGAAGTCAAATCCAAACTCTGCTGATAGGCTGCCATACCGCTCTTTCATTTCCCTACTGAGAGAACGTAAAGGGGCGAGATAGAGTATCTTTGCCTCAGGTTTTTTCTTTATCTCCTGATACACCAAAAGCTCTGTCAAAAAAGTCTTTCCTGCACTTGTTGGCATCTTCAAGCTGAACGATCGGTCAAAATCCAGCAGACCTTTCTGAATGGCATCTTCCTGCGAGGGGAGTAGTGAAAAAACATGGTGTCGTACAGAGTAGTCAATGTATTCACGCCAAAAGTCAGCACCGCCGTGAGGCGCAAGGTCTTTCCATAAGTTGTTGCTACGGAAGCGTTCCATCACCTTCAAGGCCACGTATGTATCATAGAAGTCATCAAGGTTGGCATAATCATTGGCGGCTATCTTACCTTCCAGCCCTAACCTTATTTCATTCAACACCCGCTCATCACCACTCTGCATATACTGCATCATCATCTGGCACAGCGCATTATCTTCATTAACATACTTCGATGAACCAGCCAGAATGCAGTACAGCAGTTGTGATGATATAGTGGCATAACGATACCTACTTGCCTTCCACATAAACAGATGGGATAGCGCATAGTATTCGCAAATGAAATAAATGGCTGCGATGTATAGCAGGTTGTTATGACGGTTAACACCCTTAAAGTTCTCCGCTGTATTATCATCCGAATATACCATCAGCCCCTTCACCAACTGGAGCAGTTTCTCCTTGGTGGCATCTGCACTGATGTCCTCTTCGCGCAGTGTGAAGAAAAACCTGTTCAACAGTGTGATATAAAAATCATCACTCCTGTTCACAAACTCATACAACACCTGCTGATCCACCTTGTAGGTGTGGAGCAACTCGTAAACACTCGCGTCGTTAATCCACTCTTGCAGGTTAGCCATCAACTATTGGGAATTTGGTCAAACATGTTCAGATAAACGGCCTTCAAGTCATTGAAGGGAAGGTAGTAGATAGGGATATGTGCATTGGCTGTTTTCAGGGCCCTGTCAAAGTTTGTCAGGTGGTCAGTTGTCTGCGCAGATTCCACAATGGCAATTGCACAATGCGACCGCTGAAAGCTTACCGCAACAGGGTCGCCAAAGCGTTTCACCTGCTCAGCCAAATTGTATTCATTATCCCTTTCGTATTGAAGCACCAGATAGGGTATCGCTTTTGCAGCTCTCTCCGTCTCATCCTTCACCGCACCTTCCAGTGCCTCCGTCAACGAACTATGCCCTGCTTTCATTGGCGACGTCCACACCTTCGATTCTATGGTCACCATTTTGTCGTTGGAATCTGCATTATCTTCATCTATGCGCTTCAGCAGGATGACATCCACCAGATGACTTGGCATGTCGGGATGTTCCTTCCAGCGTAACTTCATGGGACGGATGTTTGTATCCGTAGCCCAAGTTTCAGTCCAGAGGTAATACGACATAATTTCCCCGAAGTCACCGGCTTTATTCTTTGTTTCCTTTGGCAGTCTCCGCTCTATGATGTCTTTCCTCGTTGCAGTCCCGCCACCGGCCAATATTCTGTCAATCTTTTCATCGCTCACATACGATTTGCGAAACCTGCCCACACAGTCATTGACAAAGTCCACAGCATTTCCTGTGAACTCATAAATCTCCATTCCCTCCCTTGCGCTCAAGGCATCATTGCGCGTAAAGTAACTCAAAATGTTGGCCATTATAGTTTACCTTTAATTACAGCAGTTTCGAGATGCCAGTTGTAGCTGTGGCCACCTGAACCTCTTCTTCCAAGGGCGGCTGGTAGAACCTCTGCTGTATTCCGTATAAAAGAAGACGCAGCTGAGCATCATTACTTACCGAGAACTTTCCTGTTGCCTCGTCAAAAGGAAGATTATCTCCTACGGTATTTTTAATATAGTCTTTCAATGTCTTCTTTTTGTCTCGATCATATTGATTGTACTTAGCCAATATAGAAGTAATACGCTTACGGTTAGAAACACCGACTCCTGACGCATCAAAGTTAACGGTCTGAATGATGTCTGTTTGTAGCATTTGTGCTGTTTCTTCAGCGGTTGCCTCCTTATAGTCCAATTTCAGATTACCAAACATGGAGTATGCTTTGGCAATATCCATGAAGTAAATCCGCTTATTCTGATTATCATAAATACAGTTAGGAAGGGGATTCAAATAAATCAAGCCATCTTTCTCAAAATACTCCACTGCATCACCATTCCACGCGAACCACTTCTTCTTCAGGAAATTTCCTTTGGTAAACTTTTGTATGTAATAACGGTGTTCGTGTAAAAAGGCGATGAAGTCGATATGATGATCTGCAAACTGCTCCCCTGATAGGCTATCCAGTTCTGCCACGTCAAAATCCAAATCCAGCAAAGGAAGGAATCCCTCTTTCTCATTGAACTTTGGGACATAAAACCACTGCCCGGCCTCCGTATTATTGGGGTCATACTCAATAGCGTCAGTCAGATTTATACCCTCATAATCCTCGTTTCCTTCCTGGTCTACCAGTTTATACCAGCGGTCATCCTCGCCCTTAAGCTTTGCAATAAAACATCCCATAGTTATTGTTTATTTGTCTGTATCAATGTAAACTAACTCATTCACCTTCCTTAAGTGTGGGAAAGTAGGCTTTTCGCCTCCTTTCCTGATAGTTTTTTTAGTCATCACAAACACCTTTACACCATTGTTTGTTGTCACCTGAAAATAGCCATATCCAAACACTATGAATATCGGATTAAAGCAAAGAGTTTTGGAGCAGGTAACGAACAAGCAAATTAGCAGGTAAACCACTATAAGCGTCATCCATAGAATGCCCCCCGACTGCGTATTGGGCATACTCAATGATACGAAGATATAGCCTAGATATACTGGGAGATATTCATGATTAACAGGTGTTATCTCACTGACACCATTGTTTATAGAGTCCTTGCCCTGTGCGCGCATCCATATCAATGAAAGGACGCTCAGAACTATCGGCACTCCAAGGAACAGCACAATATCAAGCACCATGTTGATGCATTGGCATGGTGTATGGAGTACCTTCACCCCGCTCTTAATAAAATAAATAGCTGGCAACAATGATGTTGAGGCCAATGCCATGATAAAATGACATATCGTCCTGTATATTCTTTCCATTAGCATAATGCCTTTGTTCTCTTGTAAACTGAACCTTAAACCATGAACCCTTAACTGTGAACCGCCATAATCCTTTCAAGACTGTTGGCACGGCACCCAGTTTCGCATACTGCCAAACAAGTTTAGCCCGACCAAACTGCTTATAGTGAGTTATGAGTTTCTTGAAGTCCATAGATAATCCTCACTTCTCATCATGTACAAACAATCCCAATGTTTGCCTTAGGAGTTCTTTCGAGTCCAGCTCTGCTTCCCTTGCTTTAGTGCGCATATTGGTAAAAGCAATGAACACAAGGAAAGCTTTCAGCACCGCTGCATCAAATCCTTGCGATACGAGGTATCCTCCAGATTGAATTTGCAAATATCCAGTCACCGATAGGAACACGAAATACAGCAGATATAACAAGAAAACCACATTGCTTGGATGGATGATATAGTATGCTAGTCTCTCCCTGTACGACTCATATCGATGTTCCCCAAAATTTCTCAACGGTGAATGCTGCACCATCCATTTCGTGACCCTGTGAGAGTTGGCGCACAAGATTGAACCACCTGCCATAACCACAAAACCAATTGTCTCCGGCAACAGACCCCATTTAAACACATGATTCAGGCCGGTCATTATCAGTGCGGGCACACCAAAGGCAAACATGGCCACGAAAAAGTACGTCCCAACGATGGTGATGAAAGGATGCACCAATCCAACAAGCAAAAATATCACTTCAACTGGTGCAGATACGACATTGCAGACAATCCTCATCACCTTCCCGTTCCTTCTCCCGCCCAACCAACTTGACAAAGCCATCCATGCTGCAAATCCTGCCAGTACAAGAAGGTTCCACCACTGGAGTTTGTAGAGCATCCATGTGAACAGCCAGAATAGCAATCCGCCAATCACAAGGATGGCAAACAACAGCAACCCTATTTTTGTTCTGTCAGATAGTTTTTGCATAACCCCATATGTGTTTACTCACAGTCCCTTAAACCACGTCTCCGGATCTCCTTTGAGTCTGCAATTGCGCTCATAACAGCAGGAGTCACCACATCAGGATCTCCAGCAACTGGAGTAGCCATTCCTTGCATTTCGCCTTTTATAACAGCCTATTCCTGAGCGCAGTCTGCTTTGCTTACATATTCATGATTCTTCTTGAAATCCATTATCATCGAATTGTATATTTAACCATTCACCATGAACCATTCATCATGAACCATCATCTCTTTTCTATCGCCTCTACAGCCTTGACGGTAATCTGCGCATCAAACTCCTCATCCTGTTGCATATTGCATCTATGATGACCGGGTAAGATTTTATTGAGCTATAAGTTTATCTCGGGCACCTCTTTGAGATTAATCCCGTGTTCCTCGACTTTCTTTACGAACTTCCTCAAATCTTTCTCACGATGATTTTTCACAATTCCATAATACATGAAATCCGGCAGATATAACCTACTATAGTAGTTTAATTTAACTTTCAGCCGCTTCATAAAACTCATGTCAGTAAAATAATACTGTTTAGGAGTTCGCCAGTCTCCATAATAGAAAGTCAGAAGCTCATCATAGTTTCTGGGAATGCTTAGCTTCAATCCTTTAAAATCAATATCTATAGTATCGCGGATTTGTTCTTCTAAAAGATAGCCACCATCAATAGTATACCTTATTTCATTTGAAGCCTTTCTTATCACATAAAAATCTGTATACTCGCCTTTTCTGGAGATAGAATAAAGCCCCCCTCTCTCATGTCGGATAAGTTCAAAGCCCCTTTCTTTGAAATCCCAAAGCAGTTCTTTGAATCTATTCTCATCTTCAGCAAGAATAACAATATCTACATCTTCATCCCATTCAATGAAGTCATGGTCACGTACAATGCCTATCAGCGTACCCCAACAGACTTGCCAGAATAAATTATCCTTTGACAAAACCTCGCTTATAAGTTGAAGATTCTCAAATGCTATGTTCCTGTCAATAACGTGACAGCCTGGAAATAAAAGATGTTGTTTGAATTTAATACAACCCTTACTGGTCTTAATATTTGGCATGATAATGTATACTTTATTCCTTCTTTTCTCTCAAAAACATTTTTGCATCTTTAAAGAATGACACGGTACACAGTATTGACAATATCACTACTGGGAACGCTGCAATGATCGTCACAGACTGAATGCTATATAAAGAATTCTCTGCAAACAGCAATGCAATCGGGAAGAGAATTAGCAGGATGCTCCAAAAGGTACGAACCTTACGATCTGGCTCCTTGTCAGCAGAAAGATGCTTATAGGAATAGGATGATGCAACGTAAGTGATTCCATCTAGAGTCGTACTATAGAAAGCGATCATTGTGATGACCAACATTATCAATGCAAGCATCGGCAAAGGAAGGGTATCAAATATCTTCAAAATTGCATCATACATACTGCCACCTTCGCCAATAAAACCAGATATATTAACTCCATGCTTAAGTTCCTGAGCAAGACCATAATTACCAATAATGATGAACGACATGAAGGTGCCTGCCAGTCCCCATCCGTATGTACCCAGCACCATATTCTTGATAGTTCTGCCCTTACTGATAAGTGCAATAAAGAAAGGCGTTGCACAGCACCATACAATCCAGTAAGCCCAATAATAGATTGTCCAGTTCTGGGCAAAGCTAGTTTCACGAAGCGGATCCATATAGGTAGAAAGACCTACGAAGTTCTGGACGAGATTGCCAATCGACTGGAATCCGGTTTCGAGAATAAAACGTGTTTCGCCACCCAAGAAAAGGAAGTAGAATAACAGGGCAAAAAACAAGTAGGAGCAGAAAGTGGCCAACCTCGAAATACCCTTCACGCCAAACCAGACGGCAAAAGTATAAACCGCGCAGATAAGAAGGAGCAGGATAACCGCGAGCCCAACACCATCGGTCACGCCCAGTACAGAAGAAAGTGCCTTGGACAGAAGCGGTGTCGCCAAAGAGAATGTGGTGGCTGTAGCACAAACAATAGCAAAGATGGCCACAACGTCAATAAGTTTACCCCAAAAGCCATCAGCTTTGTCACCAAGTAACGGACGAACAGCCTCAGAAAAACGCTGGCGGTCACGTTTGCGAACATGCATCATAAAGCCGAAAGCAATGGCAAGTATCACATAAAAACACCATGCGATTGGTCCCCAATGGAATAGCGTAAATGTGGGTGCCCACATTGCCATACCACCCGGCATTCCTGTTACATGCGTTTCTGCTCCATAAAGCGCCCATTCACAAAGAGAATAAAAAAGAATGTCAGCAGCCATTGTAGATGTGAAAATCATCGTGCCCCATTTGAAGTTACTGAATTCCGGTTTATCAGTATTTCCCAACTTAATTTTACCATACTTGGAGAAAGCTACATAGAGGGTGGTAATTAACACGGATACTCCAAAGATGGCATAGTACAAACCGCAGGTATCACCTAAGAACCCTCGTACGGTATCTACAAATACTTTCGATTGTTCTGGTACACTCATGAACACTATCATCAATGCCAGAACAATTATGAACGGTATTAATGTAGTAGGCCAATCAACTTTTGTTCTAATTCTCTCAATTGTTTTCATTTTTGTGTAATTATTTGTTCAGTTTCATATAATTCATTCTTGCTCGGTTATATCGGTCCAAGCCGTAGCTTCCAAAATCATCGCCACAGGATTCTTTGATGACTGTCCACTGTGCCCAAAGAGCATCCCAAAGGATTTCATAGCACAATATTCGTTCTTTTATACCTGCCGGAACATTACCAGAAAAATACTTATCCAAGAAATAGTCCTGCGTCTCCTCCGGGAACTCACTTTCAAGGAAAAGGGCAGCGAAATCTGCCATCGGATCATTCATGCCGCTGTATTCCCAGTCTATCAGGTAGATGGTTCCATCCTCCGCTTTGATAAAGTTTTCCGGCACAGCATCATCATGGCAAGGAGTCATTTCAATACCTATTGCATTCAGACGAGATTCAAGGCTCATCACTTTCGGTTTGAACTCATCCCAACCTTCATACATGGATGCACCAACCTTCTCAAGAAGCTTGTCGTATTTCTCTATTTCCTGAAACAGATTAAACTCATTCTTCAACCGCACATGGGCATCATGAATCTTGTGATAGATTTCTGCAATCTTTCGGAGATTGTCATGTCTCTGGATCGTGGCTGCATTAAGTGTTTCAGCATTCTCCACATAGTCCACCAGTTTGATTCCCGTCTTGGCATCAAAATAGCGGATCTCAGGATTAACACCCATTTTGCATCCCTCTATGGCATTAAACTCCTCATTGGAGCGTTCCACCATGCCATCACTACCGTTACCAGGTACTCGCAACACATAACTCCGTCCCTTGAAATTCACGCGGAAGTTCTTATTGCTCATACCTCCAATCCGTATGACTTCTGCTTGACTGACATCTTCTCCCGGGAATATATCAGCTAAATACTTTAGGAGATTATCCTTATCAAAAGGATCTTCCTTTCTGCGAAGCGTGCGATAGGTTACCTCTTTCAAACGCTTAAAATCCTCCGGACAGTCCACGTCACCCCAGATGAGATTCTTGATAAAGATAAAGGGGCGCTCCAATGGTGCGGTCACATCCATCAAGACGTGTTCATAGTTCAAGTATGAGTTAGCACTCATATCCCATTCTTGCAGCATGGCTGTATAGGTTACTTTTGAGATACGGGATATACCCAGTAATTCTCCCTCAAACCTGCATATACGGTGTTTGTCTTTGGATATTTTGGTAATGAATCCTGCCTTGGACTCAATAAAGCATTCATCTCCGCTGCCACTTTCCTCTGTTGCTACAAGGCAGTTGCCCTCTTTCACCCTTCTGAGTTGTTCAAGGGCCTTCTTTTCAAAGAATGTATCACCTTCAATCAGAATAAAATCCTCATTTATGTAATCCCGTGCCGCAGCCAATGAAGCCATAGAGGCTGAGAACTCATAGTTCGGGGCTAGTACTATCTGCACATTGTCGCTCCTGTATTTTTCAAACAACTCTGCCCGATATCCGACTACAAGGATAACACGTCCGATTCCCGCCTCTTTGACTAATGACAATGTCCTGTCAACGAGGCATTGCCCATCGTCATAGGGAAGCAACGGGAACGGTATTTCCGTAGTCTTATCCTTCCTGGCAGAGAGTATAACGGCTAAGTTCGTCATAGGTCGTATTCTTTAATGGAGGCATCGCGCCCGTCATAAATATACAGTTCATTCCCCTTCTTGAAGGAGAACAAAAGATACTGGTCTTTGTGTTTTATTCGTGTAAATGTGTTCAGGTCCTTCTCTTTACAGTTGAGCTTCGTGCATACGTTTTTCAGGATTGAAGAACGGGTGTCGGTGATGTAACTAGTATCAAAACAACGTAGCTCATCTATAGAGTCAAACTCATTGATAACACCGGTCTTATACTTTCTGGCTTTCATGGGAAGTGACGCGATATGTTTCATATACACATCTTCCCAGTAACCCATCTTGGTTTCTTCCTCCAGATATGCTTCGACAAAGATTTTTCTAAATCTTTCCGAAAAAGAGTTATTGAAGAAAACATGTCCGGCCATATACCAGGCATCTGCGCCTCCAATCTGTACATCTTCAATCCAATCCTGCTGGTCTAACTGAAGGCAATACTCATTGGTCTCACCCGAAGCATACAGAGCCGCATAATAACTGTCCTCTGGCTTGTCGAGGAAGACATTCTCTGTAAAATAGTGATCTGAGCAGCAAATGAAGGTGTCACCTAACCTGTCAACAACACGAATCATTGATGATGTATTGTTATACACCTGGTAATCGTCATTATAGACCAACTGCACCCCATACTTATCATGAAGGTATTGGAACATCTCCGCCCTATAACCAAGGACTATGGTAATATCTTCCACACCAGCCTCTCTGAGTTGCTTAATCTGCCTCTCAATGAGAATCTCTCCACGCACATCTAGAAGACCTTTGGGGGTTTCTTCTGAAAGAGGCACAAAACGGGATGCCGTACCAGCGGCCATAATGATTGCGTTCATCTTTTTTTAGAATGCAAATGAGGCTTTGAAATTAACGTGTGACTTTTCGTACACCGGATTGATGATATAGGCAACACTGAGAGGCAGCACGAAGTTCTTCAATGCCAGATTATAGGTATATTTCAACTCCACGTTGCACACACCGGCACCATGAGCATAACCATTATAGCAGCTCTTGTTGAATGCCATACCGGCAGCCAATGCAATCTGATGATCATTCAAGAAATCATAGTGACCACCCAATTCTGCGTATGTTGAATATGCCTGTTTTCCATCGAGATTCTTGTCTGCTCCTGCAAAGAAATTGGAAACCGTCAAGTAAACAGGTATCTTTTCTGGAGTAATAGTAACAACAGCTTCAAACCAATGCCCTGTTTCACGAGCCTTGAAGTTGAAATACTGATCCTGTGGAGTTGTCGTTGTCGGATAGTAATAATCGTTAAGACCGACGGTTATCCACTTGTAGGTATAGCTCAATCCCAGGTCCACCTCGCTGTACTTGCCATTGATGGCGTAGCCACCCATCACATAGGCATTGAAGCCTTTAATTGAATAATTAATGGCCGGGAACACCACCGGAGCGGCATCTTGTGTCATCATCTCCATACCACGCCATATGTACTTGGTTTGGAGTTCCAGTCCCAGGTGGAAGTTAGACTCTCTTAATTTTGCGCCAAAACCATTCTTGGCGGGTTCTTCTGTCTGAGCAAAGGCGGTAATTGCCATTGCCATGATGGTAAGTGATACTACTAATCTTTTCATTTTGCCAAATTTGTTTTATACAATGATTATAATACAAATAAATTTTCTTCCATTAAATATTGTTCCTGCGCATTGACCATACACAGGATCTCCTTCTTTGTTAATTTCGATGATCCAATTTGCTTGGCTATAACCGAAGAGACAAAGTCTTTAATTTCATATCGTAATCCTTCTCCCACAAATGGATAGAAGTATTTCTTGTTCTGATTCTGGTCTTCGTAACGCAATTCGAAATAATCTGTCCTCCACCACGGAGCAGGTACATACACATATCCTTTTGTTCCTGATATCACTAAGTTTCCTTCGGTCTTTACGCCAGTGCCTACTTGGAATGAGGCCACTGCATGATCATAACGGAAAACGGCCTTAGTAAATAAGTCTATACCATTATGTGTCTTTGAATAGAAATTGATATTACGATAATCCACACCAAACAGTTTGATAATAGGAAGCATCGTAAAACAAGCATGTTCAACCATACTTCCGCCATGCAGCCGGGATGTACTTTCTTCAAGAATAGTTGTGGAAGAAGTATTGATCTCAACAATTTCACCTATAATTCCTGACTTTAGCAGGGAGAATAGGTGGCAAAAAGCAGGACAGTATGCGGTTTTTAATGCTACCATCAAAACCTTTTGTTTTTCTTCAGCCAGTTTAAACAATTCTTCTGCCTCATATTTCCTCAATACAAATGGAGTTTCACAAAGTACATTCTTTTCCGCAAGGAGAGCCAGTTTGCAATACTCGTAATGAGAATCAAATGGAGATGCAATATAAACAGAGTCGCACTCTGAGAACAATTCATCTACACTTTTTGTTGCCTTTTTCAACCCGAATTTCTGACAGAACTCTTCATTTTCTTTCTGGTTTGGATTATATGAAGCAACAACCTTTATGTTTGTTACATTTTTACTTTCTGGAACAAATCTATAGGCGATGCTTCCCGTTCCTATGATTCCCAAATTGACTGTAGGACGTTCCTCTCTCAATTGCGTTGAGGAAATACCTTCCGTACGGGGCAAATAAACCACCTCACAGAACTCCTTTAAATAGTCAAAATAACCTTCCCAATCAGAGCCAATGGCAAATATATCCACACCGTATTTCTGGATGTCATCTATCTTCTGTCCTTTATATTCTTCTATAACTATCTGGTCCGCAAGGCCTGTTGCCTTTACCGCCTCAATACGATCCATCACATTGTTGCAGGTATTCATCTTACCTCGCTCCAAGTCAAAATTATCAGTAGTAACACCCACTATGAGGTAGTCACCCAAATCTTTGGCCCGCTTCAGGAGGTTGTAGTGCCCCTGATGAAACAGATCGTATGTGCCGTATGTGATAACTTTCTTCATTAGATGTATTTCTTTTCCCTTAAATCAAGGAAAGCAGCTATAAGTTTGTCATAGTCCCTCTCTGTCAGACAGCCAATGTGACCTACACGGAAAACCGTATCTTTCATGTCACCGCCATTGGGACATATCCACATTCCGTATTCGTCCTTAATTTTCAAGAAAATCTCATATGCAGATCGAGTCGTTGGGTGAAGAGGCGTTACAGCATTGCTTAGACTTTCGCTTACAATCTCAAAAGGCAGATTGTGTTCTTTCAGGTTGCTACGAAAATACTCTGCCAGATGGGCTGTACGCTCAATTTCCGCCTCCGCACCTCCAATAGCATCTATTTCCCTTAGGCGAACATTTATTTGTCTCAATATGCCAACAGCAGGAGTCCATGGTGTCTGACCTCTTTCCTGATTCTTTAGAGCAAGTTTCAAATCAAGATACTGACAACAACATTTTGTCTTCTCAATCCTATCCAAAGCTGATGGTGCTAATACCATCACAGCAATACCTGGGGGACAGGCCAAAGCCTTCTGGCTCCCTGTTATCATGATTCCGGCACCTAATGCAGACATATTGAAAGTGTCTGCAAGGAATGTACTAATCGTATCTACTATTAAGAAACAATTGTTACGTTTACAGAAATCACTGACAAGATTAATATCATAATGTACCCCTGTTGAGGTCTCATGCTTCTGAAGCAGGAAGGCTGTATAGCCCTGTCCTTCAAATGGTACTAAATGCTCCGGCTTGAGGGCCTTACCATGTTCCAGTTTAATCTCTGTAAATGAAATCCCATGAAGCTTCAGTAATTCAACAAACCTCTCTCCGAAACTACCACCATTGATGACAAGAGCCTTGTCGTCTTTGGTGAGAGTATTCATAACGGCTGCCTCCATACCTCCAGAACCTGAACATGTCAGAAACACTACCTTACTATCATCTGAAGCATATGCAAACTTTTTAATAAGCCGCTCATTCTCCAACATGACTTCAGAAAACTCAGATGTTCTGAAATATGGCACCTGTTCGGTGCCTGTTGCTAATACAGCTTCACTAGACTGTACTGGGCCAACTGTAAAATTAATCATAAACACTTATTTTAAATGAATAAACGCAGGAAAAAAAGGGTAATTTTGTTTGAATTATTTTTCTAATGGGAGAGCCCTTTGGATTTCCCAACCAATATTAAAATACCTTATGTCAGATGGCTGCATAGCGAATAAAATATTTAAATCCTTATTAATTGGTTTTCTGCATAAACAATATACATTACATCATATAGGCAATTATCATAGCAATTTGCATTATTCTTTTAACACGTTTACCAGATTATTAATTCGCTCTTCAAATGAAACTATCATTTTACTCTTTCTTGAAGTCTGCATATCAGGTACAGCTTCTAAGTGCAGCTGTCTATCAATAGCCTCAGCCATTTTTCCCACATCCATAGGGTCTATCAACTCTCCATTTTCCTCACTCACCAGACACGAAGAACCTGCATTTTTTGAAACTACCACTCTACACCCTGCCAAAAGAGCTTCATTTGTAACCGCTCCAAAGGGTTCTAAATAACTGGCAAGAACAAATACATTTGCCATGTTATACCATGCATATAAATCATCGCCATCAAAACGTCCCGTAAACACGATTTCTTTATTTACCTTTGCTGCATGTTCTTTCAACGAATCCCTCTCTGGTCCATCTCCCACGATAACCAGAGTCGCATCAGTCTTACTCTCTGAAAAAGCATCGATAACCCTATGGAGATTTTTCAAATCAACCAAGCGACTCACAGACAGAAGTACCTTCTTTCCCAACAAGCCATACTGCTCTGCCAACTCTCTGCTTCGTGGCAAAAGGCTCTCATAATATGCCTCCATCTTTTTATCATTCATAATGATTGGCATCCATATCCCCTTGCCATAATTATCCTGATACCACTGCTGGACCTTTGGCGTTACAACAATAAAGTCGTCAAAGTATTTTGCCAAATGATTTCTTAGCCAAGCGTGTAATTTAGTAAAATCATTATCGTTGGCTATCATATCATAACTGTCATCCGTCATGCTGACAATCTTGAACTTACAACGGGTGACCCAACGATACAATAACACCTGGATAGCAGAAATTTGAAATTCTGGCACAATGACAACATCTGGTTTGTCCTGACGCAACATTCTCCATAATCCCTTGCACCATTTTCTGTTGTCACTGCCCATATATTTACCATCCAAATAAATAGGTTTAAAGTCACATTGCGACTCCAGCAATCCGAAATCATGTTTCTGGTCTCCTCCCTCTCGATAATAAAAACACATTTTCATGTTAAGCCGTTTGTGTAGCTCATTATATGTGTCTATCCTATATGGCGCAAGTCCTGTTCTTATAAATATATTCATAAAGTCTGGTTTATACAATTTAACTCATTATCAATAATTTTCAAAATTATAATATCACATATAATAATAACTGATTTAAAACTCTACAACTATGTTATAGGAGCATCTCTTCCTTCTATAACTATCAACCTAATATCAAAGTTTCAATAATCGTCTTTGTAAACTCATCTATAGTTTCCTTCTGGGAATAGCTATTTGGCCGTGGTAAATATGTTTCATCACTATCAAGAATAGCTGCAAGTGCAACGGGATTATTATCTTTCATAGTCACCCCCAACTTATTGCGTCTGATTAATTTCCCAAGAAGTCCATCTTCAGGCCCCACAACAGTCTTCTGATGCAGGGCTGCATCACCTATGACACCACTGCTATATGACGTATTCCTATAGGGTACAACTATGCAGTCACAAGAATAGCAAAGATCGGCCAGCAATTCGTATGCACAAAACCCCGCATATATTACTACTCGGGACTTTTGCCGTAACTGCACTATATACGAATCAAATTGTGCCTTAATATCATTACTTACTTTTCCAGCAAACACAAATATCTTATTCTTCAGTTGCAATTCACTCATACTACATGCTGCTTCCAATAATGTAAGTGTACCCTTACGCATGGTCATACCACCAAAATGCAAGATTACCTTGTCATTTGTACCCGCGCCCAAATCCTTGCGTATTGACTTAGGCTGGTAATTAAGTGGCTTAATTGGGTCAACGATTGGAATGTATTTACTTGTTTTAAATAACTTATTAAAATAGCATGCACAGGAATTATCATTCAAGCACATCGGAGTCTTGACAAACTTCGATCTTCCAATAACGTTTACTTCTATTGCATCCTTGATTTTTGTAATCAGTGACAAACGCTTCCACTCATAGGGTACCAGTCTGTAGAGGATACCCGAAACCTTCACATCTTTAGACACGAATAAAGGGAGAAACGGGAACTGTACGACTAACTCTATGTAAAAAACTTCGTCTGCCTGATGCTTCTTGATATATTTAGCCGCTAAACGTGCATTGTTCCATCTTTCTTTAAAGTATCCACCCTTAGCCTTGTTCAATTCTGTACTTGGGATAAGATCAAACTGCACATTTTCTCTTTCTGGCCATTTCATCTTTTCTTTCATGGTCAGGAATCGCTCCGGGATAGCAAAAACAAATTTAGCATCCGCGTCATCGGTCGCCATATAGATATGGTGCAGATACTCCATGTGGTGACCTTCTATCGAAGAATCGTATATGAGTATACGTTTCATAACATATCAAAGCTGCATCCTACTCAGTTTCTTGAACTCCTCTACCAGTCTTTCCTGGTGGAGCAACATTTCATAATTCTCTATACGAGTATAAGCATCTTTCACGCATGCCCCAAATCGCTCAATCGATTTCAAGAAAGCATCATCAGCAGGTAGTTCGCCTGTAGTAAATTCTTGATTCTTCTTAATGGTATAGCTTGGAGCAAAACCATTAGGAGCAGTCATAATACGGCCAGTTGTCAGGGTTCCCTTGCTACCCCATATCTCCAAGTCACATTTATAGTCATTATCCATACCAAAAGCTACTTGAGCAACAATGCCCTTTCCATTCTCTAAATATGCAGATCCATAAACATCTACATCAAATCCCGGGATATAATTAGCGGTTGCTGCCACGAGGCGAATGTCATCGCCTAGCAGTTCTGTTGCCAATTTCATAGTGTATCCACCTGCATCAAGCAAAGCACCACCGCCCAACTTTTTATTATAGCGGAAATCACGCGCATCACGACGAGGAAATCCAAAGCTGATTCGATATAAACGAACGTCTCCTATCTCTCCACTCTTCACAATCTCATCAATGGCAGCCATCTGGTTATGGAAAACGAACATATAGTTCTCGTGCAATGCTAAACCCTTTGACGATGCCAAGTCAACCAAAGACTGAGTATCTGCAAGAGATGTGGTCGAAGGTTTTTCTACCAACACATGCTTACCATTCTCCAATGCAAGCCTTGCCCACTGATAATGTAGTGCGGGCGGCAGTGGCGTATAGATGGCATCCACCTCATCAGAGCATATAAGGGTACGATAGCCATCAAATATCTTACCTCCATAGTTATCGATAAAATTCTGCGCTTTCTCTCTTTCTTTAGCCAAGACCTCATCAGTAGCTCCAACGAATTCTTCTTTGTTGGCAATAGCAACTCCGACATATTCAAAATCCGCGGCTTTTTGCAATGACGGCAAGAAACGACGAAAAGCAATCTCTGAAGGACAAATTATTCCGATTCTAATCATAATCAATAAAAGCTAATGGCAGACAACAGACTGCGGGCTGCAATATTTAAATAATTATTATATGTTACAAATGAAAGCATCTGGTTGAGCGTCATCCAGCAGTAATTCTCTTCAACTTCCACAGGGAATTCATCTCCTACCTCAACAATAATGTTCAGATTCTGCTCTTGGTAGAAACGTCCACCTTCTTCACTTTGGTAACTGCTATACCAAATCTTCTCCTTTGGTGCTTCAAGAACGGTTTCCAAATACGGTATGGTATATTCGTTTCTACCTTTCCGATAATTGCCTGTTAGGCACTGCACCGTCGGAGCCATTTCTACAACATCAAAATTGCCAGACTCCAATTTTGCTTGAACCAAGAAATGATAGATGCCATTTATCTTCTTTACAACGAATCCCATCAAACCTTCCTGTGCGGAACGTACCATAGGTTGATCCCAAGAAACAACTTCACGGTTTCCTATCTCAACACGCACACCCATCACATCAAAGTACTTGTTAGCTTCATGATGGATGGTAATCCCATCATATATCCAGTGCTGCATATTAGATATACCAATGGATGAAACAGACAGTTCATACTTAAACTTTAACGCAGTTATCCACTGTATAATATCTTGCAGCTCATGAAGATGATTATCTGCACTCAACACAGAATATAGGAAGGAGTCTGGTTTTGATGAATGTACGCCAGCCATTCTCTTCACCCTATCCATCAGTTTCAGAGAGTGTTCTGAATAGCTACCAAACTTGATACAGGAAATTACTGTACGACTATCCATATTTATCACATTCGGATAGCGAAGCAATTCCTTAATCTGGCCAAGAGACACCCAAAGGAAGTTGGGCTTCACTTCAAGTTCTTCATTTTCATCTACCTCAACAATGATGTTACGGTTTCGTTTGTGGAGGAATCTGGCTCCTTGCTCTGACTGCAACTGATCCACAAGGACAGTCACATCCTTCTCACCATTGAAATACTCCAGATATGTGGGTGACTTGCCACCATGCACACGGGTATAATTACTTCGAGTCGCTTGAAGTGTAGGTGATAACTGTACTATATTCAGATTCCCAGGTTCAATCTTGGCTTGCATCAAGAAATGAAGCACGCCATTGAACTTTTTGACTATAAAGCCTAGGAATCCTATCTCCGGCTGATTAATGATGGGCTGATCCCACTGAGACACGTCACGATAGTTAGTCTCAATGTGAATACCGTCTATACTGAAAAACTTGCCAGAATCATGACGGATTCTATCATCTCTATAAGACCACCCTTTCAGTTCACTGATAGGTATCTGCTTAATGTTAGAAACAACCTCTTCATTCTGCTGCTTCATCCAAGCCAGAATCTCCTCTGTGGGTTTGAAACTGCCGTGGCTTAATGCAGAGACCAGAAAGTCCAACTGCGCATCTTCTACGTTTCTTGTTCTCATAAACTTAAATATCTTTTGAGAAGTCTTCAAGGCGCTTATAGGTCATTCCTCCTACCAATGCTTGAATCTTCGTATCATCAAAATAAGTGTGGTCACTCTCTATCCTCAAATCTCTTTCAGGCCATGGAACGGCCACCACATTAGTACCAAACTTTGCTGCAACTATCTCTGCTGCCTGTCTTAGAGAAAGGGTTTCTCCACCAATATTGTAAATCTGTCTATCGCTATCTTTCTTCAAGGTTCCTTCTACTATCTGATAGCAGAGGTCTTCCATGTGGGTAAATGTGCGCTTAATCGTTCCGCCTCCATACAGAGTTATATCTTTACCTGCCTTTGCCTGTTTGATAAAAAAACCGACAGTGCCAAAAGAGTAATCCGTTGAAAGCATATTGCCATAAGGTATACAAATTCGGAATACTGTGAAGGGGATATCAAAACTATCATGATATGCCTGCAAATAACCCTCACAGGCTATTTTATTCGCGGCATAGATGGTCTTTGCTTCCTTTTCGTCATCCTCCTTCAAGGGTTTATCATATCCTTTATACACCAGTCGTGTCGAAGGGAATATCACTTTCGGTCGCTTTCCAGTATGCCTGATAGCGTCTAGAAGATTCAGTAATGTGGTCTCATTGATAGCCAGGTATTTCTCGTAAGCATCAAAGCCAGCATACGTTCCGGTCAGCCCTGCAAAAAAAAACACATAATCTACATCCAGTGAGATATTCTTAACCTCATCTGCTTTTGTCAAGTCCACGCGAAGATAATTAGGCAAATCTGCCCTTTCCGCCACATCATAGCACGCCGGAACGATACCATAGTTCTTCTGAAGATAATACACCAGATGCCTTCCTATATATCCATTTGCACCTATCACGGCACAACACTTATTACTCATGACTTGATTCATTAAATTTTCCTTCAAAATAACGTTTGACAAATACTAACCATAGTTTCAACCTTTTTGAGAAATTAATTTCTCTACTTTTGTGAAGCATAATACAAAAATAACCTTTATTCACTTCCTCCCTTTTAATCGGCATATAGGTAGCGCCCTTTATAGGAGGGTATGGATTAATGCCCCATTGAGAGGGGTCTGGACTTGGTATTATTTTGTATTTCTTACATAGCAAACTAAATATTGACTGATCAAAACGATGGTCGATGAAATTAGACTTCTGCTCCGTTTTATCCATCATGTCGCATAGGATTTCCTTATTTTGGCATAGTGTAAACCATTCGTTTATAAAAGTCTCTGTTAAAGGATTTTTTTTGAATCCCATAAATGATGCATGGAACTGTCTGGTCTTCTCATAAATATCACCATGTAAGTCCAATATGTCAAACGCCTCCTTCTTGGTATATTCTTCTTCTTTATAGGGAACGTTGACAGCAAACACATCCTGCATTATGCTGTCCAACATGGGTTTCGCACTCCTAAAAAAATAGGAAGCCGCATCACAATAGAACAGAAAATCTCCTTCCTTACATTCTTCACGGAAAGCCTTTTCAATAAAATATACTTTCCATAGCCACAAACCTGCTCCACGTTTTTCGCTCAGTATTTCTGCATTTTTCCTTCTGAAGCCTTCATCTATCATGCTATCTACATCATAGCACAACACTTTATCAAAACCGCCACATTTTTTTGCACTGCCAACAAGATAATCCCTGACTTGCTGATAATATGAATTTGATGCCGTTACAAAAACGTTCATGTTTGTATCCACTTGTATTAATTAACTTCAATGGCTCCTCTAACAAAGTTAGACATATTTAGATTACTTAATAAATATGATTGACTCTTTTGTATCTGAATTTTGCCATCGAATTCTACACCATCGATAGTAATATCAGAGGTAAAGTTTTCGATATCAACAATTGTATCTCCCCGTCTGCCAGATATTACCAGAATATTTTGGCCTCCAACACAATGACTATCTGCGCCCCTATCCTGAAATCTGTAACCTCCTGTCATAATGTTATGGAATATACTATTATTCGTATTATAATCTGGTATTTCTTTTGCAAAGGTGTTACACAATCGTAAATCAATATCATAACTATTTATTGTTCCAACTATCATATTCCCATAAATTGAAACATTTTTTGACCCGTCATCTAAGAAAATACCCCGATTACTATTAATACCTTTTATCCCTACAATTATATTATCTCTAATTATACCTTGTGTACACGATGGACCAAAGAAGATTCCTCCTCCGTCTGCTAAAGTGTTAGAAAGGAAGTTGTCAGTAAAGTTCTTCGTCAAATGCACATAATTACGCTCAATGATAAAGTTAAGTATTACGCTGTCTTTTGTTGCCGCCCTATTTCCACATGCTATTGCCGCATAGTTAAAGTCCTCTATCACGTTATCACAGATATGCAGTTTATCCCCACTACCCGAAACAGCACGCGTATTGAGCATCCAACCGATATTCTTCAAGCGGTTACGACATATCGTGGTGTTAACACCTCCTCCTTCTATTGCCTGTTGTCTTGTATCCGTTATTACATTGTCACATATGGTCACGTTCCTGTTATTTGCAGTGCAAACGGCCTTTGATGACAAATTGCGGAACTCATTACCGCGAATAAAAGCACCGTTGTCAAAAGTACTGGAATATATTCCGAACAAAGCGCCTTGTCCACTTCCATTTAGTTTAAATCCTGTGACCTCCAAAGTATTAAAGTGGCAATAGGAGAATGTTAGCAAGGAACCTCCCTTGACTATCTTCACCTTTTTATACTTTTGGGGGATATATATCCTACCTTCAACTATATGCAATCCGTTCGACATTGGACAATTAATTAGTCTATAGCGAGGTCTTACTTTATATAGAGTCCAGTCTACATTAGGATTTCTATTGCTGTTCCAGTCTGTAGAATACAAATGATAATAGAGCCATCCACTCTCTACTTTCACAACTTTATGCCGTGCAGATGTCCAGTCGCGAGTCATTAGAATATAGAAATCCTTACACTGTTTCTCATTCAAGTCTGGAAGGTCTATCTTAAATTTCCATATGTCATCTTGAACACTTGAACTCATTAACCCTTGAACTTTTAAAATCTCGCCAGTTACTTGTTTAGCCTCCTCTCGCAAAGAGATTTCATTGCCACTTTCGTCCAAAATGGTGTCATCAAGATTGAATTCTTTATAAGTGTATGAATAAAAGCCTGATTTTGACCCACGCCCCTTTCTTACAAAAGAAATTCCGTACGGATTTATAGGTACTCCGCGGCCAACGACTCTTATTTTAGCATTTGGATAGTTAAAACCTTGTATAACAATATTATTATTTCCCAGCACTATGTCTTTGTTCGTCAGGCGTACTTCGATTTCCCTATCACCATGATCAAGTGATGCCTTCAAAATGTCCTTCAGCCCATCCCAGTGTTCTTGTGTCGAAATATTGATAATTTTCTGTGGTACCCATATCGGTACGTCAGGTACCTTATACTGAATAGCATCAAGGGAATCCCTTACAGCCTCGATTTTTGCATTATGCTTAAAAGTATTCTCTTGACAACATGCTACTCTTGGTGACATTCCACAGAATATCATCAAGGCTATAACTATCATCAAAAAATTGTGCTGCATAATGAATTTAAGTCTTTAGAAGAATACAAACTGATAAGTACCTATCCCCCCCCAATCATCTCCAGTCATCCACGGAAAGGATGTCTTTACGGCATATCCAATTAACATCGCCACAAATGCTAGTGCAGGGATGAGACCCCACTTTGAGCGGATCTTCTGAGCTATGTCAGGATAGACTATGATATTGAAGACACAGTAGTAAAGAATTATTCGAGGCAAAGAACCTATACCGAACAGCATCATATCACCAAATGCTGCAGCAATGGTAAGCAGATACATCCACTTCATCCTTAAATCTGCATACTTATAGAAATAAGATACGATGAAAACAATTATAGCATCATAAAGGATTATCAACATGGAGACCTCCAAATCGTCAACATGCGCCATGCCATGATTTTGGCCAGTTGCATCCAAATAACCAGAAAGTCTGTTGACATCGCCAAACATAAGGGCTAATGCAGGCAAATAACTTTTAAGGAACACCTGCTTTATCAGATAGAGGAACAAATATCCTCCTGTCACGATTAGAGGGAAAAAATAAATCTGCTCTTTCTTTTTAGCAAGCTCGGGGTTCTTAGTTTTACGCTTATCTAAGAAGATATAGCCCATGAGTAATGGTATCATCACAACACTACTATTATGCATCAAATAGGCTATAACCGAAATGATGACAGGCCACTTCCACTTTTTTGTTTTCTCATAGGAGAGAAAGGCGGCCAACATTACGGCTACAACAAACCCCTGCCTCATAAGCGACATGTGCATACCCATCATATTCCAAGTGAAATAATACAGGATTGTTGCTATCCACGCAAACTTACCCTTGCAGAATTTTTTAAGAAACTTATACAGGACAACGCATTCAAAGCATGCCAAAGAGAATACGAACATCCACCAAGGTATAATCTTCGAGCTGTTGATCATCAGAAATTTCCATAGTGGCTCACTGTCATGCTCGCTGTAGTCTTGCAGATATCCATATTGCATTGCAAGCCGATAATCTTCCTGATAACTCAGAAAGTCATTCTGACAGTTGTCCTGGAATCCCATGATTAGGAATATTATCATCATACTAAAGAGCAGATTATACTTTCGGCTCGTCAGTACGTTGAGTATGATGAGTAATACACCAAAAGTGAGTACTATCATTTTTGATTATTTTGTTTGATTATTTCGTCGTATGTCTGCAGCAAATCCCGCACGATACTGTCAGGGTTATGTCTTCGTAATGCTTCTTGTCTCATAGCTTCAGTATCGACATTCTCCCCATGGTCAAACAGTTGCACAATCTTTTGTGCCAACATTTCCGTCTCCTCAAAACGATACAGATGATTCTCGTCGCCCTTCATCATATCCATTACACCGCCTTCATAACTAGCAATGATAGGCACTCCCAATATCTGAGCTTCTGCCAAGGAATTTGGCGAGTTCTCAATACTCGATGGACAAACAAAAACGTTGCTCTGCAGATATTCCCTACGCATACCGTCCCCATCAAGTACGCCTGTAAAACTTATACAATCCTGAAGGTGATAATTCTTTATCATCTTACGAATAATATTACCATAGTCAGAAAACTTTATCCGCTCTTTCCAGCTTTTACTTCTGGTAATATCCACTCTCGCCACCCTAATCGTCGCATCAGGATAGTGGCGCAGAACTAGTGGCATTGCCTCCAGAAGTTTATGTAATCCCTTGATTGGGTATATCGCCTGGCTCACAAATATGCTGTGTGGTTTACAATTTTCATAAGTCCATGTACGTCCCGTATAGAAGTCACTACGAAGTATCTCACCCCCATAATGATATGTCGCATCGGGGTTGATTGCCCATGCATGAGCTTTATCCCAAGATGTCCGGCCAATGATATGCTTTACCCTACGGAGTATCTCTTTCTCAAACTCGCCTCTCTCTTTAAAGCCTTTAGCGCCCCTTAATATCGTTCCTTTATAAAGACTTGCTGGTGTCACAGACTGGAGTATCTCCCATCTGGACAATCCCGCAAGATAATAACGATAATAAACACTCGTTAATCCCTGAATACTCACGCATACATTTTCAGCTCCACAGGCTTCAACATACGCTAGTCCATGCGACAATTCAGTACCATGAATGTGAACTATATCCGGATTCACCGCGGCTCTTACTTCCCGCCAATAAGGCTCGTAATCATGGTTCACTTTTACATTACCCTTTCCTAAAGGAAGAAGATAATAAATAATATCCTTTCCTTCGAGTCTCGTCAGTTGGCTCACTTTTTCCGAAACGGAAGCTACCGTCAAATGCACACCTGACTGTTGAATAAGCGCATTGGCACCTCCAACCATCCATCCTCCGCCAGAAACTATTTCCTTATCGCCCTTCAAAAGCATAAAAGCCTCTGGAAATGACATATTTGTAATCCAAAGAATTTTCATTTGAAACATTTACCTATGCAGTCTTTTTTCTTATTTTCTCTGAGAATTCTAGCAGTAGTATTCTCTCTTCTTCTGTTACGACAAACAACACACAAGAAATCAATAAACCAATTGAAGTCAAAGAGCTAGTTATTATAAGCCTAATAAATCCCTCGTTAACAAGTAATATAGATATTGTACCAAACGCAAACATTAAAAAGGATGCACCAAATAAAGGTATAACGACCAATTTTAAATACCTTTCAACATTTAATCTACATTTTAGATGTGCATAATAAATAATTACGATATCGCCCCCTATGCCCCAGATTATAATCATGGGAATATAAAGCCATATCGGGCCACATCCGAGCCGGAAAGCACACCATACCAATATTACTGGCGTAGCATTCATAACGCTTTTCCATATAGCATAATTTTTGATTTCTCCCTGTGCATATACAGATGTAGCTGCTCCATCTGCCATTTGGGAAATAATGCTTTGAACTATTTGCATTACAACAAATACTGAGGCCCAATCAGGTACTTCCTTTAACCAAATACCGAGCACATAATTAATTTCTAAAGACAAGGGGATTCCAAACATCATTGTAAGCAATGGTGAATACTTGCAACCTGAAATTGTAGCCCGGTTCATCGATTCAACATCCTTTGAGCCAGCCTTCTTAACTATGACGGGGTTCAGAGCTTTCATGATATTACCAGAGAAACTCGACAGAACTCCATTTACTTGGGTCGCTATTCCCTGGGCTGCATTCAAAACGGTTCCAAAAAAATGATTAAGAACAATCCCTATACCCTGAGCGGAGAACAGGCTACTTATGGCTGTTAGGAAATTCCATCCAAAAAAACTTGATATTTGGCTTACTAATTTAGCATCCCAATATTTTCGAGGAGCTATCACACATTCGGAATAATGTCGATGGCAGTATATTTTCATAATAGATAAGGTTACGAGTGGGATACAAGCCATTAGCACACCATAAACGACCAATTTGTCACTACTTGTATTTACAACTATGAAAGCTATACAAAGTTTAAGAAGGGATTCAAAGATGCCTACAATAGAATAATAAAGCATATTCTCATGAGCATTCATCACCGCATCATAAGGTACATTTATAATTGTAAGAACCGTACTAACTATCAGACAAAGATATACAACTTTTGCAACTGACACTCGCTCTGGTTCTATGTTAAAAATGCCATTGAATAATGGATACATTGCCGCCAATAATAAAATCACGGTTATAATAGAAATGATCACATGTAGGATTAAACTGACATTGAAAATACCTCGTTTTCTCTCTAGAACACCTTCGCCCTCTGCATACGACATAAATCTTTGTGTAGCATTTGCCATGGTGGAATTCAAAAATCCCAACATAGTGATTGCGCCTCCAACTATATTAAAAATTCCAAAGTCAGAGGCTCCAAGAGAGGCTAAAATAACACGGGTAGTATATAACGATATAAACATCGTTACAACCATCTTAACATATAGGTATCCTGTGTTTTTTATTACACGAGCTGATGTTGACATTGTGCGAATCTATTTCTAATATGCTTTATATGCATGATGAGTTTGTCTTTGACAAACGGGAGAAAGTTGCATATATTCATGTCCATATAATTGAAACAAATATCCATCATACCCTATTGGAGCTAGAAACATTTTGTAAGCATCCAAAAGTATGTAGAACCCTTTCAGGACGGGCTTTCCGAGAAGCCCGTCTTTCTTTGATATCATTGAAATTAAAAGTCGTTTGTATATGAAGCAACAAATGTATCTTTTCCAGAGAATGGATATAATTTATAGTTCAAAACTTGATTTATTTGGCAAAATATAATTAAAAGCACACAATAATTTTTCCTTGTCATTTTCAAAATTTTGAACTGACGCTGCACTATCATTTAAAACAATAATCTTTTTCTTTTGATATTTTATATAATCAACAATAACATCCATTGATTTGTCAGAGATTTCAAAATACTTTCCATCTTTCATCACATTATAAGGTGTAAATTTTCCTGAAGCTAACTGCCAATATCTAACAAGCCAGATATGTACATCTTCATAAGATTTAAATTTATTTCTACATGTACGTAAGACATCACTTCCACATATTTCCCACACGTTTTCAAAAGTAGATTTCAAATATCCCTGTGGGAGATGATGATCTACGAACCCCTCAAAATAAGGAGACATAAGAAATTGAAGATTTAAAAGACTTCTTTTGATATACTTTATATTAAACCATTTTGAGAAATTTTTTTTGGTTACCTCCCTCTTGTAAAAGTGTTTATTGAGGACATCTATGGCAGAAAAAACAGTACATCCGTGAAGGCCACCCTGTGAACAACCATAGTTCCAAGCTCCGATATCACAAGGAAGTCCATTTTTAAAAAATCTATCTGGTTTGACTGAATCAATAAGAAAGAAATCATCATTAAAATAAACAAACTTATCAGATAATCCTTTTATTCGGTTAAAGAAAAACTCTATTGCACATGAGTTAAATAATGGTAGATATTCTGATGGAATAAAATCCTCATGTTTTACCACTTTTAATTTGGGGTGACTTACATTAAGCCAACTAGGGATGTGCCCCCAAGTGACAAAATAAATGTTATTTACCCATGGGGCATATTCTTCTACGCCCCTAAACCAATAACGTAATAAATCCCAGTTTCTGAATCTTGCCTCCGAGTTATCAACACTTTTATTTATTTTCTTAGAATAATAATCATGCTCCTTTTTCCAATTAGGATCATTCCCGTCAAGCCAAGTAATAACAAAATCAATTTTACTTCTATTATCCATTCTCATAGTAACAATAATTATTTTGAAAAATCTGATATACAATTAATAAAAGAGTTATAATTTCCCATATCATACATTCTTCCCTGAAGTTGAATGCCAACCATGCCTATTTGCTCTCTAACCTTATCCAAAGCTGTTGTTAATTCAATCTCTCTATTTGGATCATCCGAATTGTCAATATCAGAACGAAGTTGTTCAAAAACCTCAGGTGTAAGAATATACTGACCAAATACTGACATGTATTTTCTTTCGCCATCTTTACATTTTACTCCTAAGAACTCCTCTGCATAGCTGGCCTTGGGCTTTTCAGTCATCTTTGAGATATTTAACTCTGTCTCGTTTTTGTCTTCCCACGTTCCAGAAAGTATTCCATAATGCGAAACTTCTGCCAAAGGCACAGGATGAATTGAAACCATCAGTTTGTTATACTGCTCGTACTTTTCTATCATCTGAAGCGCACAAGGCTTATTACTATCCGTACGATAAAGGGTGTCTCCTAACATCAGCAAAACAGGTTCATTATTGGCAAAGTCTGCAGCCTGAAATACAGCATGGCCAAAACCACGTTTTTCTTTCTGATAGACATAACGGAGCTTCTTGCCAATTGATAATATACGATTCTCGTATTCCTGCATCTCCGGGTTGAGTTTATGAAGATGTTCGTCAGATAATGGAGTTTCAAAGAAATCGCGATATAAAATACGTTCCTCTTTAGACCCAAGAACCAGACATACCTCTTCAATACCACTCCTCATCAACTCCTCTAGAAGAATTAGTATAACGGGCTTTACCATACCATCCTTATCAGGAATGGGGAAGAAATCTTTCTTCAAAGCTCTAGTAGCAGGATAGAGTCTAGTCCCAAACCCAGCAACAGGAATGATAGCTTTACGCACTGTATGTACTGGTTTCAATGTCAGAGGGTATGCCTTCATACCCTGACTGTTCAGATAATCAATCAGTTTTTGCTGACATTCCTTGTCTTTAGCCAGAAACTGAATAGAACCATCACCCTGAGAGCCAACACCCTTTCCTCCATAAACTAATGGTTGAATTATCGGATCTCTCAGCACTTCATGCAATTTGGGTGAGGTTAATTCCTCTGGGCACATGGGCGCCACCGCAGTATCAAACAATGTCTGGGCTCCACTCATCAATTTTCCTAACGCCTCTGCATCACCCTTTGCCATATATTCAATGGCTAGATTTATTATCCGCTGATTATCCTCACCTAGTGCTTTCTGTTCACGTTCCTCCATTTCATTAGATGCAAATGGATAGCCCTTATTCAAGTCACGGAGAATTTTAATTGTATCTTTCTCTGCACAGAGATCAGCGAAGACCCAATAGAGGTGTTTCTTTACATTCAGTGTTTTAACTTCCACCTCATCACCATCAAAAGTCATCAAATTGGGTTTAACACCAAAGGCGCAGGCCTGATCCAAGCGACCACAACGGGATGCTGTTCGCAACTCTCCTACATAGGCAATATTCATCTCACCCATGGTGTTGAGATTGAGTTTATATATCTGGTTAAAGGCACGGGCAACCAAAACGCAAATAGCGGCAGAACTACTTAAGCCACTCTTCATGGGAAGAGTCATGCGTTTCAGCGTTATTTTCACACCACCAACATGATACCACTCTAGCATGTAACTTGCTACACCTGCACAATAACTGAAGAAACTACCTGACTTGGCAACAGTCTTAAGTTCTTGCTCATTCATTCTACAGGCAAAATCCTGCCAAACTTCGGCAATCTCAGGCGCTTCACTATACATCTCAAAGATGGATGATTTCTCCACCTCAGCATAGATGCCCTGTTCAATGCCTGTTACAATAGAAGCACCGGGAGCAATGTCCGCGTTCATGGTGCGATATTTTCCAGCCCAGTCCGTATGCTCACCAAAGAGACATAAACGTCCTGGTACAAAAAGTTCTAGTTTCATATCTGATTAGAGTCGAGTTTTGAAATATTCAATAGTTTTAGCCAGTCCCTCATCAAGTATCACTTTGGGCTCCCAATTCAGTTTTGCTTTAGCCAAAGTAATATCTGGTCTGCGCATCTTTGGGTCATCTGATGGTAAGGGTCGGAAGACTAGCTTACTCTTCGAATCCGTCATGGCAATTACTTTCTCTGCTAATTCCAACATGGTAAACTCTCCCGGATTGCCAATATTAACAGGACCGAGAAAATCATCGTCGCTGGCCATCATTCTTGTCATTCCTTCAATCAAATCTGAAACGTATTGGAATGAACGCGTCTGTGAACCATCGCCATAGATGGTAATGTCCTCACCACGAAGAGCCTGCATGATAAAGTTTGATACAACACGACCATCATTCTCAGCCATTCTAGGTCCATAAGTATTGAAAATACGAATTACCTTAATTCGAACACCGTGCAATCGATGATAATCAAAGAACATTGTTTCGGCACATCGTTTCCCTTCATCATAACATGAGCGAACACCTATCGTATTCACATTCCCCCAATAGGATTCTGGCTGAGGATGTACTGCAGGATCGCCATAAACCTCACTGGTAGAAGTTTGTAGAATCTTACACTTTGTTCTACGAGCGAGCCCTAGCATGTGATAAGCACCGAAAACCGAGGTTTTGGTGGTCTGAATCGGATCATTCTGATAATATACAGGAGATGCAGGGCATGCCAAGTTGTATATCTCATCCACCTCAGCCCAATACGGCTGACATACATCATGACGCACAATTTCAAAATTGTGTTCTCCCAGCAAATGCCTTACATTCTCCTTGCTACCCGTATAAAAGTTATCAAGGCATATTACGTCATTACCTTCTTTTACTAATCTTTCACAAAGGTGGGAACCTATAAAACCTGCTCCGCCGGTCACTAAAATTCTTTTCATCAACTTAGACTTTCATAACATGCAAATGGGGAAACTTGAAATGTGAAACTATGTTAGACATGTTCCAGCGTTCCGCTATTGATATCTTCTTTCATCTCATCAATCACTTTTAGCAAGTACTGGCCGTATTGGTTCTTCAGCATGGGCTTAGCAAGCTCTCTCATCTTCTCTTCGCTTATCCAACCATTGCGATAAGCAATACCCTCTAAGCAAGCGACTTTTAGGCCTTGGCGCTTCTCAATAACCTCTACGAAAGTGGAAGCTTCCGCAAGGCTATCGTGGGTACCCGTATCCAGCCAGGCGAAGCCTCGGCCAAAAACTTGTACTTTCAGTTCTCCATCTTTCAGGAATTCCTGGTTAACTGTAGTTATTTCCAGTTCTCCACGAGCGGAAGGTTGGATGTGCTTTGCAACATCCACAACCTTGTTGGGGTAGAAGTATAGACCTACTACAGCATAATTGCTCTTAGGTTTTTTCGGTTTCTCTTCTATTGAGAGACAGTTGCCCTGTTTGTCAAACTCTGCTACGCCATAACGTTCAGGGTCAGAAACCCAATAGCCAAATACCGAAGCTTTTCCATTGACTTCAGCATCTTCTACTGCCTTACGAAGCAAAGATGTAAAACCTGCCCCATAGAAGATGTTATCACCAAGTACCAAGCAAGCAGAGTCATTTCCAATAAAATTTTCTCCAATGATGAAAGCTTGAGCTAAGCCATCTGGAGAGGGCTGTTCTGCATACTCAAAATGTACTCCGTAGTCGCTTCCATCACCCAATAGACGCTTGAAACCTGGCAGATCGTAGGGTGTAGAGATAATCAAAATATCCCTAATTCCAGCCAGCATCAATACGCTGATGGGATAGTAAACCATTGGTTTATCATAAATAGGGAGTAATTGTTTGCTCACCCCCTTGGTGATAGGGTAAAGTCTGGTACCGGAGCCTCCGGCTAATACTATGCCTTTCATATTTCACGTTTTTAAAATTAATCAGAAGAAAAATCTCTTATCCTTTGTTCTTCGCTACGTTTGCAAAGAAGAATCTGCCCATTCTTCTCGCTCATGATGTAGCCATCAAGCCCCTGAAGAACCACTTTTTTTGCATCTTCTGCATGAACAACACAGTTAGTGCATTCGTATAATTTTATGTTGCCTACTACGCCATTGTTGTTATCATCTTTCTGCAGTTTGTCATGCAAAGAAGCCCAGTTACCTAAATCACTCCAACCAAAATCTGCAGGATGGGTATAAACCAGATTATCTGCACTAGCAGGTTCCATTACAGCAAAGTCTATAGATATCTTTTCGCACTGAGGGAATATCTCTTTTAGTTTAGAGTTGAGTGTTGAGAGTTTAGAGTCAGTGGACAGTTTTGAGTTTACGATTTCATCCATCTGAGATGCCAAGACGGGTTTGTAGGTGCTGATGCAGTCTGCAATGGTCTGCACATTCCACACAAAAATGCCGGCATTCCAAAGATAGTTTCCTGCTTTCAGATACTGTTCTGCCGTCTCATGGTCTGGTTTCTCTTTGAATTCTTGCACTCTTCTTATCTCTCCACTATCAACTTGAGAACTACTCTCAACGCTCAACTCTGAACTCTCAACTATTTCCACATATCCATAACCTGTTTCAGGTCGTGAGGGCTTAATGCCAATGGTAACAATGGCATTCTTCTTATCCGTAAAAGCAAGTGCATTGCTAATTACCCTGCGGAACTCCTCCGGGTTCATTACAACTGCATCAGCAGGAGTTACAACCACATTAGCTGTAGGATCTTCTTTCTTAATGCTCCAGCATGCCCAGGCTATGCAAGGTGCTGTGTTACGAGCAGCAGGTTCCGCAAGGATATGTTCTACAGGTATATCTGGCAATTGTTGTTTAACAATATCCACATACTTGGCATTGGTGACAACCCAAAAGTTTTGTATAGGACATATGCCCTTAAAACGGTCAACAGTAAGTTGAATAAGAGTGCGCCCGCACCCCAATATATCAATGAACTGTTTAGGATATTCCGGGGTGCTCAGCGGCCAGAAACGGCTACCTACTCCACCAGCCATTATTACAATGTGATTATTTCTCATTATATTTTGCAATTCTATTATTCATAAAAGCGGGGCAAGATTATCAGGTTATTCTTGAGACCCTTGCGGGAACAAGCGAACAAGTTCGAGCGGAACCTTATATCTTATGAGAGAATTAACGAGGTCTGAAGGCTGATGTCTGAAGGCTGAAACGAGGGCTGAAGTATGAAGGCTTAAGGCTGAGTTTTTACTTGCCCGCATTGAGTTCAGCATCTAGTTTTTTACATCGAGCCACCAGTATCTTTACTAGTTCCTCACAGTCAGCATAAATACTCTGATACTGCCTCTCGTCTATATAATTGTTACGTTTTAATAATTCTATCCAATAAAGGCTTTCACGAGCCTCTTTTAGAGCTATATAGCTTTTTGATCGGAAATCCTGTTTGCTTACTGCATTACATGCTTCAGCATTGTTAGCACCAATACTCGTTCCCGACCTTAATAGTTGGTTGGCTAAAGCCGCCACCGATTGAAGGTGTACGGGAACTCGTGATGTGCGATGTCTGAAGGATGATGGCTGATGTTTATTTGCAGCCTGCTCCAGCAAGAAATCATTGAGTTTAATCACTCTGTCGCCAAAGGCTAGGCATTTTGCTTGAATAGCGTCGGAAATCTCACTCATGGGAAATCAGGCAAAGGGAAATGTTAGATTTCAGGGATTCCCTTGTAAATTTCAAAAATTCTTTGTACCTTAGCGGCAGAGATGTCTGATGTATGATGGCTGACGGCTGAAGTATTTCTTTTATCTTGCCGTAACCAAGAGCCTCAGAATGCGTGAAAAGACCTGTTGACTCCATGCCGCAATAATTTCATTTATAATTGGTGCGCATTACCGTATAAATTGACATTCATATGTATGTTGGGGTGTTCAAAATCTAATACATATTCAACAATCCCAAAATATGTTTGCTGCTTTGCACTTTCCTTATATCCTGTTGTAAAGAAGTAATCAGTTTTTTTCTTATACTCATCAACGATAGTATCGTCAGGTAAGGCACTATGAAAAACTGTAGTACAAGCGGTATCCAACTTTCCTTTATCCAAGTGAAAAACCATCTCTATTGCAGTTGGCGAGGTATGATGGGGCGTCTTAATTAATCGACAGTTTCTCAAATGCTTATCTTCCATTAAACTAATATGTTCACTTATCGTATCACCTCCGAACATCATACTATAACCATCTATATCCAAGATTAGAGATACTGATATGCCATTCAGATCTTTAAGTTTCTTGTTTTCCTTATGATACTGTTCTATGATAGAACCTGCTGGGGACATTAATCGCAGCTGCACTGTCTTGGGGTGCGCATCGGGTGCCTCAATATCAAACTCCCCCGCCATCATATAACCTTTTAATGGAGCAACAGATGAAACAAGTTTGTCATTATTTAGCGCATTCAACTTGAAAAGGTCTTCCACAACTCGTTTTGTCTTTTCATCTTTGATAGTGATAATGTCTGCACTTTCATTATTGAAATAAAGGGGCTTTATCACCATCGTGCTTACACGGCAATACTTGTGGAACAATTTGCGCAAACCCTTGGAATGATCCATGTGGGGATGAGTCCAACAGAGAACAGACAGTTGCTTAACATGGTACATCCTTAGGATGTCATCACTAAGGTTCCTATATGATTTCATGTTTCCTTTATAGCAGTAACAGTCTATAGCCATTGAATAGAAGACCTTGTTAGCCCCCTTGTCTCGGAATAGGACAACTATGGCCTCTCCTTCTTTCATATAGCCAATGACGAACACCCTTATCTCTAAATCGCCTATTCTTTTGAGTTTGCACATCTTATTTATTTCGAAAACTCTTACGGGCAACTGTAATAGTTACTTTACGACCACCGAAAGAGACTTCAAGAGAATGGTTATCTACCATAATGTCCTCTATACCATAGTCATATAGTTGGTAGGCTGGTTCCTTAGTATCTATCTCAAGAGATTGAATAGGATAACCTATATCATTATTATCATCCCACATACTTTTCCTCCGCTTCTTTCAGTGCGTCCATAAAGGTTTGACCATATAATTTCTCACCTGCTTCATAGTTCGGATTCTTTGCCACCTCATTGACAGAAGCCACAATTGTCTTACTAATGGCATCCTTCATTTCTCTCTTCAGACAAATAATTCTTACTTTCCCTGGTTCAGAAATATATGCATCACGCTCAATTTTGTCTAAATCCTCTGCCAGTAGTGCAGGGCGCTGCTCGTCATACTCTTTACCCACGCCATAATTGACTATACGAACAAACTTATCGTTACCCAAAACCACCTTGACGGCATCCTCCATAATCCTATAATAATCCTTAAGATCTGCAGGCAACTCTTCTTCACCGATCAAATGTATATAGAAGAAACGGGAAGTGAAATCAAACACGTAATCAATACCATCAGCCCGTTTGTAATATCGGTAAACCAGCTCGTCGGGCTCCATATCCTTAATGGTACCATTACGGAAATTTGCTGTATCGCCTATCTTAAAGTGGTTATATTCACTGAAGCTATCATAGAACCCGTCTATCTCACGAAATTTCCTTGACAACGATTCCGTATCGGATATAGGAGTACAGCCAACCCGTATCAGTAATCTTCTATTCTTATATGCCATAAAGATGTTATTATTATATTCACTTATTTAACTATACTTGACTATACTTGCTAACTCTTATCTATCACCAACACACTTTCACGGAGTTTACCAACATGTCCGCTCTGTTGAGGACTAGTCTTTAAATCACGCGCTTTTCTTATCTCGCGAACAACGAAACCACAATCTTCTGCAATATCACCAATGATATAGTCAACTGGCACTTCCACTCCAAAATACGCAGAATTTGCCACGTTGAAATAGATAACACCTCCAGACCTCATCTTCTTCGCAAATGCAGAGAATAATAGTTTCATGTCCTCAAAATATCCACAAATCATTTTCAGAATGTCAGAGTTCCAACTCTTCGATTCTGAATTACGCATTTCTGATAAGCATTGTTTCAAACGAGGGTTATCAAGCGGTTCTATATCAGAATACTTTACCTGAACATGAGAACGGATTGTACTCTTCCTTAAGGCTTGCAAATCCTCATGGCATTTAACCAACTGCAATACCTTTAACTCTAACATATAAATATCCGTATAATCGCGAGAATTTAGATATGGAGGAGAAGTAATAATTAAATCCAGGGAGTTATCAGGGACTTTATCTATATTCTTTCGAACATCACCCAAATAACAAATCTCCGAATTATGCACTTTCGTGTCTTGCCCTGCAAGAATGCGAACATCTTCAGCAATTACAGTATCGAGCTTTTCTAAAAAGAAATGATGAACTTCATTCCTTTCAACAACTCTATCGCACCACCCTTTCCTGTATGACAGACATTTCCCGTTCCGGAACATATTGCTTGTCTGGAGTATGATGGATGCTAAAGCTATCGTGAAAAGTTTTTTATATCGCTCGTCGTCAACTTCCGTATTAATAGCATGGCGTATATCTAATATGCCATCAAGGGATGTATCATGAAAGTTCCACTTTTCTTTGCCATCTTTCTTAATTACTGTATCACCAAATGGTATCGCCTCCACTGAGCGTATATCTTGTATGGGGGCTGTCAAAAACGCAGCGACCTTCTCTCTATAATACTTAAGTCTATCTTCACTATAAGTCCGCTCCAACTTCACCTTGGCCAATAGATGCATAAAGGGGCTCACCTCAAAACTATAGCAGCGGATGTTATGGTTCTGCAACTCGACCGGCGTGGTTCCACTACCACAGAATGGCTCCATTGCACACTGGGGAGTGAAAGGTAGCTCCTGCAGAATATCCTCAATAAACTCTTTGGAATATCCCTCAACAAAAGGATACCAACGATGCACAAGAACATCCTTGTTCTTGCCAAACACCATAATGGAGTCGTACCTTTCAGTGCAATCTATAAAATTAAATTTCTTAAGCATTTTCGTTAACGAGGTTTCTTGTTCACGACTCTAAAGTCTGGCACTTTACGGAACTGACGCTCATAGACTTTGTACTCTTCTTCTAACATATCTGAACTGCGACCATCACCACTATCGCCTACCACATCATCCTTACGTGCATCGAAAACGACCAAATAACCAAGTTTGACATGATAAGACAAATCAGAGAGTTTTTTGATATACTTGACGGTTTGTCGATAACCCTCTGGTACAACTTTGGGGGCAGGGGCAAAAGGTGAACCAATCTGCTTGCCTGTTCTATGAATACTGGTACCCAACCATTTGACCTCAATAAAATATATGCCCAAACCTGCTTCGTCCTGAACTAATATGTCAATACGGTCATCATCGTTCAGTGTAAACTCTTTCGACACTCTTGCTCGCATCACATTTTGAAGATAGCCCAACAAATCATCACGGAAATAACTCTCTGGCTTATTCTTCACCAAATGCTTGTTTTCAGCAATGAAGTCCTGTTCCGATAGATTCGACTTTAAATCTTTATGTAATGACCTAAGTTCAGTTAAAGAGACGAAGAACTTCTGGTAATTGTTACTATCTGTAATATGATGCTTTCGGTAGTCTTCAAACACCTTGTCAAGTTCATCTACGGTCTTCTTCCTCTTATACAGTGCCAAATCATCTGCTGTCGCGAAAAGCGCACCATAATTATGTCCATTGACAAAATAGCTAAGCGAACTATCACCAGAAAGGAGAAACACCACATTACCACCACGCGAAGATTCACAGTACATTTGGATGGCCTGACTGCTGTCTTTGGCAAATTCCTCATTATTGACAGCTTTAACCTTCAATTGGTTATCAACTTCAACGTGCCGGTTATTTATGAACGCATCACTCGCAAAAAGCGTCTTCACTTGCTCATCCAAATCATCGGGCAATTGTTCAAAATCCGTTTTGCTGATAGAAATACTCTTCATATCAATGTCAGGACTTTTGGACATCTCACTGATAATGAGAGAACGAAGTAATTTGAATGTGATAGTTTCCAGTAATGGCTCTGCTGCTTGACGCTCTACGAGCTCCTTCACATGCAGTATCTCATTCCTGAATGCTGCATTATCTAATTCTATCATACTTAATTCCCTTTAATGATTTTGCCAAACAAATATTCAAAGTACAAATCAATATACTGTTCATCCGTAAGAACAACCCCCTGGTCTAATGTTGATTCAAAACTCGCCTTGAACTTATTCAGCACCTTGACTGTAAGGCTCTCAGAGGATGCAACAAGTTCAGAATTGCGATTAGTCTTTACAGCATTATCGTATGCAGGGTCATTAATGATAAAACCAAATATTCTGTCCTCTCCATATTTGCCTAATAAAAGTAGAACAAAACGAATCCAGCCTAACTTCTGCTGGGGGAAATTGTTAAGAAGTGACTTGTCACTGTTAAAAATATACTGATCATCTTTCTCCAATAAGTTATCTCGGCTACTAAGATTAGCAAGAGAACTGCTAACTTGTACAGAATAAGGACCATTAATTACTGCTGTAAAATGATAGTAGTCAAACAATGGTGTCTCTTCTAAACGACGAAACACATACAACACTTTGGCAAGATATAATATCCTGTGGAATGAAAGACCTGCTATACTCTCCCAGCCTATCTCTTTCCCATAATAAGATATTGCCAAGATGTCCTCATTGGCAGAATATAATACATTACTCTCCATTTCTCGTTATATTTTTTATTTCACTATACAATCCCTTTAGTTGGTCACTTGAATTCTGAATCATCGACTGCTTGGCAATGTCCAACAGTCCTACAACATCAACGCAACCTTCACTATGCTCTATCAGGTACCTAAGAAAGGTGCTATTATTCAAATTTGACGTAATTATAATAGAATTAGGCTTCTCAAGGAACTGCAAGAATACTTTCGCTGCGTTATGCTCGTAGGATATATCCAAACTACTATCAGGGGTTTCAACAATATAAAACGTCGGTGTTTGGTAAAAGAATGTGAGTATTGTCATTCGAAAAGAATGGTCAATAAAAAAACGCTGTGACTCTGATAGTTCTTCTTCATTCTTTCGGGTTATTCCACCAATTACGGGATAGAACCGCTCGGAAATATCATCATCCAACTTCGTATAAGTCAGCTTACATTCTACTCCAAGGAATTGTTCTGCATATAAGGAAAAAATATGCGAAAATTTAAGAACATTCTCGGTTACTTCAGCAACCATCTTATTGGATATCTCAATGGCTTTCGCTGCTTCCACCATGCTCTTTTGCTGATTCTCTTCTTTCTCTTTTTGCAAACGATCCATTTCATCAAGGAATGGCTGAATCTCGCCACCGTGTGGAACTTCTTGCGCATTTGCATATTGCAATTCACGCAAAGCACTATTAAGATTGCGAACAACCGATCCTTGGGCTTCAAATTTTAAATCATACTCTTTGATCTCTTTTTCAAGACGGCTTATCTCACGTTTTTTTTCATTGATGTAATTATATGTGGATGTGAGTGTTGTCTGTACTTCTTTATACTGTTGTGTCAAATCATCGGCTGAATGTTTCTCCAATGGTAAATCACATAAAAAACAATTGTCGGGAGTCTTCTCTAACTTTACAACTAATGTTTCATTTGGTTTATTGCATAAAGGGCAGACATTATTCATCCGTATATTCCTCTCAAACTTGTAGTAGAAGGGATGGACGGTTTCCCATATCTGAGAGTTGCGCTGGCTTTCTAATTTAGCTTTCTTCTTCTCCGTTTCTACAACTCTGGAACTGGCCAGGTTAATCTCGTTCTCTAAAGTTTCAATGCGAGAAGTCCTCTCCTTTTGTTCCTGCTGCATTTGCTTTAATAGAACTGTGGCTTTTTCTATCTTTTCCTTTATTTCAATTATACGAAGCGGAATCTTATTGGACTCACTTTGCTTTTTTGCCGCATCTATTTTGTCCAAAACTTTTTTAATGGCTCGCATATCCTCCGATCGATGACGTGACAAACTATCATAATACTTGGCTTGGCGTAAAGCCTCTTGTCTGTCTTCATCTAATTGCGGATCATTGAAGTATTTATTGAATAGCTCGTCCTGAACGTCGTATGATGTCCCAGAAGAGCTGTTCCACATGATGGTCTTATGGTCTTCACCAAAAAACAACACCTCATTAACAAAAACGATAAGATCGTCAAAGGTTATATTAGCGCAACGCTCTATTTCTTTCTCATACTTATACGAAAGATAAGGATGCTTCTCATCTTCTGACAATTTTTCGTATTTCGACTGGGTGATTTGCTCGCCACTTATTGTTTTCCCATCAACCTTAACTGAAAGAAGTCTGATTTCCTGAAGGTCTCTCTTGACATAAAATTCTGTCTCATGAATTCTAAATGACAACTCAACAAAGGGACTCTCGCCATCTGTTATTACATTGGCATCCATTCTGTTACTGAAATATGTTGCGGAGTTTTCTTGCCTGCGCTGTATAATCTTATCAAGATAAGTGCGGCGGAAATCATAACGATTCTTATAGTTGCCCAAGATTGCATACTTGATTAGATTAACAAAAGTGGTCTTACCCATACCATTGCCGCCAAGCACGAGATTTACGCCTTTGATAAAATCAAAAGTGTAATCCAATCCATTAGGATACAAAGTGTAATTTTTCAAATGGATTGATAATAGTTCAGGCAGATAAATCTTACGCATAATACTCTCTGTTTTCAGTCAAACACTATTCCTAGTCTCACGAATTAAATTTCTTTTCTCCAGACCATCTTATTTACCGCTCCAACGTATGATAGAATGATGCGGACGACTTTAGTTGAAACACCTTCATTTAACCACAAACGAAATTCCTTGAATTTGAATGATATAGCAATATTATCTTCATCACTAACATTATTCATTTTATTTGCAACAAACGCATACAACTGCCCCTGTGTTGAAATAGTTCTTTGTAAATAATGAACAACAAAAGACGTATAACTCTTGCCTAATCCTGAGTCTCTATTATATAGTATCATAACAACTTTGATTGAAGAAACTCTCCTTCTGTAATATTAACGAACTTAATCATGCCAACATCGGATTTATTTGATTAGCATACTAAATTACTCAAGAGATACCAGGGACAGGCTCGCATCACAACTAGAGTCCACGCTCCGTGAATACCTTGGTAGCTCCACAGCGACTTTTTATTAGACACTTTAGAGATCAAAATTTTTGATTTCAAATCACGTAACTCACTAGAGTTAGAATCATTCTTAAGAGAGGGGAATGGGGGTGACTTATCCTTAGAGTACGTTCTTCCCTTCCTTCGCTGCCATTGGTTTTTTCATGGCGGCAAGGGAGGTTAATGTTACCTAAAAGGATATAGGTCAACGAGTTACCACCTCTACACGAGGGACGAAGTCCCGTAGATTCAATAGGTTCTGTCACCTATAACGGGGCAAAGTTACAAATAAATGAGTAAAAAAAACAAATTTTATTCGCATTTTTTCGAATACATTGCCAATTCGGTGAGAATTATGTAAACTGTCAATTATGACGTCCAGGCTTAAAAACAGCTGTTTAGGGCAGCTTTCGCAACCTGAAGCGTCTAAATCAAATTAAACTTTATTATTTTTTAATACCGATGGTCATCGGTAACATGTTCTCATAATCGGTTCTTCCCTGCATGATTGCCTTGAAGAATTCCTTAAAATATTCCAATGTGGATACGCCACACATCTTGCACGTCTCGATAAACGTGTGGTAAACAACAGATACTTCAGCACCATCATGGCTGCCAAAAGTCAGCGAGTTTTTGCGCTCTACTGTCATAGGGCGTAGGGTGCGTTCAGCAAGTGAGTTATCGATACTGTACCGGCCATCTTTCAGATATAGGATGAGCTGGTTCCAGAAGCTCTTCAGATAGTTGAGTGCCTTGTTCATTAGGTCACCTCTCATACCACTTGTATCAGCCAGGAGCTTGTCTAGCCGCTGCCGGATCTTCTGTA
>Ga0326512_10000197_pt1 | contig 51911 bp, 103 predicted proteins | sample 1_2617_0518_D_FD_203652 | JGI IMG/M metagenome (GOLD analysis project Ga0326512, IMG submission 203652) | Bovine rumen microbial communities from UC Davis, California, United States - 1_2617_0518 | ecosystem: Host-associated > Mammals > Digestive system > Stomach > Rumen | place: USA...
AGATGCTATCGGACGAAAGACCCAAGCTATAAATACTATGGTGGACGTGGTATCAAAGTTTGTGAAGAATGGCTGAATATTGAAAACTTTGAGAAGTGGGTATCGGAAAATCCCTATTTTGACGGGGCAACTCTTGATCGAATTGATAGCAACAAAGATTACTCACCAGATAATTGCAGATGGGCAACAATGTGTGAACAGGACAATAACAGAAGAAACACAATTATTGTTACATGGAACGGTGAAACACATTCATTAAGCGAGTGGGCGAATATTACTGGAATCAATAGAAGTACATTGGGCAACAGATATTGGAGAGGAGATCGAGGGGATAGATTGTTTGAGGAAAGGAGATATAAATGTCACGCTGTATAGATGCTGATGCACTAGAAAAAGAGGGATGGAGTCTGCATAGGACGATACGAGTGGACAAGTATACATCGGAGTATCAGACAAAGCCACTTAGACAAGTTCCCACCATCGAGCCAGAACCGCACTGGATACCGTGCTGTGAGCGGCTACCAAAAAAATCGGGTCAATATTATGTAACTGGTGGAGGCAAGGTTTGGATTTGTGAGTTTCTTATCATTCCAAACTTTACAGGTGGATGGTGTAACGATGTTGCAAATCCTGTGGTGCAAGCATGGATGCCGATAGAATTGCCAGAACCGTACAAGGAGGGTGAAGGATGACGCTTGGAGAATTGATGTTGGCAATCCCTCTTTGGGCGATAGCGGCTATTGAACTGCTAAAGTATATCAACGAAAGACAGGAGGGTGAATGATGACGAAAGAAGAAGCAATCCACGTAATCAATCAGGTAAGGGATGTTATTACCAAAGATCCGTCATGGATGGAAGAGGCAACGAGAGTGGTGAATGAAGCTGCGGATATGGCTATCAAGGCTATGGAAGCACAGGAGTGGATACCATGTAAGGATCGTTTTCCGGGACAGGAACAAAGGGTTTTGATTAATCTAAGTGATGGAGACACCAGTGTAGGGTGGCTATTAAGGGGGAATATATGGTTTACGGATTATTCGTATGGTAAACCAGAGGATGAGGTTGTCGCATGGATGCCGTTGCCGGAATGTTATCGGGAGGGTGAAGGATGAGAAAAATCATGAAAATAATCGGAATTATAATTCCTTTTTTTGTCGCTTTCGCAATAATTTACTGCGCTTACATTGGCGAAACAAGAAACGTGTCGGTTTTAGCCTCAACGTTAGCAGTATATGCGGCAAGAGGATACCTGAATTGGGGTGATTGAATGTACGAAGAACGATTCAAGCGTGAGTGTGAAGAAGTCAAACGCCTTGGTGACCAAATTGGGTATGGGAACATGATGACGATCGCATCTGCATTGTGGGCAAAGATGCTGATAGATGAGGGATGGGGCGGTGATAGCGGAGCGTTTTACCCGACAATCCTGTCCAACATGAAACCGGGAGACTTGACTGTACATTCCATGAGTAAAAGAGCGAGTTATCTGGAAATGTTTAAGAGATGGGGGTGGTGATTGAATGTCAGTAATCGTGAAGGGCATGAAGAAGCCAACTGAATGTGCCAGATTTGAAGGCGGTGAGTTTGTCCACTGTCCATTTGTCAATACTGACGATGATTGCATACTCCAGAGTAAGGTTACAGGCTCATGGGAAGATATGTATCAAAATTGCCCTCTTGGCGCACTCCCTGACAAGCACGGCAGGCTTGGCGATTTGGATGCGCTGAAGGAAGATTTGCGAATGGGAAAAGAGTGTGACAAAGATTGTCCAACAGATTGGAAGGCGTGTCATTACGATAGGGTATACGCAAAACAAGATTTTTGCATATGGCTTGATGATGCCGACACCATCGTAGAAGCGGAGGATAGCGAATGAGTGATTTGAAACCGTGTCCGTTCTGTGGAGAAAAGCCAAAATTAAAAGAACATATTTTATGGAAACACAACTATGTTGTACATTGCACCAATGATTTTTGTTTAGTAGAACCTTGTACGAAGCTTTATCCTAAAAAAGAACAAGCAATAGAGGCATGGAATAGGAGAGTGAATGATGGACGAGATTGATGAATTCTTTGCGAGTTTACCGGAAGGTCGATGCAAACATTGTGAGTTTTCAAAGTGTGTTGTGGCAAACGATCAGTGGATGTTTCTTGGGTGTTGCCATGAGCCGTACCATGGTAAGTGGGTTAAGGAGATAGAACATTGCCCAAAGGAGGTGAAAGCGAATGAAGTATGATGTAAGGATCAAGTTTGACGACTATGGAGTAACTGAGATAGCCTCTGCGGATAAGGTTGAACTGCTTTCGGTCGGTAACGGCGTGTTGTTGGTCATCAAGGGAGATATGAATCACGGCTACAATCTGCGAGACATCATGATGTACACGATAAGGGATAGGGAGGACGAGGAACTTGAGAAACTATGAGTAAATTAACGCTTGCAATAATGTTAATTATTTTTCTGATGGTATTGATTTTTGATCCTAAATGATGTAAATTAAAAAGAGGTAAAGTAGATGGCGATATTAATTACAGCTATTATTGTAGTTGTCGTATTACTATATTGTACACTGATAGTTGCATCGAATGATGACGATGCGAATGGGAGGGGATAATATGAAATGGTTAGATAAAAAAGAAGTCAATGTAGTTGTTGCTGTGCTAAGAGCTATTGGTCTCGAATTGAATCGTTGCTATTGGAATGAGTACCAGGACAATTTGATTTCGCCGTTTGCAAATACAGGCGAGAAATATAAATGCGATGTATTTACTGTCCATGCATACGATTGGATCGACGACAACGAAGATAACTTCGTATATCCAAAAGATGATATGCATGTACAGTGGTATAAATATCTTGGACGAGGAACAGAAGTTTGCGTACCGGATGACTGGACAATGGACAAACTCCCGGCGATGTTGCAAGATTGCAAGGAAGCTATTAGGAAGGATTTCGGTGAGGGAATTGATTAAAACGCTATATCCAACATTCCGCCGCTGGTCTGATAAAGGATCTGTGTGGTTGGTATCTGATACACATTTCGATGACCCGGACAGAGAACTGATGGGGTACGAAGTTTCAACTGAGGAGCATTTTCAATACATCGCTGCAATGTGCCACAAAAATGATACGCTGATCCACCTCGGAGACGTTGGCAATAAGGAGTATTTCAAGAAAATTAAATCGCATAAGGTTTTGATTCTTGGTAATCATGATCATAACCCAGGATATTACGAGGATTGTTTTGATGAGATATATGATGGGCCGTTGTTTATAGCAGATAAAATTCTACTCTCTCACGAGCCGATACTCGGTGATTGTTGGTTGAATCTCCATGGGCACGATCATTCTGGCTGGATTGTTGGACAGGATGGCAATCATATAAATCTAGCCGCCAACGTGGTTGGGTATATCCCAGTAAGTTTGGACAGTATCATTAAGCTGGGATTTTTGAAAAGAATTCCGAGTATTCACCGAATAGCGATAGACAAACAAAAGGAGTTTGCGAATGAAAAAGCTAGTAAGAAATGCAATTAGATGTAAACACTGTGGCGACATCGTCGAGAGTAAATCAGTACATGATTTCGAGCAGTGTTCCTGCGGTGCTTGCTTCGCAGATGGGGGACTGGAGTATCTGCGCCGTGGATTTAAAACTTCGCCAGACGATGACTATGAAGAATTGAGCGAATATAAAGACGTGCCAGGGTATCATGTTGAGTATTTGTACAAGACATTTACGGCATATGAAAAGCATGGTCATGAAACAGACATACCAGAGCCACTTGACAAGATTTTGCGACGATTCCCGCAGAGTGAGTATTATCTGCGGATCGAAGACGAAGATGGAAATGTAATTTTAGACACTATTAATAATCACAAAGAGGAAAATTAAATGAATGATGAACTGAGAGGATATTTGAATAGACTTGATATTGAAGAATTTCTGGAGCACGACAGATCCGTTGAAGATGTAATGGCGGAGATTGAGGCAATCTACGGAGACGATTACTCGGCGCTGTATGGTGGATGGATGTTCGATGATTGTGGACAGGAGGATTTTGCCGATTATATCCGGGCGGAATACGGAACAAGATGCTACGAGAGAACGCTGCTTTTTGTGAGGTGACCATATGAATTTGAATTGGGGGTTGGGGGATGTGTATATCATTTTCGGAAATGAGTTAAGATCGGACGGAAATAATATCTATGGCGTTTTTAAGTCTGAAGCATCAGCGAAAGATGAAATAGAATTGCTAAAGGAGATAAAGCCGTGGCTTGATTTTCATATCGAAGTGTTTGGACTATGGGAGTAAATTACGATGACATGGAATTTATGCGAGTAATCCCATACTGTTTAAAATGAGGAATTAAAACAATGATTAGACTTACAGAAAATGAACTGTATCGAGAAATTGGGCTGTTTGATGAGGCAACTAAGATTGGTGAAGCCGAGGTAGATTTGGAAGGTAAGATGATTTCGCGCCTCAATATTTATGAACCATATCAGGACAAAGGATATGGAACTAAGATAGTCCAGATGTTAAAGGAAAAATATGATGTGGATTGTTTATGGGTTGAGGCCAAGAATGATCGAGCGATTCATGTATATGAGAAATGTGGGTTTAGGAAGGTTAAACCCACTATGTATCTGATGGAACTTGGTAATTGGGGGTGAAAATGCAGATAGTTTACACTTGTCCGATATGTGGCGGAGATCTTCGATGTGTGGCTCTCATGTCAAATCCGTCGCAGATAAGATATGAATGTTTGTGTGGCTGGAGTTATACGGAACCGAGAGATAACGTCGTGAAGATACCTTTTCCCAATGCGGTAAATTCATGGTGGGAGACAAACGATGCATGTAATGACTGTTCTAATAATCCGAAGAATGGTGGAACTGGAGTTTGCCATTGTACGTTAGGAATGAAGGTGACTTGTTAATGAAAGTAATTTTTTATTGTAGTGCTAATAACAGTGACGTATATGAATTTCCAGATGACACATCAGAACTGGAGCTATTTGATGCCGCGAATGATTGGGTTGCAGACAATGTCGGCGCTTGGTATGAGGTAATCGATAATGAGGCAAATTGATAAGATTAAAAATATGGACGTGGAACAACTCGCAGCATTTCTTATCTGCGAATCAATTGAAGAGGATGTGGATTACGACTACGATGAAGAAGCATATGTGATAACACATACGTGCTACGTTACACCTTTCTGCGAATATCCTTATTGGTGGGACTATGATGATGTTCTAACGGATACTGTTGCTCGGTTGAAGGAGGATGAAAATGGCAAAATTGAGTAGTGATGAGATTATCAGAGTATTGGAAGCAATGATCGGTTCAACTGAGGCTACCGGCGAGACTAACGCAGATCATGTAGTAATGGAAAATTTGAAGACTGTTATTGATGTTGGCGATTATTGTTTAGATAAAGTGTTTTTAGCGTCTACATCTTGTGGTAGACCTGAAGCGTCAATGCATGAAATAGGATGGACGGCGAGATGTGCGATGGATGAGTGGAAGAATTGGTTGGAGGCGAAGCTATGCGATTATTAAAGATGGCGCGAGAATTAATCACGATTACGGAGTATTTACGTGATAAATACGGAATTTATTATGCAGAAGGTAACTTGTTTGATTTCGATGAGTTGTGGGGGAGTACGGCACTTGGTTTCGGCGGCGTAGGCGGAGACGCGATGACCTGGGCAAGGACATATGTATTTATTCCGAAAGGAATTGAAGAAGCGTATGTGTTTTTTGGAGATAGGTTTGCGTATAAAACAACTATGAATGATAGGTTCTGGGAAGACGTGAAGAATTGTCAAATGGCAAGCGTAATGGAAAGCGGGAGGTACTCGAAATGATTAATCCAAAGTCAATTCCGCCGATGCCAAAGATTAAAAGTAGTGTCAAAGTGGCATTAGAAAATAGTATTCGGGCGATTATAGCGTCGAATTTTTCAGACGCAAAAGAAACAAACCAAGATAATGCATACCATTTGATTATGGAAATGATCGAACTGTATGTTAGGAGGAGTGACGATGCTATCACAGACCAACATTGATAAACTTTGCATGACGGGACTTTATCGGTGTGATCCGGTGTTGGAGTGGCTTCCGTCGTATAAAAGAGATAACCCATATTGGTGCAAAAATTGGACGTTTCAAGTGCGCAAGAGGAATGATAATTACTACATGTATGATACGTACTGGGCGACTGGTGACGAGCACCCAGTGATGTTAACCGATTCAAATTTTGATAAATTCGAATTGATTTTTGATTTCAATGATGTCGAAAAATACACCGATCAATACAGAAAATGGATTAACTATCCAAAAAAGGATAGGTTTTGCGTTGCGGTGGATTCTGGTGGGACGAGTTATCCAAAGTATTTTATTCGAAAAGGTGCGCTACCCATTAAAGACGCTGTGATAGAACGGCTGAAGTATGATATTGCATCGTTGGAAAGTGAACTTAAAACAAAGCGGAGTGTATTACAGCGTGTTGAAAATGATGAACTGGATTTGAGGTATGTATGAGGGTTGACGTTGGTGACAAAATTTATATCCCTGGTGAGAAACGCCCATACACGGTTCAATGCCGGGATGATCGGTACATTATCTGTACAAAGCCGTTTAATCTGCGGCATACGGTGCAATATTTTATCATCGATTTGGTAGATAAATGGAGAGCGCCAGATGATAGGGTTTTCTGTTTTGGGTATGAAACTGCGGAGGCGTGTCGGAATCGATTGCGTGAATTACAGTATGAGCAAATGTTTTTAAGTCAACGTCGAGGTGTCCCGCTAGATGTGGAGGTGGAATGATGACGGCGAGAGAAGCTATCAAAGGATTGGAGCGGTTAGCAAAAGAATTCAGTGGATACAAACCCAACGAAGAGATGTTTGAGATGGCAATTGCAGCGTTGGAGAAGGAAGCATGGAAAGAAGAGCATCCGATTTCGCCGCTGCAGACTAAGAAAGACTCAAATCCGCCGACAGAAGATAATTCTTGCATGTATTGCAGTAATAGAATGAGATGTTATAGGTATATCACTTGGTTAGGTGATCCACTTGATTTGTTTGTGCCGAAAGTGGATGGATGTGATAAATTTGATAAGAATAAAAATTAAAATTGGTATTGACATATAAAACAAGTAGCAGTATAGTATCAGAGAAGGAAATTATTTTTTATTTTTTAGGAGGAATTGTTTATGGCATTTGTAAAAGCAGTAAGAGAAAAAGTATATGCTAAAGTACTGATTACCGGCCCATCTGGGTGTGGCAAGAGTATGGGGGCAGAAGAAATTGCAACCGGTATGTATCGCAAGTGCGGTGGTGCTGGAATTGCATACATTGGAACTGAGGGGGATAGAGATAAACTTTATGCCCAGGGCAAGTCTAAGCACGGTGATTATACTTTTGAGTATGATCTTCTGCAGCTTTCTGATCCGTTTACGACAGATAAGTATATCGCAGCTATCAATGAAGCAATTGATGCTGGATATAAAGTCTGTATCATCGACGGTCTGAGCGCAGAATGGAAGTGGCTCAACGATACGCATGATAAGATGCCGGGAAACTCGTTTACGAATTGGGGTAAGCTCAAGCCGAAGCATAGAGAATTGATTGATAAGATTCTTGCTGCTCCGATGCACATCATTTGTTGTGCAAGAGGAAAAGATGAATGGCTGCTTGAAGACAGAAATGGAAAATCAGTTCCGAAGAAAGTCGGCATGGGAAGTCAGACAGACAAGGATATCAGTTATGAGATGATGCTTTCACTTCAGGTAGAACAGGACACTCATCTTGCACATGCTGATAAAGACAACACTGGGCTGTGGCCAGAGACAAGGTATGCCGTAATTACAGCCAAGGATGGCGAGGCTTTATATGAATGGTGTGAAAAGGGTGAGCAGCCAGCACCTAAAATTGGAATTCAGAAGAATGTTGAGCCTATTACTCCAGAGGATGATCTCAAGACCGTTAAGGCACAGATTGTTGATCGTTGCAAAGCACTTGGTGGTACTACAAATACTGAGATGATGGCATTACTTAAGACGTATGTAACTTCTGGTAATCCAAACGCAATCCGAGATATCTCGAAAGCGAAGGAACTGTTGGAAAAACTTAACAATATGTAATATAGATAAAAATTAAAAGGAGAAAAGAATATGGCGAATGTAGTAATTATTAGTGGCAACATTGCAAGAGATCCGATGGTGAATTATACGACTGGCGAAAAGCCGACTTGCACTGCAAGATTTAGCGTTGGAGTCCAGAGAGACTTCAAGAACGCCGAAGGACGATATGATGCTGACTTCCCTAATGTCGTGGCATTTGGAAAGACTGCCGAGTTTGTTGAAAAGTATTTTCACAAGGGCGATAGAATCGAGGTAATCGGGCAGATTAGAACCGGTAGTTACACCAACAAAGATGGCGTGAAGGTTTACACGACGGATGTGTGGGCTGACAAGGTGAAGTTTGGCGGTGGGAAGAATTCTGATGCGGCTTCTGCCCCGTCTCAGCCGTCTCGTCAGCAGCTGGTTGATGTAAATATCCCCGGCAACATCGACGAGGAACTTCCGTTTAATTGATTTGATTTATAGGGGCGACCGAGGCCGCCCCGAAATGAGGTATCAAGATGAAATGTAGGTGGAAACATTGTAAGTATGGGGGAGAAGTAGATAAAGACAAAGCCGTGAAAGTTGGCATCGCATACTACCATCCAGAGTGCTATGCGGAGCGTGAATCGATTCAAAAGATTATAGATGTGTGGCATGAGAGAGTGGACGCATATCCGATGGAGTCGATGCTTCGAAAGATGGTAAATGATCTGGTGTTGAAGCAGAATGTCAACGCCGAATTTCTGCTATTCGCACTGAATTATTGCCTTGATAATGGATGGAATCTGAGGTATCCGGCTGGGTTAAAAGCTGTGTCGAAAGACGATAAGGCGCGCAAGGCTTGGGATAAGATACAAAACAAGAAACTACTAGGAACTAAATCAACTGTTGTAATCATAGATGAATTTCGAATGGATGACACGCCGTTCGATTTTAAACCGCAAAAAGCGGCTGGTTTTGAGGATATTTTAAGATAGGAGGAAGGATGATATGGACAATAGTGCAATCAGTGATGTTCAAGCGGAGGCAGCGGTTATTGCGACATTGGTATATCATCCTGAATTTATATTACATAGCGAGTACCTCCGCCCTGGATATTTTTACAACGTTGAAAACGGATGTATTTACTGGGCGATTCAGGAATTGTATAAAGCCGGTATTGATACGATAGATGCACTCAATATCAGCAATATGCTGAATTCTAACAAAGCTGTGAAGCGTAAGATTGAGGAATATAATCTCACCGACATGCAGGAATTTATAAACATGGCTCAGTACGCAGCCAGACACACGATGGAAGAGTATAAACTTCTCGTCAATAGTGTCGTTGAGACGAGTTTTAAGCGTGAATTAGCGAGGCTTGCCGGGGAAATTCAGTCGGATTGTTATCATTCCGATATGAATCTTTCAAAGCTGAATCAAGTGGTGAACACGAAGTTAACAGAACTGACTGAAAAATATATCACTGGCGAAGAGATAAAGACACTTGGTGAGCAGATAGATGATATCTGGGACAAGATTGAGAATGAAGACACATCGAGAAGATTGCCGTCGAAATTTAAGTCGTTCAGCGAATATTTCTATTACGAGCCGGGGGAACTCGTGTTGCTAACAGCAAGATATAAAACTGGTAAATCTGTGTTTTGTCTTAACGAGACAATCAATATGCTCAAAGCCGGTGTACCGACGCTTTACATAGATACTGAGCTTTCAACAGAAACTTTTGTGAAGAGATTCGTCTCCAGTGTTACTGGGATTCCGTTCAAAGTGATTCAGAACAAAATGTATACCAAAGAGCAAGAAGATCTAATCAATCGATGCATAGCATGGATTAAGACGCTACCACTTGTGCATATGTACATGCCAGATGGGAATATGGATGAGATTTACTCTATCTGTAAGATTTTGAAATATAAAATGAATCTGACGTTCTTTGTGTATGACTATGTGAAATCATATAACTCTGAAGCATATACGAATTCTGCTATTCTTGGTCAGATGGCTGACTTCCTCAAGAATAAAATTGCCGGTGAGCTTGATCTTGCTGTTCTCAGCGCCGCCCAGTTGAATCGAAACGACATGATTGCGAATTCAGATAATATTGCAAAAGCTATTAGTACCGGCATCTATTGGAGATTTAAGACTGCGGAAGAAATTCGTAACGACGGCGGATTAGATGCTGGTAATGTCCTTGCGTATATCAATATCAACCGAAATGGGCCGCAAACAGATGAGGATGAGGCGATTTTCTTTAATTTCGATGGCGATAGGCAGAGGATCTCTGAAGCAAAGGTGCAGAAAAAAGACTTGCAGCAAACACCATTTTCGTGAGATAGGCGGTGATCGCCTTTGAAGATAGATCAGGATAAATTAAATGAACTCTGCAGCAAAGTTGACCTTATGGAGTATGCAGAGAAATCGATAGACTTTGAACGGCGTGGTTCAGATGTATACGCTGCTCATTGTCCGAGACATGAAGATAAAACTCCATCGCTGATGATTACACCGAGCAAAAACCTATTCTATTGTCATTCATGTCATGTCGGTGGAAATATTATCAATTGGCTTATGACGTTTGAGCATCTCAGTTTTAATGATGCCGTAGATAAGACTGCGATGCTTGCTGGGATTGAGATTGACCACCTAAAGACGTGCGAGTCGCTGTCGTACTTTAAGCAAATCAAAAGATCTCAGGTACAGCCAATTAAATTCGCAACGGATAGACAGATTCTACCGTGGTCATACTACGAGCAGTTTTCGAATGAAATACCACAGGAGTGGGTTGATGAGGGTATTCCGGCGGATGTGCTTCGTGAGTACGAAATCCGAGTAGACAAAAAAAGCAATCGAATCGTGTATCCAGTATACGATAAAGATGGGAATTTTATTGGAGTCAAGGGGAGAACGAGATTCAAGAATTATAAAGACTTGCAAATTAAAAAGTACCTCAATTATCAGAAAATTCAAACCACAGATTACTTTATGGGTATGAAGCAAAATCGTGGAAATATTCTTGCGACTAAATCCGCCATTATTTTTGAGGGACTTAAGTCGGTGATGCACGTTGCTGGGTGGGGGTACGACAACTGCCTTTCATCAGAAACGAGCGATATTAATGATGCACAGGCAGCGATTCTAATCAGCATGGGGATTCGTGATTTAATCATTGCGTTTGATAAAGATGTCGGTCTTGGACATATTCGTAAAACGACAAAGTTATTACAAAAGTATATGAATATCTATGCTATTTATGATAAATGGGGATTATTACAGAATAAAGATTCGCCGTGCGACCATGGGGAAGAGGTGTGGCGAACGTTGTATGAGAGGAGAATTAGATTATGAGCAAGTATAAGGATTTAAAGGATAATTATGATAAGCTTGCAAAGTCTTATTGTGATGCGATAACAGAGATACAGAAGTATAAAACACAATTGGAAGAACTAGAGAAAAACAATAAACAACTAACAAATAATTCTAAATACGAGAAGATGCGACTTGATCAGCTTATAGGGATTAACAATGTTAACGCCGATGTGATTCAGTTCCTTGCAGCCAGAAAATTTGGTGATAATCCGACCATCGAATTCGCCGCCATTAAGACGTATCGGGGATGGGAGACTTTGTATCTTCACGGAGAGGAATTAAATCCATCAGGCAAGGATGTGACGATTTGGGCGGAAAATAACGAGGCTGTGAGGGTTGAGGTTAGTGGATCATGAGTAGAAATTGTCCAAACTGTGGAGCGCCTCTAGATGATAATTACTGCAAATGTCCATATTGTGGGACATTGTATTACGATTTAACTGTGCTTGATGATGAGGTGCCTTGTTATATTAAATTTCGCACTGCGATGGGAACAATCACTACATATGCGAGACCCGAATTAAAAGAAATTAATACTTGGAGAGATTCAATTGATGTTACAGATGTAGTGGGACATAGATTGGCATCATATTATACGAGTGTTGACTGCAATATTGATGTAACATTTCATCCTATGGTTGACTGGAGTAAAAATAACAAACCGTTATATACAATAGATACGGGGGATAGAAAATGAATGAGTATAATGCCGAAGATTTTATCATCTCGCAAATGAGATGGTCATTCTCCAGATTAAATAGTTTCGATACTGGGTGTCGTTATGAATGGTACAAGCACTATATTGAGTGTGAACCGGCGAAGCAAGGATTCTTTGGAGCATACGGCGGATTCTGCCACAAATGTCTTGAGAAGTATGCAAAAGGTGAGTTAAGCCTATTTGATATCTCACAGTACTACGAGGATAACTTTACCGCTGAGATTCCATATGATGCACCGTCAAACAAATATGTAGACATCAAACAATCGTATTATGACAAGGGGCTAGAATATTTCGATAACATCGATTTGCCGATAGATAAGTATGAAGTGGTTGGCGTTGAGAAACAAGTAGAATTTAACATCGATAAGTATCCGTTCATTGGGTTTATCGATTTACTGCTTCGTGATCCGGTGGATGGTAAATACATCCTTTGTGACCATAAATCAAGTACAATAAAGAAATTAAAATCAGGTAAAATTAGTAAGTCTGATCAGGCACATTTTCTCGCATTTAAACGGCAGCAGTATCTGTACAGCCAAGCGGTTATGGAAGAATTCGGCGATGGGTGTGTTAAAGAATTGTGGTGGAATATGTTTAAGGATCAGGACTGGATAAAAATCCCATTTGACAAAGAAGAATACCAGGAAGCACAGACATGGGCGTTGGATACAATTCATCGGATAGAGCGTGAGACGGAATGGATGCCGAGCGACGAGTTAGTTAAGGCATATAGAGAGGGAAGACATCTTCCATTTTATTGTTCTTCTCTATGTTGTTGCTCGGATAGTTGTATTTATAGGAGGGGGTTATTATCGGGAGAAAAATTATTGATTTAATTGGAAAAACATTTGGATATCTTACTGTAATAAAGAGGGTTGAAGATAAGATATATCCAAGCGGTAGTACAGAACCTCAATTTTTATGTAGGTGTGTGTGCGGTAAGGAAATAATCAAAGAGGGGAGATTATTGAGGAATGCAAAAACAAAAATTAGTTGTGGATGTATTGCGCCTACAAAAATCATAGACCCATCAGAAGATTTAACAAATCAACAATTTGGGAAGCTCACTGTTCTTTCAAGAGCCGACGATGAAGATAATTGGAACTGTCTTTGTGAATGTGGGAATACAAGGGTTGTCTCCAAATTAAAACTTAAAAGTGGAATTATTAGAAGTTGTGGATGTATTCGCCGTCCAACACCAAAAACTTTTAAAGATTTAACTGGACAAAAGTTTGGGAAATTAACTGTGTTATATAGAGATGAAAACGATAGAACTGGACACGTAAAATGGGTGTGTCGATGTGATTGTGGAGAAACAATAAGTGTTTATAAAGATGCTTTACTTGATGGTAGACAGACAAGCTGTGGATGTCAAAGAATTAAATTAGTACAAACCGAAGAATATAGGCAGAGTCGAAGGCTGCTAAACCAATATGATTTATCTGGAGAATATGGTATAGGAACATGTTCTAATACTAAACATAAATTCTTATTTGATATTGAGGATTATGATTTAATTAAAAAATATACGTGGCGTGAGGATAGCAATGGATATATAGTAGCATCTTTGGATAGGAACATCGATAACCGGTCATGTATTATGTTACATCGATTGATTATGGGAGTTGATGAAAATGATAAGATTGAAATAGATCATATTGGACACAATACGTTTGATAATCGAAAAAAATCTTTGAGAATTGCGACTCATTCTCAAAATATATCCAACACTGGATTAAGAAATCATAATACGTCTGGGGTTACTGGTGTTAGTTGGTCAAATAAGGATAAAAGATGGATTGCATCAATAACAAGTAATAATAATGTCATTAGGCTTGGGTCATTTAAAGTATTTGATGATGCTGTTTCCGCTAGAAAAGAAGCTGAAGATAAATATTTTGGAGAATATAGTTATGACAATTCTATTGAAATATATAAGCAAAACAAATATTAATGAAAATTTGTGTGGGTTAAACTACTGCGAGTATAAACCGTGAGGGGAAAGAGTAATGAGCGAATCAACTTTTATTTAATTTGGGGGTAATACTATGGAGTTTATGCTTGGTAACATACCAATCAACAATGCCAGAAATATAGAGTGGAAATCAAATGATGATGGCACTGGACAACTTTGGTTTAATAGCGTATTTGTAGATGAAAATGGCAAAGAACAAGATATGAGATTTCATATATTCCGATTAAGGTTTGATGACCCGCTGATGTCTATGGAATCACAAGATGGTAAATTATATGAGGTTGAAGTGGTAGACAATTCATTTTGATTGATGGGTATAATTGGGTATAACGATGGATATTAAAGAAACGAGAAAATGCCCTGTGTGTGGCAAATACAATGAATACGAGAGTTATTCCGAGTGGGGATTTGGTACTGTCGAGCAGCATTATTACTGTGATAGATGTACGTATTTCGTTGAACAGGTGTATAGCCCAGTATGCGTTGGGATCAGCACTGATTGCCCGGAAGAATATCTTGGGAGAGTGGAAGAGTTGGAGTTGAATATGTATGAGCCGGAGGAGATTCCATGACAGTTAAACAGCTAATCGAAAAACTTAGAGAGTTCCCAGAAAATATGCCAGTGGCAACAATTAACGATATTAATCCAGAGGATGTAGATGACCCAGAATGGATAAAGATTAGTATCGCAACTTGGACACATTCGAATTATCCATATAACAAACCTGATTTTAATTATGTGAATCTGGAATAAAATGATTTTTCATGGAGGTAAAAAATGATTTATTGTGGAACAGGATATACGACGTTAGATGATCTTGAAAATAGGCTTGATGGAGCGGTTGAACGTGGAGAGCTTACTGAACAAGAAGCGTGGGATGAACTTCAAGACGCTGCCGCCCAAGAGCGGTACGAACAAGAAATGAATGATTATATGCAACAGCAGATGATGGAAGAAGAACCGTATTTGTTTTAATGAAAGGGTTATTTGATGTGCAAGTTTTGCGATAGTTTAGCTGAAAGAAAAGAACGAAAAAATTGGTATGGGTATTCTGAACCAGAACTTGGTAGATGGATGAATGAATACACGGTTGCGCTTGTTATTCATAGCTGGTATCAAAAACGTGGCAAGAAGTCTGCATCTAGGACGGTTGATTTTAGGAATAAAGGTTTGGGATATAAATTAAACTTTTGCCCAGAGTGTGGCAAGAAAATATGAGGATTATTTGATGACAAGAGTAATAATTGCTGGAAGCAGACAGTTTAATGATTATAAGCTAATGTTAAATACATTGGATGAACTCGGTGTACATCTTATTAACACTATAGATCCGGTTGAAATTATTAGTGGACATGCCCCAGGAGCGGATACGCTTGGGGAGAAATTTGCTAAAGCCTATGGGTACCCTTTAAAAATTTTCCCAGCTGATTGGAGTAAGTATGGGAAGGCTGCTGGCCCGATTCGGAATGAGGAAATGGTAAAATACGCCTCTAAGGCTGATCGTGGGATTTTAATTGCTTTTCCGGTTGGTGAAAGCCGTGGGACAAGAAATATAATCAAATTAGCAAAACGATATAAATTAGAGGTTAATGTTATCGAATGAGCAAGCGTAAAAGAAAAGGTCGTGCTATTGATCATGTTTGGGAATTTGTAAAATATAAAGGAGATATCTGTTTCTACGCTAGATGCAGTTGTGGGTTTCGATATGGATGTTGTAAGTCTAAGCCGGGGACTTTAATAACTGAACCAGCGTCAGAAAAGTTATATAATTATTGCCCATTGTGTGGTGCGAGAAAAACAAAGTATTCTATCCGAAATGAGAGAATTGATAAATATAGCTTTGAGTAAAAACAGAATTGGAGAAAAATAGTATGAAATTTATTTTAAATGGTTGCGATATCAGTTTTATCGCTGAAGCTCCAGAGGATATCACGTTAAAACAGCTTATTAACCAATGCGATAAAATCGAACCACACTGGTGTGCTTGTGGAATATGTTCACTGGATCATTATGGATTTTCAGAAGATGATTGTGATGCTGAAATTATCATTGATTATGATTCGATTAAAAAAGCCAGTGATGATGTATCTTGTGATATCAAATAAAGTTTAATTAAAATGGGAGAGAAAATATGAGTTATAACGAGAACGGTATTTGTAAATTCGCAATAGAACGAGAAGATAGTCGTGTACAGTTGGTGGCAAGAATAGATGTTGATGACCTGGTAAAGCTATTCGATGAAGCCCCAACAAATTTTGATGGCGAGAACCCCATTTGTAAAGTAAAAGACCCAATTAAATTTACGGAGTTTGTTATCAGGAGATTATGGGACGATGCACCATATGAAGCCGATGACGTTGTTTGGGCGCAGCCGTTGACTTATATCTTTGAACAATTACTAGAAGATTATAAACCAGAGTTTCTGGAGTATTTTGATGAAGTATAAAACTGAGGTTTTATTATAATGATAGTAGAATTAACAAACCATTATATAGAAGCATCGGCAACATATGAAGTAGAAAAAATAATTAGTAATACATATAGCGGAGTTGAATATTTTAGATTTTATTTTGGAAATGGAAAATATTCGAAAGAATATAAAACACCAACTTATACATATAGAATTGTTGAGGGTTGATATGAAAGATTATCCGTCATATTCAGTTTGTGGAATCTCGACAAAAAATAAGTTGCTCGGTAGGTTCTTAAATCACTTCTACAAACTGTATACAGAAGAAAAGATTATTAACGGTACAAGATATATAGTTGAATATCATCGTTCGCCGTTCTGGGCTTATGAAAAGCCTACGCTGAAGTTGTTTATTAAAGATAAGCTGCGAACATGGCATGGGCAAGTATGGGAGGTTTTCCCAAGAGGATCTAGATGTGGATTTGGAACGACGTGTTTTACTGCATTATTTCCAAAGAAACGAATGAGAAATTTTTTAGATGCGGAGTCAAAATATGTGTGGAGAGCATGTAACGGAGGGAACAATGGAACACTTTAAATGTGCTGCTATTATTTATAAAATTGAAGATGGTACTTGGAGAGAACGACGTGGTAAGAGTCACCACGAAATCATCAGGGCTATTCACGATGCTGGGGATAGTGAACAATATAAAAAGACACACATAGATGGATTCATTTTTGGTGAAGATTGGACGGCTAAATTTGTTGATCGTGACACAGCCACTGAAATCGCAAAAAAGATGGGGATTAAAATGAGGGGATGCGTATTAACTTCTGAAGATTTGTGGTAGGAGAAATAATAGTATGACTAAATATATATTTCTTGATGTTGATGGCGTTTTAAATAACAAGTTCACAAATGCGGTTGCACCGAGTGGATGTACTGGGATAATCGATAAAAATGTTAAGATGATATCGGAAATAGTAAAAGCTACTGGTGCAGAAGTTATTCTATCATCTGACTGGAGATTAATGGAAAATGATGATCCAGACTTCAAATATCTACGAAATAAATTATGGTATAAAGGTGATATCAAATTATCTGGTATAACGCCGGATATTGGATGGGAAAATCGAGGAGAAGAAATTGCATTATACCTTAAGTTTTACCCAGCTGATGCTTGGGTGGTAATAGATGACATTGAGTTTCCAGATTTCGAAATACTTAAAGGCCATGTGGTTTTAACAGATTCATATGAAGGGATAACTGAGGATGATGTTATTAAGGCTATAGAGGTATTGACAAATGAATCTTAAAATGATAAAAATTAAACATGCAAATGATTGCAATAAACTATTTGTCTATAAAAAGGCTGGTGCTATGATAAATCATAATTTTACAGATGATGTGGCAATTGTTTATGCAACAAGTAGAGCTGATGCTTACAGAAAATTTAGCAAGGCATATGATTTAAAAATCGCAGATATATCAGAAGTTTTATTTAACAATGATGGAATTGCGATATTAACGGATTATTAATAAAAGAGGGAAAAATAGAATGGCAAATAATTATACCGTTTTACATTTACATAGTATGGATTCAAATCCTAAGAGCGGCCTGACAATTGATTCTGTAACGCCGTTCCAAGACTATATCCTTAAGGCGAAAGAATGCGGGATGACTGCACTTGCTTTTACCGAACATGGGTCTGTTCTTCATAATGTCGCCAAGAAACAGATGTGTGAGAAGAACGGTATAAAGTATATTCATGGCGAAGAGTTTTATGTTACAGAGAAGATTGATAAAGAGAATCTTGTCCGTGATAATTACCATTGTATTTTACTTGCTCGAAATGCTGAAGGAGTGAAAGAAATTAATTATCTGTCTTCTATATCTAACAACCGGGAAGATGGGCATTACTATTACACTCCGAGAATCGAGTTGGATGATGTGCTGAACACATCAGAGAATATACTTATCCTTACCGCTTGCTGCGCCGGAATCCTCTGTCGTGGAATGTCTGAGGCGAAAGAAAAGTTTTTAACTTTCATTATTAACCACAAGGATAGGTGCTGGCTTGAGATACAGCCGCACAAATTTGACCTTCAGATACAATACAATCAGTATCTGTACAAAATCGCCCAGGAATATGGTCTTCGTCTGGTAGCGACGAGTGATGTCCATGCGGTATCACAGGATTATATGATGGGTCGTGCAGTTATGCAGAAGGCTAAAAACGTCGTGTTTCACGACGAAGATGAGTGCGATCTCACATGGCATAATTACGATGAGATGGTTGCGGCATTTGAGAAGCAGAACGCTTTGCCAAGAGATGTGTATATCGAAGCCATCGAAGAAACAAATCGGATAGCGGCGATGGTTGAGGATTACGATCTTGATTACAGCAACAAATATCCTCGTATGAAAGATTCAGAAGAAGAATTTAAAAGACGTATCAACGCCGGGATTATTGAACATGGTATAAACAAACTCCCAAATTACAAGACAGAGTATCTGCCGAGAATTAAAGAAGAATTTGAAACATATAAGAAAAACGACGCTATCGATTTTATGCTGCTTGATTCAGATTACAAGAACTGGATGCGAGAACATGGGATGTATTATGGGCCATCTAGAGGGTCAGTTTCCGGCAGTTTAATTGCGTATCTGATTCATAGCACAGAAGTTGACTCAATCAAATACGACTTAAATTTCTCACGTTTTATGAACCCAGAGAGAGCATCTCTTGCGGATGTTGATACAGACATTTACGCAGAGGATCGATATAAGGTGCGAGAATATTTCTTTAATCGTCCAGATGTGTTCTGCTGCAATATTGTGACGTTTAACACCGTTAAGATGCGTGGGGCTATTAAGGACGTTGCAAGAGCATTTGATATGCCAGTAGATGAAGCACAAAGCATTTGTAACACGGTATATGAGGACGAGAATGGTAAAGAATGTGTCCCAGATGAAATTCGCAACAAGTATAAAGAGGTTTTCTTCTATGTGGATATCGTCGTAGGTACAATAGTATCGCTTGGGCGACATGCTGCTGGGATTGTAGTTTCACCGCAAGATATTCGGTATGACTTCGGCACATTGACAATCGAGTCTGATCCACGTCCAGTCAGTCAGATTGATATGCATGAGATTGATTCGCTTAATTATGTCAAGATGGATCTTCTGGGTCTTAATGCCGTTGGATTAATTAATAAGACGTGTGATCTGGCTGGGATACCAAATCTTACGCCAGACATGGTGGATTTTTCTGATGAGAATATCATCAAATCAATTGCAGAAGATACAACGATGATATTCCAGTTTGAATCTGGTTTTGCGAGTGAGTCGCTGCGAAAGACGTTTAGTGATAGCACTGTGGCGAAGATTAAAGCAAAAAACGAGAATATCTCATACTTAGACATTATGGCGATGGTGTCAGGTGCTATTAGACCTGCCGGTGAGTCTTATCGTGATGCACTATTTAACGGCGAGTATCACGATAATGGTGAGAAAGCACTTAATGATTTTCTGGCACCGACTCTTGGATATTGCATTGATGAAAATCAAAATGTAATGACAATCGATGGGGAAAAGGCGATTAAAAACATAAATGTTGGCGATCGTGTATATACAATCAATGGCGTATCAAATGTTATCCAAAAAAATGACATGGGGAATAAAGAAACAATTGAGATTATAACCGGATACAGAAATATTGTTTGCACAAAAGATCATAAAATTTTAACAGATTATGGATGGAAGGAAGCTGGCAGTTTAAGTGTCGGGGATTGTATTGCTTGTAGAACTCGTACAGAATCTGATGCCGAATACAACAAAGACAAGTTGAGATTTATTGGTTATTTAATTGGTGATGGCGACCTTAATAATAATAACAATATAGGATTTAGTAATCGTGATTATGATGTGGCGTGTGATTTTAAAAGGGTGGCTGAAACATTTGACAATTGTACGGCTAGTATCTGTAACCGTGGTTCTCGTGTCAATAATCTTGATCTATACTATTTGAACGTAAAATACATACAGCAAAAGAAAAGCATGACATCTGCTGCTGAATATCTTTGCTCTATCGGAATGAAATATTATGGTGGCGGTGGATGCACTGCAAAAGATAAATTTGTACCTAGTTTTATTTTTGGGCTAAATAGAGAATGTATTCTTGAGTTCCTCGGAGCTTATACCGATACAGATTGTCATGTAAACAATAATCATATTTATATTAGTTATAAAACATCATCAGTTAGATTGAAAGATGACGTTATGCGATTAATATCGTTGGTTGGCTATATACCTAACTGTATTTATGATAAGAAGACGGATTCATACGCTATAACTGTTTGTGATGCACCAAATTATATTAATGATTTATATGACTATTCGTTTAGGGTTAGAAGGAGTATAAGTGATCGTCGTGGCTTGTTAAATTATAGAACAGGGGCGACTAATCTTATTCACAAATCAATTGTTGAAGATTTGATAAAAAGAAATGGAATATCATTAAAGCAGGTGCAAAAGAAATCTGGAATCAATCTTTATTATAAGGAATATATATCTTTAAAATCTTTTAGAAAGATTGCGAGCATATTTAATATAACGTTAGAAGATAGATTTTCAAACGACAATATAAAATATGTAGTAATTAAGGATATACAAGATTCGGGTAATAGAAAAGTATATGATATCGGAATCGAGAATGAACACAATTTTGTATGCAATGGTATAGTCGTTCATAATTGTGTTTATCAAGAACAAATAATCGAATTTCTTAATAAGTTTTGCGGATTCACAATGGGACAGGCAGATATTATCCGTCGAGGTTTCGCCAAGAAGACAGGAACTGAAAAATACATTCCGGTTATAAAAAACGGGGGCTACATGGAAGATATCCATGACAACCGAGATGATCGATATATCCCTGGGTATATCAAAGTCGCACAAGAGAAATACGGAATGACAAAAGAACGTGCGGAGAAAAGTATTGAATATTTTCTGCAAGTTATTGTCTCTGCCAGCTCATATGCTTTTAGTAGGAATCATTCAGTTCCGTACTCCATGATAGGATTGTATATTGGATATTTGCGCTATTATTATCCACTTCAGTTGCTCACCGCTGCATTAAACGTATATAAAGCCAACGATGCAAAGATGGCCGAGATTAAGGCATATGTCAGATCAAAGGGTATTACAATTAAGCCGATAAAATTCCGTAAAGCTCGTGCTGATTACTTTATGGATGTGGACGAGAATTGCATCTATCAGGATATCGAGTCCATCAAAGAGCTTAATGCCAAAGGTGCAGAAGAGTTGTTTGAGCTTGGTAAAAATCATTATGATAATTTCGTTGATTTGCTTAAAGATATCAAAGAAAAGACGACGCTTGATAGAAACCAACTTGATATACTGATTCGTTTGGATTTCTTTTCTGAGTTTGGTGATATGGCAAAGCTGATGTATATAGCAATGAAATATGATCAATTTTCCAAGAGGAAGACAATTAAGAAAAATGAACTTGAAGATTTCGGCGTTACAGAAGATATGATGCGCCGTTTTTCTGAGACAGAAACAGAGACAAGAGCAGACGATATAGATGCCGTAAAGTATGTGGAAGATTTGGGGCATACTAAAGCCGACATAGAAGACTGCCAGAAGTATAAATATAAGGATGAAGACGGTAACAAGGCGAAAATTCCGAATGGGTATAGCATGAAGAAAGTACTCAAGAAGTTCCCAGCATCTGACGAATTTATTATGCAGCATGCGACGAAAGTTGTTGTTGGTAGTTTTTCAGATATTCACAAACGAGATTTATTAGTTTATCTGTTAGAAAATACCCCAACCCGGAAGACAACACTTACGCAGATCATCAAAAATCAGGTAGCACTTCTTGGAAATGTTGTATATACCGATTCCACCCTTGACAAGCGTTATGTCGTCGTTACCGCACTGGATACCACCTACTCACCGAAATTCAAGGCATACTGCATTGCTACTGGGCAGACGGTAGAATTAAAGGTGCATAAGTCACGCAACCCGAAAGATAAGACAGTTAAAACGTCGTTCAGGGACGAACCGTTCGCCGATGGAGACATCTTATACATGAAGAAGCCAACAAAGAAACCGAAGGTTACTAAGGTTGGAGATGAATGGGTAGAAAGTAGCACGGAAGTAGTATGGTGGCTGGATGATTATGAAAAAGTAGATTTATAAAAATAAAAATTAAAATGGTATTGACATAATAATGTGTTTGCGTTACCATATAGAAGAACAAGGGATGAGGCTCAACCATCCCGGTGTGAACATAAAGTGGTTGAAAAATCGCCGGTAGGTTCGCACTAGATTAAAGAAGAACCTGAGTAAGAGTTGGCTTGCCAGTCAGGAAAGGCGAATTGCTTTAATCGTCAAAAATACGTATGAATTGAATATGTTAGAGGCGGCATTTGTGCAGATTTGCAGATGGAATTCATATGTATGTATGAATTGAGAGTATATTTCCGCCCTGATCCCGTTGTGATGGGCCAGGATGAAATTCATATGTATGTATGAATTGAGAGTTTCCTGCCTTTATATACACCTCGCTTCTTTGCGATGAAATTCATGCGTATGTATGAATTGAGACAACCGTCTGTCTCATGATGAAATTCATGCGTATGTATGAATTGAGACTATCATGTAAGGGTGATAAAAAGATGAAAGGATGTAACATGCAGAATCGAAATTATATTAGAGTTGAAGATTATGCTCTCAAAGGTAGAATCTATCCAACCAAAGCACAGCAAAAACAAATAGATGATATCATGCATGGTGTTCATGTTTATAAAAATGAAGTTTTGCATGACGTATTCGCCAATCATCGGAACACTAAAGAAAAAGTGATGGATGATGGTCGGGTTGTACATTATCCAGATTTTAGTAAGATGTGGAAAGCTGATTATAAAAAGGAATTAGCGGAGCGTCGCCCAATCATTGCAAAAGTTCCTGCCGCCGCATTAACCGGCAACAATGGGGTTGTACTCCATAATATTAAGCAGTCATTTGAAAAGTGTTATGAAAATGAAAAAGGAGCAAAGCCAGTAAAAGGGCAGTCACTAACAATTGAAAAGATTGAAAGTAATCGGCGATACAATAAAAACTTAAAATATCGAAAGGGTAACGGCACAAAACCAAAAAAATTACCAACGGTACATTATTCATCAAAATCCAATCCGATAAAAACATATACATATCAGGATTGGTATTCAAAATTTACATTTTGTGATAATCCAAATGTTATAAAAGTCAAGTTGACTGGGATAGATGGTACTATTAAAATACGAGGATTGCGGAAGGATCTTCTATTTCAGCATAAAGATGCGGATACAGAATTTGTGGATTTTAAGACATATTGCGCACTTTGTGCGAATCAAAGGAAGAGGATAACAATACAAATTAATCGTGGAACATGTAACGATTACTACATAATCTTAAAACTATCGGAAGTTTTTATCCCTCAGAAGATTAATCAGCATGGAATCGTCGGTGTAGATGTCGGCGAAATCAGCACAGCGGTTTGCTCCAATGGCGAGACTTTTGCCGGTATGAACTTTAACAAATATAACAAGAAGATTGATAAGCTCAATCAGCAGCTTAGTCACCGTCGTGGCTACAAAAATCATGAGTTTGTATATGAGAATAAGGAACAGCGTAAAGAATCTGGCGTTAATCTGCAACCATCTAAACGTTATGAGAAAACGAAGTTAGAGATGGATAGATTGTATAGAAAAAAGAAGAACATTCGAAACGACTACTATAACAAGATTTCAAATTATCTGGCTACGAATTATGAAATCGTCAATACTGAGTCACTGAGCGTATCGAAGATGTTAGTCAAAAAGGAGAGGGAAGTTGAAAAAATTACAGGGGAAGAATAAAAGAAAACATAATAGGAATCTCGGTGATGTTGCGTTATGTGATCTTCTCAATAAGATAAGGTACAAATGCGAATGGTATGGCAGCATAAATTACAAGATTGATAGATATGCCTCAACGACAAAGAGATGTTGGAATATTCTTCCAGATAATAGTATTTGTGGGTATGAGTGGGAAAAACCTATTGCAACCAGCATAAGAAAACTACGATGCCCTATGTGTAATGCGTTATTGGATAGAGATTTGAATGCATCAAGAGGCATTATGATAATAGGGTTGCGTAGCCAGGGTTGGAATGATGAGGAAATAATAAATGAAATTAAAAAGAGTGATAAAAAAGAATCTGCATGAGCACGATGATTATACAGTTCTTGCATACACAACTTGCAACGTAATAACAAAAGAGCCTATTGAAGTTTACTCTACTGTGCGGTTTTTCCGTGCGGTGCGAAGATACTTTAAACTTTCGCATGAGTATCCTACGGCGACGATAGTTTTCAGACATAACAAATATTATTAAGGAGATAAATTAAAATGATTACAAATTCTATTTTAGCAGGTATAATGATTGGCATCGGCGATATGGCACTAATGTCATGTGACAACAAGTATATTGGAGCGCTGCTATTTGCAGTTGCTTTGATGTCAATTATCTTTTTTGAACTTCCTCTATTCACAGGACGAGTTGGAAGAATGGTAAGAGACGGTAGCTATCTGTATTGTTTCTTCGTTCTTTTCTTTAATGTTATTGGTACGGCACTTGCGGTTTGGGGATATACGCTGATATCTCCAGAGAATAGGCAGAAAGTATTGACCATTGCAGATCAAAAATTCGGTCGTGGATATGTTGCTTTATTTGTTGCAGCGATATTCTGCAATGTGCTTATCCACTTAGCAGTAAATTCAAAACACTCTATCCTAACAATTCTATGCGTCATGGCATTTATCTTATGTGGGTTTGAACATTCGATAGCCGATGCCGGATACGCATTTGTAAGCGGCAATTGGCGGAATATGCTTATATGGCTGATTGTTGTCGCTGGTAATACAGTAGGAGCACTATTGACATTTTACTTTTTACATGACGAAGAAAAAGGAGGGCTTGAAGATGGTGAAAGTGGAGAATGATTACAATCTTTACAATGCGAGACATGGTCGCTATAAGGGCAAGATGTATACATTTACGCATCGTGATCCGCAGACAGGCGACCTTTGGGGAGAGGACATCCCGGTTGGGAAGAAGCCGACAGAGTATGGTTGCTGGGTGCCTGGGGATAGTGTGGTGATCGATTGGGATGAATAATTAAGGGGATTATATAATGAAGAAAAATAAAATTACACCAAGTCTATTTGCAAATAAATGGAGAGAAAGTGGTGTTTTACATAGTCTAGATAATAGTGGTAGGAATATTATATATAATGATGAAATAGGTATATGGGCGCGAGTTGATGAAATAGTTTGGGACATGTTTGGCAATAAAAAACGTGGAAATAAAGAGGTTTTTCATATCGATGGCAATATACGAAATGATTCAATTAAAAATCTTACATTAAATAAAATCAATAATGGAGATAGTTAATGACAAATCTTGAATGGATACAATCAATGTCGAAAGATGAGGTTGCGGGATTTCTTGCGAATCTGTTACTACACATTTTCGATTTCGACGAAGGAGTAGATTGGGTTAAGCAGTGGCTAGATTTACCGAAAGGTGAGAAGATGCCACCTATTTAAAACATAACACTCGGCGGTAAGGAAGCAATAAACCCTGTGGAAGACAATAACTGCTCCGTACGTGGGACGTCTGTGGTGTTAACACAGCGTTGATGTTGATCTCATCGTCACATCATCGATAAATCAATAAAGGCTACGCAACCCACAGGAGATGCGTGTGATTGAGTTGGAGTTGGTACCACTCCAGCGACTGCACACCCGCCGAGTTCTTATATAGGTAAAATAACTTAGAGTTTTATGCCGACGTATTTGATAATGATATAAATTAATAGGAGATATAATGATAAACAAAAAGATTAGATTAGTAGAATTATTCGCTGGTATTGGCACCCAAACGATGGCGTTGCGAGATTTATGTATAGCCAATGGGGTGAACCCAGATGATGTGTTTGAGACGTATCGAGTTGTTGAATTCGATAAATATCCAGTAAAAAGTTATAATGCTATCCATGGTACGGATATTGAACCGATGGATATTACAAATGTTCATGGTGAAGATTTGGATGTCAAAGACCCAAATAAGTATACGGCAATTTGGACATACTCTTTCCCATGCCAAGATTTATCAGTAGCCGGCAAAGGCGCTGGGATGGACAAAGGTGCAGGCACGAGATCTGGTCTTCTCTGGGAAGTAGAGAGGCTTCTCGGTGAGGTAGATAATCTTCCAGATGTTTTGATTATGGAGAATGTCACCCAGGTTCATGGTAAAAAGAATCTTGATAACTTTAATAAGTGGTGCGAGTTTCTTGAATCCAAGGGGTATCACAATTACTGGGAAGACCTTAATGCCAAGGATTATTGTATCCCACAAAATCGCAATCGTACCTTTATGGTTTCTACACTGCAGGATATCGACTATGAATTTCCTCGACCGATAGAACTTAGATTAGTGATGAAAGATATGCTCGATGAAACAGTCCCAGAGAAATACTATATTAATACTGAAAAAGCAGATCAGTTGATTCGGCAGCTCGCCGATAATGGAAAACTCGATGAGTTAAAGGAGAGTCTTTAACACAGTGAAGATTAATTACCGTATATTTCATAAACAAATCGATATTGCAAAAACTATCATGGCAAGAGATTATAAAGGGTTCGGTACATCTAGTGAGACACAAAATGGAGTTATTGAACGCAATAAGTACAAGATTGAGTGATGTTGCTTCAACAATTAGAGCGACATTATATAAGCAAGGAGAGCGGAATCTACTTAGGAACATACAAGACGGAAATGGCTACGAGGGTGTAATCGAGGTATGGTATGAAACAAACTACAGTGATATTAAAAAATATGGGGAGTTCAGATAAAAAGCGTATTCCAGATTGTTGGGAGTCTGATGTGGCAACAACGCTACTGAGTCGTGATTGGAAGGGATTAAGTAATTACGCATCGAATGGAGTAATAGAAATTGAAAGAAATAAAAGTTGAGCGTATCGGCAACCTATATGGATTTACTGGCGGTAGTTTTTCTGGGATGGTTTACACAGATAAAGGACTTGCACCATCTATCAATACCGCCGGTGGTGGCAATCGGATGCCAATTATTATTGAGGTGAAGCGTGATTGAGTTTGTAGTAGTAGCGTCAAGAGGACGAAATCCAGATAATCCGGCAGATAGACATAGTGGCATTCACACAGAACAACGACTAGAGCCAAATGATTCTGGAGTAACTAATACAATAACAAGCGTTGCTAAAGACAATTGGATTCTGGTGATTCGCCGTGATTAATTAATTCGCTTTAACATGGGAACGGAATGAATATGGTCGTCGTATACGCACTGCTTATGAGCATCACAACATTAAAGAGCAGCGTAAAAACATGCGTCAGCCTAAAATTCGTGAGAGAGGAATTTGTGGCACTATTAGTACCGTTTTACATGATAATCATATACTTGAGGTAACACATGAGCAAAAACAACAATGAAGATATAGTGAGGTTGGGCAATATCTATGGCTCACAATTTGGCACTGGCTATGCTGGTAATGTATGGGATATAAGATATCTTTGTCCATCACTTATGACAATGCAAGGTGGTGGGAGGCAGCCACATATATTAGAAATTAAAAATGATAAACGTGATACTTGAAAACTTTTACAAAAATAGGGGTATAAGAATATATAAGAATATATCCCCAACAATAAGGTCTGAAAGACATGGATTATTAGTATTAGACATGAATAAAATAAAAATTAAACAAGCAACAAAAACTGGTTGGATTGAGTGTGAAATAGGTGGTGTAGCAGATTTATCTTACCCAACTTCAAAAACTCGACGTGGAAGAGTCCAGGGTAACGGACAAATTGCACCAACTGTTACAGCAGAAACAACTGGAATTTGTAGAATAGAGGAGAATGATATGACAGATAAAGATGGTTACACATATCGTATTCGTAAGTTAACACCCTGGGAATGTTGGAGACTAATGGATATTGCTGGACCAGATGACATTAATTATAAAAGAGCAGAAGAAGTAAATTCTAATACACAATTATATAAACAGGCTGGGAATGGTATTGTTCGATCCGTACTTATGGGTATATTCTCGCAACTTGGAATTAAGGGTATTAAAAAATGGAACGATATGAGCGACGATCAGATTTACAACATGGTGCTAAATGGCTCGGTCAATTAATTAAATTGGGCAATGTATCAAAAAACCCAAAAAGTAAACTTGGATGTACATATTCAATAATGGGTGTTTCTCCTACAATTTGTGTAGGGACTCATGGGTATTGTATAGGTCATATTTTAGAAATTAATAATAAAAAATGAAAGAGAGGAATTAGTATGGAAAATATTAAGATGGTATCACCGTGGGTGGAGTATTATAGAAAGATTGAATCACTATTTGCACAAGATCAAAGTGTAAATGTCAAGTATGATGAATCTAGCAATACAATTAAGTTATTTGTTAAAGATCAGGAAAAGGCTGATGCATTAACACAGCTTCTACCTAATAGGAAAGAGTTTGGAAACATCGTGGTAAATATTGATGTAATTCCGGCGAATAAGGTTGAAACGCCAAAGGTTGATTTATTCCGCAAGGCTTTTGAAGGCAATGGAGCACTTTCATATATTGAGACAGTTAGCGGAATTTCTAGTAATGACTTTAATTTCGTGGTATTTCAGCCAGAAATTGTACAGTATTACAATGATGATCTTAGCGACATAAATGGTCTTCGTTCGACATTATACCAAGATATTGCAAAAGAAGTATTCGGCGAAAGAGATGGTATTTATTTCTGCACTGATAAATTGGAGGATTAATTAAATGCCATTTGAATACTGGACGTTACCTTCATCATAGAATAAAACAACTAGAATTGAGCGTTGTTATAAATCTGGAAAGTATATTGTATTTGTAAGAGACGACAAGAAAGAATGTAAGTATGATTTGGCTACTGGAGAAGTTATTGGATTTCGTGGAAAGCCAGTAAAGCGGTTAGCAAGTCAATTAAAAGATCTTACTTGTAAAAGATTATTTGAGATAATTGATAATTTAGCATATAGGCAATTTTTTGAATGGGTTTGGAAATGGCATCCGAATGGCAAAGCCTGGGTATTCTTTGAATATACGATGCCTAATTTTAAAAACTACGAGCAATATTTTACTTCAGGATTTACAAATATCGAAGGTCGATTGGAGTATGGGTTTAATGAAATACCTAAAGGATTATTTAAAATATGTAATACTTATGGAATAAAATTAACAAATAAATTAGTAAAAACATATATTGAAAATCCTAATATTTTTAATGTTTTGGTCGAGATGGATTTTGGTAAATGTTCTATAGATAAAATGATAGAAGCTGTGTGCTATGGATGTATCATTAGTAAAAAATATAAAATAGAAAAAACTGAAATTAATCCAAACAACTTACTTGAACGAAAGATTATAAATACCACGCATAAACAAAATGGCAGAGATTCATATTTTGTATCGCTTATAAATGATTTTGGTTATAATGCAAAACTGCTATTTGAATATGTTGATTCTATTAAAATAGGTAGGAGATTTAAAAAAGGGATATTCCAAGACATTTTTGATTATGCAGATATGATGACACAACTTTATGACAGTTATGATAGATACCCAGAAGATTTTAGTTATGCACATAAAAAGACTTGCGAAGAATATAATCGAATTACCATTTCATATGATGAAGTAAAATATTCACAAAGGAATGTCCTTGATTATGAGTGCGAAATAGATGGTTTTAAGTTTATCTATCCAAGAACGACACAAGAAATTAAAGATGAAGCAAGGCAACAACATAATTGTGTTGCAACATATATTGGAAGAGTGTTAGAGGAAGACTGCCATATTATGTTTATGCGTCCTATTGAAGATATAGAACATAGTTATATTACCTTGGAAATACGAACTAAGAGAATAGTCCAAGCAAAAAGAAAATATAATCAAGAACCATCAGACGAAGAATTGGAGGTAATTAAAAAATGGAATAAAAAATACAGAGATTTTAGATTGGAGTGATTAAATGTTTTAGTTATATAGATATACAGATACTGAAATTGATAAACTAACAAAATCAATGATTTATATATATGACACTCGTGAGCATGACGGCAAGAATCAACATATCTTAGATGCATGGGATAAAATGGGATTGCAATATAAGAAGAAGAAACTTGATTATGGTGATTACTCATTTATGATTCCTAAAAATGAAGAATTAGGCATACAAAGAGACTTGGATTTTTCACGGCAAATAGTGGTGGAACGAAAAGCTTCATTGGATGAACTAGCCGGAAACATGACAAAAGAACGGGAGCGGATAAAAAAAGAGTTCGCACTTGCACCACGAGAAAAAGTGCTTTTAATTGAAGGTGCGTCATATTCTGATATGCTGAACGGCAAATATAGATCTGATTATGCTGCGAAGTCATACTGGGCAACACTCCATAGTTTTTGGCATAAGTACAATATCCCATTTGTATTTATGCCGAATCCTACGGAGAGTGCATATTTTATAAGGGGATATTTCCAATATTGGTTGCGAAATTTCTTTAAATGATGGCATAAAAAATATAATGAAAAAAATTAAAAATAAGTATTGACTTTATATATACGACATGATATCATATCCAATGTGAGGGGAGTTAACACTCTTACATTTTATAATAAATAATAGAAATTAAAAGGAGAGATAGATTTGGAAGGTCTTGAAAGATTAAATGTGATGAAAGAAAGACTTTTTGAAGACCTTTAGGTAGAGCGGAAAATAGTAATGAACGGTCACGGCGGACGTGAGTGGGAGAGAGCACTTCGTAAGTATGACGAACTTGCTATTAGATACGACCAAATGAAGAAAGTCTTTGAGGAGTTAAAACTTGTAAATAAAGTTGATGAGATCTGATCAATCTCACGCTTTATAGATAAAAATTAAATATACAATTCAACTTGACACTTCGGAAAGACGAAGCCAGGATTTCTAGAGTCCTGGAATACTAAAAACAACAAAAGCATAAGGAGAATAATATGATGAGTTCAATTACTGATTGCAGAACTGTACCACCAAGACCGCAGGATTTAACAGTTGATAAGATTGTAAAAAACATGAGCGACATTAGAGTCGGTGACATAGTAACTTTTGAAAGTATGAAAGAATGCTATTCATCAGATCAGGTTGCAAGAAGCGGATATATCAGAGCAACTGGTGAAGTTGTTGAGAATTGCGGCGGATATCTGATGGTAAAGTTGCAGCGAGGTCTTCTCGAATCAGTAAATTACTTTGGTATCTATGCTGTAAACGGTTTGAGATTCCATGGTTATTCTTCAAAAGCGTTTTAAGTAACGAATGCGGTTGTGGCGCAATAGGCGAGACGCGGCGGACTTTTTCCTAACAAACTATAAAGAAGAGCCTTATAGTGGAAACATTATAAGTGCAGGTGGCTAATTCGGCGAAAGGTTAGGCAACGCCGAGCTAAATTAAATAAAAACAGGGACTCAGGGCTATGGTGTATGTCTTAATGTTGGGAGCGATAATACTCGTCCTGTTTTTATTTATAAATGTGTAGAGACTATATACCACCTACCCAAGTCAATGATGATATGGTAAAGACATAGTCCAGACTACAACACCTAATAGGTGGCTATGGAGACATAGAGTAGTAAGAAAATCCGCTACATTTAGAAACAATGTGGGTTCAAATCCCACCAGCCGCATCAAAAGTGGTAAAGAGTTCGCTATAGAACTTGGATAAAAATGATATAGCTCTGTCTCTCTGCCGGGAATTGTTTAATGATCTTATATCATGGGGTGAAACGATATATCCTCATCCACCACTAATGACTGACGCACCAGAAAATACAATTACTATGACAACAGCATAATAAACTTTCGATCAATTGGTTTCGAATTGTAGTGCGTTACAATTTCTCGGCTGTTGGAGATGAGAACGAGACTGGTTGATACGGCAAAAATCAACATCAATTCAAATCTCAGAAGATGAGGCGTGGATGTGGTAGATGGCGATGCAGACCAACCAATGGTGTCTAGGCATTGAGTAATTAGAAGAGATGAGAGTTGGTGTTGATGATTGTAGCGGAAATTAGCTCAGTAGGTTAGAGCGGTGGCCTTATAAGCCATGTGTCCTTGGTTCGAGTCCAAGATTTCCGATTTAATATTGGAGCGTAATTCAGTTTGGTAGAATGCGTGATTTGGGATCACGTTGTCGTCGGTTCGAATCCGGTCGCTCCAATTTGTTACCTATTTATGGTTACACATATATCTGGTAATAAAGGGGTGTCGCCAAAAGGTAAGGCATGGGATTTTGGTTCCCATATTTGTAGGTTCGAGTCCTACCACCCTTGTTTTGCGCAGTTATGGCACTGCGCCACATCCCTTAGAGGAGAAATTAAATGAGTCGCCCTGGCATACGGCATGTTCGCAATAGTATGCCATCTATACGGCGAGGATAGCTCAATTGGTAGAGCAGGTATTATGAATCTTGTATAAGGTTCGCACAGCAAATTTCTTTTTGGACTTGTAATCCCCGTGTCGTTGGTTCGAATCCAACTCCTCGCCATTAGCTCTATTTAGCTATGTAGTATTCATTGTGTTTTCATGGTGCCGACAACCTCCATAAAAAATATCGGCACCAACCTCGGAAGTTAGCCAAGTGGAAAGGCACCAGCATAAAAAAGTGGATCGTAGAGATTCATGTACAGCAATATTATATTTACAGTGGGAGCTGGTATCTCACGTTCGATTCGTGAACTTCCGATTTAACGTCACACACAGCAAAAATTTTAAAACAAGTCTTGAAAACTTATTTATTGTGACGTGGAAAGGTAGGTAAAAAATGGATTTTATTGAAGCAATGAAAGCGGAGAATAATCTTCGCAAGACGTTAACAGAAAATGGTGCAGTTGCATACGAAAGCACTGGCAAAGAAATTCTCAATTTCAACTTCCGTCTGTCTAGTTTTCGCAAGATGGATATGACAGAAATTAAAAAAGAGTTTGGGCGTGTGTATTACGAAAACCCTTTGCTTGCAGTAAAGTTTGTATTTTGGGTTGGGGACATCCGTGAGGGTGCTGGTGAGCGCAAAGTATTTCGTGCTTGTCTTATTTGGCTTGCAGAGCATAAACCAGAAGTAGCGAAAAAAATAATCTCACTAGTGGCGGAGTATAATCGTTTCGATTCACTTCTCCCACTGTTAGATACTGAACTTCGATATGAAGTTTCGACATATCTGAAAGATCAGATTAAAGCCGATAAAAAGAATCGCAAGGCTGGCAACCCGATCACTCTGTGTGCAAAATGGCTTGCAAGCATCAATGCTTCTTCTGAAAAGACTCGCCATTATGCTAAGATACTTTGTGCGGATTGGGGTTGGAGTTACAAGAAATACCGCAAGACTCTCGCAAAACTCCGCAAGTATCTGAATGTTGTAGAGTGTAAGATGTCGGCTAAAGAGTGGGATGAGATTGATTATAATACCGTTCCGTCTAAGGCGAATCTGATATACAATGACGCTTTTCTTCGCAATGATGAAGAACGTCGTCGTCAGTATCTTGGAGACCTCCAAAAGGGTGTGGCAAAAATCAATGCTGGAGTTCTTCAGCCGCACGAAATAGTGACTAATTACACAGAAGACGGTTGGTGGAGTAGTTCTGTCAAATATTATGACGAAACGCTTGAACAGCTTTGGAAAAACCTACCGGATATGACAGTATCTAATACTCTTGTCGTAAGAGATGGATCTGGTAGTATGTGTAGTGGTATTTCTGGAAGAACTACATGCCTTGATGTAGCCACTGCACTTACTCTGTACATGGCAGAGCATAACACTGGTGCTTGGAAAGATAAATTTATCACATTCAGTAGTAATCCAGAGATTATAGATGTATCGGCAGAAAAAACGCTCCATGATAAACTTGATAAGGTTTCTCATTATGGCGATTGCTCAAACACCGACATTTATAAAACAATGAAGCTCATCCTTAAAACCGCAATCAATAATCATATGACGCAGGAAGATATACCAGAGATGATTGTGATTTGCAGTGACATGCAGTTTGACGGTAGAATGTTTAATCTTAATCATACACTATTCGAAGATATTATCGATGAATTTGAAGCAGCAGGTTTTAAAATGCCGAAGATTTGCTTCTGGAATATCAACGATAGGAATGAAAAGACAATTCCACTTCAGCAGAATGACCTTGGACTTATCCTTTGCTCTGGCTTCTCCGTACAGATTATGAAGATGTTCATGAGCAACAAGCTTGATCCATACGAAATTCTTCTGGAGACACTAAACTCTCCACGATATAATGCTGTGGAAGAGGCAGTCTCTGGAGTAATATAATAGTTATTAACGGCACATACAGCAAAATTACTTTGAAAATAATGATAAAATTGGATAAATAATTTTCGTGCCGTGTTATTTAAAGGCGGGTACAGCAACTTTTATGGGATAGACTGTTAATCTATAAAACCAAACCCGCCTTGTTTTAGTTATCAAAGCCGAGGTTGTAGCGTCTGGGGCAATACCTTGGATGCAGTTAGTAGGCACATTCGCTGCATCACGCTGTACGGCATGGGGGATGTAGTTGGTGACTTACGGTGGAGAGGTTCGACTCCTCTATCCTCCGTGCGTTAACGTGATGCGGTCAACCGTTATATAAAGGAGAGAAGTATGATTCCAAGAATTTATATATGTCCAAAAGTAATATTAATCAGATGGTTACAATGGGAATGGATAATTCCTAGAATGTTCCCGGAGGATTGACAATAATGAATGAAATTAATATAATTGAGAGGAGTGATGACATATTAGTGCATACAGTGGTAAAGCAGATTTGTTTGACAATTTTGGCGATGCAACAGATGAAGAGCTTCAACATGCAAACATATATATTGGCGATAATATCGTACCGCTTCGCATCAACAACCAACACGATTTGGCACCATATTACCCATACATCATTAGCATGGGAGGATGGAGCAAAGGTTATGCCGAGATACATATCTCGAAAGAGAGTTTTATAGATGAAGAAGAAAGAGATCATCTAACGTGGAAACTTAACGATGTAAAGAGATACTGGCGAAGTTGTAAACGTAAGAAGATGCCATATGATACAGAAAAGGCGACGCAGATTATATCATTTTTTGGTATGCCAAATGGAATTGAGCAAGAAATTGCAAAACGTGTTGCAGAAGATGGTGAGAAAGCCACTATCGACGGTCTTCATGACTATATGCATGAGCTTTATCGATATAAATTATTAGATGAGATGATTCGACTTGGATGGGATAAGCGTCGTGCGAAGTTTTGGATTTGGAAAGATTGGCAAATGTTGATTGAGGAGGAAAAAGATGATAAGTAACGTTAAAGTTTACGGATTAAACGAGTCGCTTAAAGCGGCTAAATATCCAAAGGCGGTGAGTGTTGATAAGGTGGATGACACGCCAAAGCCATTTCATACATCATTAGGGTCATCTGCAATTGGTGCTGGACATGATAATTTTTTGTTAGGTATTGTTGTGCAGTTTGATCTTACTGCGACAATTAAAATGTGGACAGAAGCAGAAAGATATCATTTCTTAGATATAGTTTCATCACAATCTACGATGCATAAGATCCATCAGATGAGTATTGCGGATAATTGCATCGAGTATGTATCTACCAAAATTATCGAAGAAGTTGAACGATTCAAAGATGAATATAATACAAGACCAACACCAGATAACTTCCTCCGACTTGTATATTCAGTTCCAGTTGGATTTCAGTTAACAGCTGGTATGACAACTAACTACCGACAATTAAAGACGATATATTATCAACGTCGCAACCATCGACTTCCAGAGTGGAGAGAGTTCTGCAAGTGGATTGAAACGCTGCCAATGTTTAAAGAACTTGTATTAAACGAGGATAATAAAAATGAATGAAGCCCAGGCAATGTTAATTTTGCAAAACGAATTAGATAAACATAATAATAAAGATGATATATCAGATGCATATACCACTGCCATAAAAGCGTTACAAAGTATTATATCTGGCGATGCGATTGTATGTGGCAGAAATTATTGGATGGATTGTTACAAATTTTACCATGGTATATGGCGTACCGAAGATGACAATTTTAACAGAGAGAGTTTTAAAATTCAGAGGAGAGAAGAATGACTAAATTAGAAAGACATAAGAAATGGTGTGATAATCTTCACGCATTATATGAAATTAAAAATCAAGCATATGGCGACAGTTTCGGCGATACATTTAACAGGCTTGGAATTATTTCTGCGGTTACACGCATTACAGATAAATATAATAGATTGGTTAATCTGGCAACACATCCTGAAATCAATGAAAATGATGAATCTATTATCGATACACTTGCAGATCTTGCAAACTATGCAATTATGACTGCAATGGAACTTGGGATTGAGAAAGAAAATAAAATCGCCGATAAAGTAGTTGATGCTTTGGCGTACACGGAGTGAATTATGAAGTTGAAGATTTATATGGCTGGTCCATGTCGCCACGTCCCAGATGAGGGAAGAGCATGGAGAGAACAAGCCGCAAAAATGCTTGAGCAAGCAGCTGAGTGGAAGAATACACAAGTAGCAGTAATTAATCCGTTAGATTTTTTCACATATGCTGAAAATAAACAGAAATCGCACAAACAAGTTAAAAAGTTTTACATGAATAAAATTAAAACCTGCGATGTTGTCTTGTGTAATCTAGAAGGTACAGATTATTCGCCTGGTACTGCACAAGAAATACAATATGCAGTTGACCATGAGATTCCTATTGTAGGATTCGGTACTGATAAGGTTTATCCGTGGTTGTCGGATGTTGATTGCGATGTAACATTTGAAAAAATTACTGAAGCTGTTGATTACATCAGAGATTATTTTATGGAGTGAGTTATGAAACAGATTTATCTTAATTTCAAACATGACGATGTTGAAAAAGTAATCGGCATATGTAGGAGTTATAGAGAGTGGTTTGATGTTGACTTGAAGTTTGGACGGTATATAGTTGATGGATGCTCGTACCTCGGTGCTCTTAGTATTGCGGATCACATCGTGCGAGTATGTCCAGTGCCGGAAGATAATGAGAAAATTATTGCAAAGTTATTTGAAAAATTGAAGCCGTATGGCGCATATCTTGGAGAGGAGAAGTTATAATGAAAATAGTAACGAAAGATAAAAAGTCATTTAAAATAATTCCAGAAAACAAAACAACATATGGTGCCTCATTCCGTAAATCACTCAACGACGAAGTGACAAGCATTATGACAGACGAAGAACTTGAAGTTATGCCATTATTTATTCTTGAAGAGAATTTGTTTGGTTATAACACTGCGAAAGCTACGTGTGACGATAATGATGAGTTTAATGAAGAAATAGGTATAGGTGTTGTATCTGCAAAACTTGATAGGAAAAATCATCTTTGGATGGCAAAAAATTATGAACGTGCGTTGCGAGATATGAATTCAGCAATGAGAAAACTGGAAGATTTATGTGGCAAACATCTTAAAAAAGCCAGGGCGATTGAAAAGGATCTTGAAAACTATTACGGATGGAGGAAGAAGTAATATGAATGTAATTAAAAGAGATGGTCGAAGTGTAGAATTCGACAAAGAAAAAATCAAGCAAGCGGTTTTGGCGGCGTTTGTTGAAGCAGAAGGTGAAGTAACAACATACGCAAGAGATAAAGCCGCAGAGATTGCTAGATATGTTGAGTCGTTAAATAAAGACATGACAGTTGAAGAGATTCAAACAATCGTTGAAGATAAACTTATGGCAAGTAACCATAAGGATGTTGCAAGAGCATTTATTGTATATCGCAATACCAGAAGTAGAATTCGTGAGAGGAATTCCGCTTGGATGAAGGCGATTAAAGAAAAACTTGCAGCATCAAATGTTCAGAATCAAAATGCTAATGTTGACGAATACTCATTCGGTGGCAGAAAAGGTGAAGCAGATGCCGAGTTAACTAAAAAGTTAGCTCTCGATGATTATATGTCTGAGATGAGTCGAAACAATCATCTTAACAATGAAATCTACATCCATGATCTTGATTCATATGTTGTCGGCATGCATAACTGTTTAACGATTCCTTTTGATAAACTTCTCGCTAATGGATTTAATACTCGCCAGACAGATGTTCGTCCAGCACAAAGCGTGAACACAGCATTCCAGTTGGTTGCCGTACTGTTTCAGTTACAATCACTTCAACAGTTTGGTGGCGTTTCGGCGAGTCATTTAGATTGGACAATGATTCCATATGTAAGAAAAAGCTTTGCGAAACATTATAAAAATGGATTGAAATATATAGCAAAAATAGATAAACCTATTTGGTTTGACAGCAATGCGTCTAATCTTCCGATTGATGCACTTGAATATCAAGAATATCCAGAAGTATTGGAATATGCTAATGATATGACAGTAAAAGAAACATACCAAGCAGTTGAAGGACTTTATCATAATCTCAATACCCTCCAATCACGTTCTGGGAATCAGTTACCTTTCACATCAATTAATTATGGGACATCAATTGCTCCAGAAGGTAGACTTGTTACAAAAGCATTGCTTGATGTATCCATCAAAGGTATAGGCAAACTTCATAAAACTCCGATTTTCCCATGTGGTATCTTCCAGTGCATGAAAGGTGTCAACCGTGAACCTGGAGATCCGAATTATGACCTTTATCAACTCGCTCTTGAATCCACAGCAAAGAGGCTTTATCCGAATTACGCCAACGTCGATTGGAGCGGAAACACCGGATATGATAGAAATGATCCGAAAACGTATTTTAGTACGATGGGATGTCGTACCGCAAATGGTATGGATATTAATGGTTTTGGGCAGCTTAAGGATGGCAGAGGTAATATTTGCCCGGTAACGATTATTATGCCGACGCTTGCTATGGAAGCACCAGGTGAAGTAGGAAATAAAAATATTGATGTATTTATGGGCATTCTCGATCAGAAGATTCACGAAGCCAAGGACATGCTCATTGAACGGTTCGACTGGATTTGTTCTCAATCACCAGAATCTGCTAAATTCATGTATGAAAATGGTACGATGGAAGGGTACGTGCCAGAAGAAGGTATTAGGTCTGCACTCAAACATGGTACTATCGTAATTGGGCAACTTGGACTTGCAGAAACACTTCAGATTCTTATCGGATGTGACCACACAGAAGAACGTGGTATGGAACTCGCCAAGAGGATTGAACAGTTATTTAAAGATAGATGTGCAGAGTTTAAACAAGAATATAAATTAAATTTCGGAGTATACTACACACCTGCGGAGAATCTATGTTATACAGCAATGAAAAAATTCCGTGCCAAGTATGGAGAGATACCGAATGTATCGGATAGAGATTTCTTCACGAATTCAATGCATGTGCCGGTATGGAAGGAAGTATCTCCGTTTGAAAAGATTGATATTGAATCGCAGCTTACTGGATACAGTAGCGCGGGATGTATAACGTACGTTGAACTTGATGGCGGCGTAAAAAATAATATCGAAGCGCTTGAAACAATTGTTAACTACGCTATGGATCATGACATTCCGTATTTTGCGGTAAACGTGCCAAATGACACATGCCTTGAATGTGGTTACACTGGGGAGTTTAACGATAAATGCCCAATGTGCGGAAGCACACATATTCAGCAGTTGCGTAGAGTGACAGGCTACCTGACCGGCAATTACAAGACAGCATTTAATAAAGGTAAGCAGCAAGAAGTAGAAATGAGGGTGAAACATACATGAAAATAGCTGGATTAATCAGAAATGATGTAGTCAATGGCTATGACGTATGCGTAAGTGTTTGGGTTCAGGGGTGTCCGTTCCACTGTGACGGATGCCACAACCCACAGACATGGAGTTTCGGTACTGGAATTGAAGTCGAAGAAGATGCTTTTATCGAAGAGGTCATAGCGGCGATTGGAGAGAACGGCATTAACAGGAATTTATCGCTATTAGGTGGTGAGCCGTTATGTGAACAAAATTATGTATTTGTTAAAAAACTTATTAATGATGTAAAAAAACAATACCCAGATATCAAAATTTTTATTTGGACTGGTTATAAATGGGAAGATTTGACACGAGAACAGCTTCGTGTGGTTGTCCTTGCAGATTCAATTATAGATGGTCAATTCGAGCTAAGAAAGAGAGATATAACACTTCCGTTCCGTGGATCATCTAATCAGCGTATCATCAATGTAAAAAAGACGCTTGAAACCGGGGCTATAGTTACATCGGAGAAACTTGTATGACGATGATTATATGCGGTAAAGATTGCGAAGGCTGCGCCCATTTCACCTCAATCGATGACACCAACCCCGGTCGCATCAAAGTGTACTGTGACTATTCGGATCGTTGGAGGTGGTGGGGGCAAGCCCTACCTTGTGAGAATAAAATTAAAAGGAGAGAAGATGATGAACATTTACATCAAAAGACATAACCAAAAGTTAATCATGCCGGAACAAATTCCTGGCAGTGATTGGATCGATTTACGTGCAGCCGAGGATATTTGGATTCCAGAAGGCGAATTCGCACTTATTGATCTTGGCGTATCAGTTGATATGCCATATGGATGCGAAGCACATGTGATCCCAAGAAGTAGCCTATTTAAGAATTTCGGACTTATACAGACAAATTCGATGGGATTGATTGATAATAGTTATTGCTCCGACAATGACCGTTGGAAATTCCCAGCATATTGTCTCCAGGGTAGAGATTTTGTAGACGGTAGAAAAGGCACGATAGTACATCTCAATGACCGTATTTGCCAGTTCAGAGTTGTTGAAAATCAGCCATCAATCACTTTTAGAGAAGTAGATAGTCTTAGTGGAGTAACACGAGGTGGTTTTGGTAGTACGGGGGTACAGTGATGATGACAGAAGAACAGATTAAAAAATCACAATATATAGTTGATAAACTTGATAAAGCACTCGCTGATGACCAATATTATGAAGGAGCTTGGTATACAAGATACGGACGTAATAAAATTGAGTTTTCCGCATCTGTTAAACAAGTTCCACGATATAAATATGTATCATGCGAAATAACGCTCGATGATTTAAATGATTTAGATAGTATCGTAGAGCAGCTTATCAACGATTGGAAACAATCAACATCGCCGGAAGATATTAAAAAGTTTGAGAAGTTTATAACGTTTGGAGAAAAATATGGATGGGATTAAGGAATGTTATAAAATACTTGGAGCAATAACGATAAATATAGCAGCAATAGTATTTACAATATACACAAATCCTATTGGCGCTATAATTTTACTTATAGGTAATATAATTGGACAAATTTTATTCGAGGAGGCTTATAATAAATGAAATTAAAACATATAAAAGATATTAGAGAATTTTTTAACGTAATTGATCAGTGTACAGATAAGGTCGAACTTGTCGGCCCAGACATTCGGCTAAACCTTAAGAGCAAGATTGCTCAGTTAGTTGGGCTTGCAGATATTCTTGCTGGGGGCAATGAAATCGAAGAACTTGAGGTAATTGCATATAACCAAGAGGATGTTCTGAGACTGATTAATTATGTGGCAGGAATGTGATATGGAAAAGCGGTTATTAAATGTTAAAGAAACAGCAGAGTATCTCGGCATTGGGTTAACCAAGTGCCGAGAACTTTTGCGTAGTAAGAATGGATTTGGGCTTCAAATTGGTAATAGATGGTATGCAAACAAGGAATTATTAGATGAATGGTTAAGAAATATCTCGAAATGACAAACAATAATACATATGGTATAGTAACTCCGTGTTTGTATGCCCTTGATTTACCAAGAAAGGAGGATAGATGGGTAAATCGCTAAAGGGCAAAGAGTTAGGCGTAGGTATATCTCAAAATAAAGATGGAACATATGTTGGCAGATTTATTGACCGATTCGGCAGACGTAAAGCTTTTACTGGCAAAAATCTTACCGATGTAAGAAAACGCCTTAATGATGCCAAGTATCTTGATCAGCAACATCTAAACTGCGTTAATGACGGGATAACATTAAATGAATGGTTCAATACGTGGGAAGAAGTCTGCAAGGTTAATTGCCGTGATACTACATTGAGAGCGTATGAATCAGCGTACAAACGTATTAAAGATACTCTTGGTAATATGAAGATTAGAGACCTTAATCTAGTTAATATTCAAAGAGCGTTTAATACACTAAAGACTGATTGCAGCCGCAAGAAAACAAAAGATGTTCTAGTAGATATATTGAATTGTGCAATAGATGCTGAGATAATCATTAAAAATCCGGCACTAAAAGTGAGAACCACCATTAACGGCGATCCCAAAAGAGAACGACATATACTATCTGATCAAGAGATTAATCTCGTACTAAATAAAGCGAAAGAGACAAAAAACAAGTTATACCCAATATTAGTAGTTGGTTTTAATACTGGTATGCGTATCGGCGAGATACTTGGGCTTAAATGGGACAACGTAGACTTCAATAATAATATCATCCATGTAAGACACACATTGGCTTATGTCTATTCAAAAACGAATGCACACTTTACTTTAAATCCGCCAAAAACAAAAGCTGGTGTGCGAGATATCCCAATGACTAAAGTTGTAAAAATCGCACTATTGGAACAAAGGATGTATTGCAATGTTTTAAACAGCAGGCATCATCCAGATGAAGGTTTTGAAAATTTAGTTTTTCCTGGGACTCAAAATAAGCCGAGGGATTCATCCCATATAGGTAACAGTATCAATAGCATACGCAATAAAATATTAAAAGATGGGAATGAGATTACTTATTTCACATCACATGATATGCGACATACATTTGCGACAAAATGTATTGCCAGAGGAATGAAGCCGAAAGTATTACAAACAATTTTAGGTCATCAAAGTTTAACCATGACGATGGATTTGTATTGTCATGTTGAAGATGAAACCATACGAAATGAGATGGCATTATTCGCATCTCTTGCTTAAAAATCAATTGGTTTGTTAGTGGCTTCTTCGTCTGTTTAAACAAATTTTGTACCGCATGGTTGACAGTCAAAATGCATTATCGCAAGAAGTATGGTATAAAATAATACTAAGCAGTTTAATAATATATAAATGCATATATAATATTTGCAATAGCATATAAGTCCAAAAATGGCGATTTTCGCAAATTATCGCAAGTTATCACATCATTTTAAATAGATGGTTATATCAATGGCATACAAACACATTTGATTGAAAGTAGAAATATGCACCAAATTTTTTGATTCATATTTGTGCATTTCAATTAGAACGGTAAAAAATGGGGAACATCACAAGGACATTCCCCACATTATCAAACTCTTAACATATCTACAACAAGTTTTATCATTTCTACTGCATAATCCACATCTTCTTTAGTCGTATCAACTCCAAGTGAGAATCTCAATGAGCTTTGTGCTTCATCTTTAGTTAATCCTATAGCGGCCAATACATGACTAGGTGACGGATCTCCGTTATTGCAAGCAGAACCAGCAGAGCAGTATACTCCCATATCTGATAGTAACTGTACTGCACTTTGCGCTCCAACACCTTCGAATGTGAAGTTGATGTTATTCGGTAATCTGTTGATTAGACTTCCATTTAATTTAACTCCAGAAATTTCATGAATAATTCTTTCGATAAAATGGTCACGCAATCCTTCTACATATAAATCATTATCATGCAAAGTAATCATCATATCACTTCTATCAGCTGCGATTCCCATACCAACGATTCCTGGTACATTTTCAGTTCCAGCACGTAGTTCTCTTTCCTAACCGCCGCCATGAATATGTGGAATGATATCAACGCCATTCTTTACATATAAGAATCCCACACCTTTTGGGCCACCGAATTTATGTCCAGATGCAGACAGTAACTGCACTCCAAGGTCATTAACATTCATTCTAACATGCCCATACGCTTGCACAGCATCTGTGTGAAATAACACTCCATGCTCTTTACAGATAGCGCCGATTTCTTTGATAGGCTGAATAGTTCCTATCTCATTATTTGCCGTCATGATTGATACTAGGATTGTATCATCCCTAAGTAATTCCTAAATATCTTTTGGATTGATATATCCTCGCTCATCCGGCTCAACATAACTAATATCGAATCCTTGTTTTCGTAACCATCTGCAAGATTTTAATATAGCCTTATGCTCAATCGCAGATGTTATGATATGTCTCCCATACACTTGATATTCATGTGCAATCATCTTCAGCGCCCAGTTGTCAGATTCTGATCCGCCAGATGTGAAATATATTTCTTCTGGCAGACAACCAAGCGTTCTTGCGATTTTTCCACGAGCGTCCTAAATCATTTCTTTCGCATCAAATCCAATCTTGTATAACGAAGAAGGATTTCCCCAGGAATCACGCAAACAATTATAAACTGCGTCTGTCACTTCCGTGTATGGTTTTGTCGTAGCGGCGTTATCTAAATATACTTCTTTTTTATCCATTATATAATCTCCTTAACGAAAGCACTTATGCCTTTCTTTTGTAGTTGCGCCACAAAGGCTTCGGCATTTGTTTTACCACTATAATATCCAAGCTGAACTTTATACATACCGTCCTCAATTCTCTGTACTGGAGAATACCCTTTTTTCTTAAGCATCGCTACTTGCTCATTATATTTTTCTATCGTACTGTATGCACCAGCCTAAACGATATAATGCGCTCTATCCTTGAGTCTTAATATATAAACTGGATGCATGGATTTATGTGCAAGCGCACCTATCCATTTTGTGAATTTCGCACCTTCACCAGACCCATGCGCCCACGCTCCACCAGAGTCGAAACTTTTTCCACCACCAACATATGCATTTGTATGATGGCATCCTCTATATCCAAGCAAAATATCTCCATCGCATAATAAGCCAGCGTTATATAACTAGGACACAGACTTTCCTTTTGTAGGTATAATATCAAAATACTTTTTAGCTTCTGCCTTTGCGTTACTATTACACCAAACAATCTTTCCGCCCCCACCGTACCAACTCAACGCTTTTGCTGGTACTCCTGCAATTTTAAGCGCCCACTAAACACCATCAACACAATTTATGAGGTATTTACCTTGCTTTCGTGCTTGGGCGAAATTCTTCGCTTTCTTTGATGTGCTATTACAATACTTCCACTAATGTCCGGCTTTTATATCAGCCTTCATAGTGGCGTTCATATACTTTAACGCATCGATAAACTTCTCATTTAAATGTTTTTCAGCCATAAAATCACCAATCCCTTTCTTAGGTAATGGCTTTGATAAAAGCATCAAAACCTTCCGACCTTAATTGAGTTACTCGTTGTGCAGCCACGTTTCTATCTTTGAAAGATCCGCAATATACATAGTAGTTATTACCGACTTGCTCGTAGAAGCAGTTAATATCCAATTTCTTTTTAATTTTTTTAATGAGTTTATCACGCTTTTTGATGGTGCTAAAACATCCCACCTAGACCCTATAGAAGGTTGTTTTCGGCGTTGTAGAGGATGGGGTGGTAGATTGTGTAGGTGTGACAGAAGATGGCTTCTACGTACCTTTATTTGCGTCAGAAGAGGTGTTCTGATTCGTACCAGATGCCAACGTAGCCATTGCCTATTTATCATACTTAGTAAGGTTATACTAATTGATAATCCTCATATTTGAAGATATATAAGTTGTACCAGTAGCATATCCACGTTTCGATATAAGAGTAATCATCTTTTCTGGGTCTGTCATACCAACCACATCTCTATATTTATATTGTGTTGCACTAAGTTTTACATGTGTTAGGAATAATTCGTAATCAAGAATTGAATACGCATAGTTTGGAAACACTCTAAACGCAGCCGTGATAGTAGTGGGAACTCCACCATAGACTTCTGGCGTTCTTTTTGAAAACTTAGTTCCATCCCATACAGTCTAATCTTGCCATGTAGAATTAATTAAGTCTGCTTTTTGCCCAACAAGGTTTGACCTTTTAGTTAATTCAATAGCGTCCTACGCAGTACCAAAACCATTTTCAAGACAACACTGGCTAATAACTACAGATGGCAGAATTCGTGTATATGGATATAATTTCACCGCAATTTCTGCAACCTTATTTAAATAATCTTCCTTAGAACTTGGCAGTCCTTTGTAATCTGGGAGAGTAGCTAATAAAGCAAGACTTTCTTTCTTGTTTTGTTTGGCAATCACCGTATCTACAGATGGAAGACCTTTTGATGTGTACTTTGCTTTACCGTCAAGCGTAAAAACTGTATAGCCAGGATTTTCATTGGCACATTCTACGGCTTTATCATAATAAACGAATGCGCCCTTTTGAGATTTTTCATTATCCCACGTAAGGCGAACTTTATATTTTATCTCCTCAACCTTACCACCAAGTCGCTTTGTCACTTCAGTTGCGATATTACCAAGACGATTATAGATATAATCACCAGGACATTCCTTCGATGCGAACCAACGATGAACTGTAATCACCATTTCATTTGCTTTTGGCTTATAGTTTAAAGTTTTATTTTTATCTCCAAACCATAAAAGAACTGTCTTTCCGTTCCTTTTGCAAATATCCACACATAATTCAATCAATTTGTTATAAACTCTATCATTAATAGCGTAAGGATGTGTTCTATCCGACGCACATTCAATCGTTACTGCACGTTGATCATTTGCGCTAGAAGAAGAACACCAAGACCTTTGATTTTCTGGGACACACAACATGACACGTCCATCAGTACCGATTCCATAGTTGCATGAAGCCTATGCTGATTTATGGTCAAAACATGCACCTATTGTTTCTACGGACAACTATCCAACAACACAATGAGGCGTGATTCTGTCAATAGCCATTGTTCTTTGTCCAGAATTGCATGGACTTAGCCTTGTATAACTCACTAAAGGACTATTACTCATATTCTTACCTCCTTAAATAAAAAAGCCATACTAAAATATTTCATTTAGTATGGCCTATAATTAGTTTTATTTTTTAGTAACTACTGAAATTTGATTAGAATCTAATATAATATAATCTTCATAATACATCCATGTTAAACGCTCTTTGGTTATCGGATCTTTACCAGCATATTTATCAAATTTCTGAGTTGCCTTATTATGTTTACATGATTCAATTATATATCCAGAAGAAGCAAGACCTGCATATTCCTATGCCTCTTTTAAAGTATTGAAAATTTTTTCGTTATTTACACAAATAACTTTCCTCTTCTGTTTTAATAATTTCATATCTGGGATATCATCTTTTTTATCGACATAATAGTCTATATCACAAAATCTCCATTTAAAACCATACGCTGATTTTCTTTTACCTTTACAACAATCAAGTATTGATCCGCAATCTTTTTTGCCACAGTATCTAGCAGCATCAGATGCATTTTCGAATCTCTGATAAACGGTTTCACCATCTAAATCAATTTGTAATATTGGTTTTTGTATATGTTTTTTTCCATCTAAATTGTATTTACCAGGAGAATCATCATCTGCATATGTCCATTGATATCCATATGCTAAATTTTTATTAATACAAGCCTATCCAATGCTTTGATAAGATCCGTTTATAGCATTAGCAGCATCAAGCAATGTACTATACTGTGCTATAAAATTCCCTTGCAAATCATACTAACAAACTGGTATGGCTTTAATAGACCCTCTTTTTTTGACTCTGATATAGAGTAAGACGTATTATTTTTTAGAACTCGATTTATAGTATTAGTGCTATGCCCAGTTTTTTCTTTAATATCTCCAATCGTTTTACCAGAATCCCATAATTGATTAATGATTAATTCATCTTCGGTAGGAATTGAAATACATGATAAATTACCACCTCGCGTTAAATTATAACCAAAATTTGAATCATTGGCATGATAATATTCTATCCAGTATATTTCTTTATCATTTAATAAATTATGTGGTATACCTTCTTCAATACATTCTATCGTAAAATTATCTGCTCCATATTTTCTAATTGCTTTTCCTAAATAAGGAGATCCTTTCTAATGCATAGCACTATTAATATGCTGATTAAATCGATGCTATATAGAATTAATTGTTTGACCAATATATATTTTACTATTTACAAGATTAGTGATTTTATATATTATTCCAGTCCGCATAATAATTTTTTACTCTATAATTTTGTCTACAATTTTATCAAGTTGCTTCGTTGCATAATCCTACATTGAATCAAAAACATGTTGGACTATGAGAGAAATCGCCTACTCTGTAAAGAAAAGTTTCATAGGGGCGGGCAGTGCGTTGTGAAGTGCGACCACAACAAAATTAAATTTTTCAGAACCTGCCTTACTTACATCCTTATAATCCTCTTCGGCTTTATTGATAAAATCTCCAGCCTTATTGATGAGGTTAGTTTTAGTGCGGATATAACTGCACAGAAAACCAAAGATTACCATAAGTGCAGTCATTACAATACTATAGATATTAATTCCACTCATAACTCATTCCTCCTTATTAAAAAATTATTCACCATCAGTTGGCTCATCGGTAGGTTCAGTCGGCTCAGTTGGCTCTTCTGGATCTGGCTCTGGTGTTGGTTCTGGTTCAATTTCATGTATATAGCACTGATTCATGATAACTCTGCCATCAGATGTGATAAGAGTAGCGGAGTGCTATGGAAGCTCACTAACTGCGGCCGCTGCCAACACTTCATGATATTTTGCTTCTGCCTTAAGTCTAGCTTTGGTCGCATTTGCATCATATGCAAAATGAACAATATGACCAAACTCGCCATTTAAATAACGCTGTATTTCAAAAATATAATATTGATTCATAATAATTTCCTCCTTAATATGTTTATTATGTTCCTGCTATAAAATCATTTCTTCCTGTGGGTGATGTCAAAAATGTCTGACTTATTATGTCATACATTCCAACTTTCTAATCACTCTTTCGTATACATGGAATGAGGTACATTTTGTATACGCCATTATTTTTTATCCAAAATTCAGCAATACTACCAGTGTACCTAGTTGACCAATTCCGTCTTTCACATATGTATAAGTCTGTTGCAGTCCCATCTAGTGCTGCTTCGTATGGGCTTGCGAACGTCTTGTCGTTCGTGTACATAGTACCGTTACTATCAATATCTACGTCATACCATTGCCCCGCCACATAATCTGCTGTTGCACTCACTGTAGTAGAATTAAAATATCTGTAATACCACCCTGTCGAACTAAAACCGCCAACCATAATAAGTTGATATGTTCCAGCTCCCGCTGAAAGAATCGTACCGCTACCTACTCCATTAAATCTTATATGAAATTCATCATATTGTGCGGGCATATAAGTAGTTCTTAATACCTGGTTGCCATCTGCCGTTATATATGGAAGTTTTTCATATTCGCGTGGTAAATATAAATGATTTGCATAATATTTTACATTAATATTTGTATTACCATCAATCCATACATTATTTTCTCCAACTAAAGCTTTAATATTTTGATCAATTGGATAAGTGCCACCAATATATGGTTCTTCACTAGATGTACTTATTCCACGTACAAGTTTACTCTATTCAAGAATTAACATATCTGGATATGTCGTGAGAAGTAATACCTGAAAAGACACAAATCTGCACGTAGCATCTGTCATAAAATTAAACAGTACGCCTGCTGTTGAGATTGGACTGGTTATCCTACGAATGAACTGCTTGTTTGCATCCCATAAATATACCCCAGTTCGTGCTGAAGCCATAGTATGGGAATATTTTAGATACAAAGTATAATTGTGATTTGGTAATACAGGAATTAAATCTGTATGACCAGTGCCAGTAGATGATTGTAAAACACCAGAGTCATTATAATAACCACTTATTATATTTATATTAGGTGACAACATATTAGCACCAGTTCTTGTTATTGTCGTATTAGAAGATAATTCAGACGTATTAACAATAAGTTTTTTATTTGTATCTGTATAAAAATTTGCAATTGTCCCAGAAGTTGTACAAGCATAAGGCGCCTTAACCATCATCTCGCGTCGCAATTCCATTAAACCGCCCATGTTGTCACCACCCCATATATACCATCAAGAATATTAATTTCATAGATGGTATTTGCTTCAAGTACAGAAGCGTCAAACCAATCAGGCATTTTTACCGTGTTTGGTAAAGTTAATACTGTAACTGTACTTCCAGATGTAAATCGTACATCACATATACCAGATGCACATGGCGTAAATGACAGACTCGTCACCTCGCCGCAAATATACCTTGTGTCCGCCTTGGCTGTAATTACTGGAGTTGCGCCAGATACATTAGTCACAGTTGTCCCTTTAGAATTCAGTGTGATCGTTCCGTTGGAATAACTCAAACTCATATTTGTTCCCGCTGCAATCTTCGACATTGCTTCTCGTACAGTTACGGTCCAAGTTCCTGCAGATGTTAATTTGTATACATATACTTGATCACCTTGCTATGATGCACTATGCGAAGATACCGAACGGTAATATTGAAACTCAACATTGGTCGGTGCGGCTCCATTATCCACATAAGCCATAAATGCGAGACGGGTCTGCGATCCAGTAGCTGGGTTGCTATTCGATGATGCCCTACAGTAGACCACTTTATTTGCATTATACGCCGTAATGAAATCATTCCATGTAGAAGAGCCATAAGACAGAATTGTCATTCCAGTGATGAATCCACTGTCATTAGTTAAATCGGATGTCTTTGTTGGAATATCTGTATCATCTGGCAGTGCTCCAACTTCACTTGCAGTATAGGTTGGTTTATTAGCAGCTTTTGCCCACGCTGGTACAGTTGGATCGGTTTCAGCTGTAAGATATCCAGAATCGTTGGTTAAATCCGATACTTTTTTGGGAATAATTTTATCTATATAATTCTTCACCGCCTATAGCGACGATTTTAATTGTTGTAGTGTGATTAACAAAATCTCACCTCATTTCTATAAAAAATACCACCGCCAAAGCGAGGGTATTATATATCATTAATATTTATTTATTGTTATATTTATATTTTTGTGTTGCTCCTCCCTTATTTAATCAGTTACCGAAAAGCACCCTTGAAAATATAGTGCTTCATTGCATGTGCAATGTGTGATACTACAATACTGTACTGTAATGTCTCGCCCATTGACTCCCTGTGCTATGCTGTCCATAGGAGGTGATTATATGG